>OLHE01000206.1_pt1 | contig 54855 bp, 60 predicted proteins | sample 1605821 | NCBI WGS metagenome assembly OLHE01 (sample SAMN03283250) | human gut metagenome | biome: human-associated habitat; material: feces | host: Homo sapiens | place: USA | collected 2013
TCAACTAGGGTTTAAATAAAATCTTTTTACTGTCTACTTTTTGTTGACAAGTTCATTCTGCCAGTTAGAATTATTCCTTTTTATTTAACAATTTTTTTATTACTAATTTATTAGTATTATTTTTATCTTTTTAATTTTAGTTATCATTATTTTGAGTATTATAGTCATTCTTATCGTAAGAATCAGTTGAATTAATTTCATCATTTGAAAAACTATTACTATAATTATACATTTCATCGTCGTTATTTGATGGTACATAATTATTTACAGAACTATAATTATTTTGTTTATTATAATCGCTTTTATTTTTTGTATTTTCTTCTATGTATTTTTCATCATAATTATTTGTACTATAATTTATAAATTTCTTTTTATATTGATATTTTGTACCATAACAATTAGGTAGATTTTTTGATAAAGTTGATCTTTCATGAGAGTCATTGAATTGTTCATCAGTTTTATTAAAATATTTATATGAGGTACTAGTTTGATCATCCCAAGTTAAATCTATATTATAGTAGTCACTTTCCAATTTGACAATATTCCATGCATGATTTTGACCTTCGCTCTTTCCAGTTATATAGTAAGTTATTATACCTAACTTATTCATGATATATTGAAATGCTCTCGTATACCCAGCACATACAGTTTTTCCGGTTACTAAGGCACTATAAGCACTTTGGTTTAATTTTTCATTTGAATCATAATCTGTAATATTAATTATTGTATCATGGACATATTTTTCTTTTTCAAAATCCGTACTATAATTATTTGCATTTTCTATTATTTTATTGGTTGAGTAATTGAATAAGTATTTTGCATTGTCTATATCATTTGCAGTTGAATTGTAATTTAAAGTTACTTGAGCAACTTTTCCATTTAATAAATATTTATATGAATAACTTGTGTCTATCCAAAATAATTCTGGGCTATCATTATAAACTGCAGTTATTGTTTCATCAAGTTCATCTTTAGTTATATCTTGTTTTGGTATAAATGTTTTTTTCATATTATCAGCATTTGCATATATTTGTCTATATAAATCTTTTTCTTTATCAGATAGTAGATTATAGTATGGAGAAGTTGTAATGTTTACATTATAATTTGAATAGTCAACATTAGAGTCTTTTAAAAAAGCAAGTTCACTATTTTTTATTAAATTACCTTTTGATATAAAACTTTTTAAATCTCCATATTTACTATTTATACTAACAAGTCCTTCATTTATTAAATTTTTAATATCATAATTTTTATATTTTAAAATACCAAATATAGATATTATTATAATTAAAACTATAAGTAACTTTTTCTTCATATTTTCACTTCCTGTATACATATTATATATATTTTTTTTGAAATTTATATGTTATATTACTATTTTTTTAGAAATTTTCATATATTTCTTTAGGTGAATTTAATGAAAAAACTTATTTTTAGTATTTTTATTTTTAATTTTTTATTTAATTATAATGTATTTGCTAGTACTCCAACTGTGGTTATGGAAAGTTCTAGTGGACGTATATTATATCAGAATGATTCTAATTCTAGACATTTGATTGCTTCAATTACAAAAATTATGACTTGTATTGTTACTCTTGAAAATATAGATATCAATAAAACTGTTGAAGTAGGAGACGAAGTATTAAAAATGTATGGGACTAATATTTATATTGAAGTAGGTGAAAAGATTACTATTAAAGATTTATTGTATGGATTAATGCTTAGAAGTGGTAATGATGCAGCAATAACTCTTGCAATAAATGTTTCTGGTAATGAAGCCGATTTTGTCAGACTTATGAATGAAAAAGCCAAAGAAATAGGAATGGCAAATACCATTTTTTCTAATCCACATGGACTTGACGAAGAAACTAAAAATTATTCTACAGCCTATGATATGTCATTGCTTGCTAAATATGCTTATAAGAATAGTACTTATCGAAAAATTGTAAATACAAAAAAATATAGATGTAAGTCATCTCTTAAAAGTTATCTTTGGTATAATAGGGTAACTCTTTTAAATAACTATAAATATTGTGTTGGTGGTAAAAATGGTTATACACCAAGTGCTGGTAAAACTTTAGTTTCATATGCGTCTAAAAATAATATGAGTTTAATTATAGTTTCATTAGACGATAGTGATATATATAATAGGCATGAAAATTTATATGAAAAATATTTTTCTCTTTATAAATTATATAAAATAGTTGATAAAAATACATTTAAATTTGATAAGAGTTTAATAACAGATAATATTTATATAAAAAATTCTTTTTATTATCCTTTAAAAGATACTGAATTAGAAAACATATCGACATTAGTAGAACTAGATAAAGTTTATACTGATAATGTTTGTGGAAAGGTTATTGTTAAATTGAATGATAAAATTATAGGAAATTTAAAAATTTATAAAAAAGTTACAAAAGAAAAGAAAGATATTTCTATCTTTCAAAAGATTATTAATTATTTTAAAAATTAGTTATTAATTTGATTTTTAACTATTATTGATTAGACAATCTAAAGAAGTTAATTGATGGTCTACAAAAAAGTCTTATATTACTTTGATTTGTTGTGCCTAAGCCGCTTGATATATATAATTTTGAATTACCTAAATTGTAATAGTCTTGGTCATATTTTTTAGCACCATCTACTTTGAATAAAGAATATTTTACAAATGGAAGTCTTATGTTTCCATTATTTGAGTGTCCTGCTAAAAATAAATCGCTATTATATGATCCTATTATATCGTCTATTGTATCAGGTTCGTGTAGAAGTGTAATTGTATAAATATTAGAATTAAAAACGTCTTGTTTAAAATAAGAGTATGCTTTTTCGATATTTTGATTTTTTGAATTACTTGAAAGTCCCACTAAAAGAATAGGTTCATTATTTTTTTGATAAATTAATTCTGATTCATTTTTTAGTATTGTAAAGTTTGCTTGATTTAGAATAGTATTTGTTTTTTCATTATCTTCATCACCAATAATTGCATATTTTCCAAGACTTGCAGATAATTTTTTTAATTCCTTTATAATTTCTTCTTGTTCTTTATTTGTTAATTTATAATTTTTATCAATTAAGTCTCCAGTAAATACTATTAAATCTGGGTTTCTATCATTTGTCATTTTTACAATTTCTTTAACATTTTCGTTAAACATTGTTGTTCCGTAATGTAAGTCAGTTAGTTGAATTATTTTTAATCCATTAAATGAAGTTGGTATTTTTTTTTCTGTAATGCGGTATTCTCTAACTTTAATTTTGACTGATGAAACGTATGTTGTATAGGAGAAAAAAATTGTTCCTATAACTAAAATTATTAATAATATTTTCATAACTTTTTTCACTATTTTTTTTATATTTTCTTTGTTTTGTTCTTTGAATATTTCTTGCTGTTTTTCTTCATTTAATTGTTCTCTTGTCATATTATCACCTTAATATATTTTAACATATATTTATTTATATTTATGTTTTCTTTGTGAAATTTCTGTATTTTACTTTAAACTTTACTTTTTTATATGGTATTATATTAAGTGGTGATAAGATGAAATATGATGTTATTATAATTGGGGCAGGACCTGCTGGGTTATTTAGTGCCTATGAGTTAATTACGAAGAATAAAAAGTTAAAGATAGCTTTGCTAGATAAGGGTAGTAGTGTTGAGCATAGAATTTGTCCTATGAATAAAAAAGGAGTTCCTTGTCAAAATTGTAATCCTTGTGCAATATTAGCTGGTTATGGTGGAGCAGGTACTTTCTCTGATGGAAAACTTAATTTTATTCCACGTCTTGGTAAAAGTGATTTAACTAAGTATATGAGTGAAAGTGATGCTTGTAAATTAATTGATGAGACTGAAGAAATATTTAATAAATTTAAGATGGATGCAGATGTTTATCCAAGTAATATGGATGAAGCAATTGAAATTAGGAAAAAGGTTGCAATTGCTGGTTCAAAGCTTTTACTTATTAAACAAAAGCATTTGGGAAGTGACCATTTACCTGAATATATTCAAGGAATATGTGATTATTTAGAGGATAAAGGAGTTACATTAATTGAAAGAGCTGATGTTATTGATATTAAAACAGAGAGTGAGTCAAAACATTTAGTAACTTATGAAAAAGGTAAAAAGAGTGAAGTTATTGAAGGAAAAAATATAATAGTTGCTCCTGGTAGAACTGGAGCTAAATGGATTCAAGAACTTGCAGATAAATATGAAATACCATATCTTTCTCAAAGTATAGAAATTGGTGTTCGAGTTGAGGTTAGAAAAGATATAATGGAAGATATTACAAATATAATTTATGATCCTACTATATTTATAAAGACTGATACTTATGGTGATGAAATTAGGACATTTTGTACGAATCCTGGAGGGTTTGTTGCTAAAGAAAATTATTATGGATATATTTGTGTTAATGGACATGCTCTTAAAGATATAAAAAGTAATAATACTAATTTTGCATTTATTTCTAAAGTAACATTAACTGAACCTGTTACTAATACACGTCTTTATGGAGAAAGTATTGCTCGTATTGCTAATGTATTGGGAGATGGAAAACCTATTATTCAATCACTTAAAGATTTAAGAAATGGTAGAAGAAGTGAATGGCATAGAATAAATAAAGGATTTATAGAACCAACTTTAAAAGATTGTGTTGCTGGTGATTTAGCACTTGTAATGCCACATAGAATTATTACTAATATTTTAGAAGGATTAGAAAAACTTGATAAAATAATTCCTGGTGTTAATAACGATGATACACTTTTATATGGACCTGAAATTAAATTCTTTAGTAATGAAATTCAAACTGATAATAACTTTAAGTTAGAAAAAGCAAATGTTTATTTTATTGGTGATGGTGCAGGTAAAGCTGGTAATATTGTTACTGCTGCTGCTACTGGGTTAGTTGCTGCGCGTGATATTTTAGAGAGGGTGTAGTATGAATAAAAATAAATTGTTTATGATTATTGGAATTATAATTTTACTTGTTGTGATTGTTATAGTAGCAGTTATGGTTCCACAAAAAAGTGAAGAAGGAAAAAAGAAAGAGGAAAAATTGATGAATATTAATTATGATATAGAAGGTAATGAAACGAAATTAAATGATTATGATACTGGAAATCCAGTAGTTGCTATGTATATTGAAAATTATGGTTCTGTTGTTATGGAGTTATATCCAGATGTTGCTCCAAATACAGTTAATAATTTTATTTCTTTAGTAAAGAGTGGTTTTTATGACAATAATACATTTCATAGATTAGTACCTGGTTTTGTGTTACAAGGAGGAGATCCTGATGGTACTGGAACAGGAGGACCTGGTTATTCTATTAAAGGAGAGTTTACTAATAATGGCTTTGAAAATAATTTAAAACATACTAAGGGAGTTATTTCAATGGCTAGAAGTAATGATAAGGATAGTGCAGGAAGTCAATTCTTTATTATGTTAGGAACTAGTACTTATTTAGATGGAGATTATGCTGCATTTGGTAAAGTAATAGCTGGAATGGATAATGTAGAAAGAATTGAAAAAGAAGAATCTGTTTCTAATGAAGCAACAGGACAATTGAGAAAGAATTTAACTATTAAAAAAGCAATAATTGATTTAAAAGGAAAAGAATATAAAGAAGTAGAGAAGGCTTAATTTTAATTAGTATTATTTCTTTTAAATTTTATTAAACAAAAAAACAAGAAAGTATATATAAAAATATTATTTTCTTGTTTTATTTTTATAGATATTCTAATTCTTTATCTGGTATGATTGATAGTTTAATAATTCTTTGACTTTCATCATCTAATTTTCTATATTTAACATTACATGTATCAAATATTTTTTTTGATACTATATTTCCTGCAGTTCCATTATATTTATCAGATAAGTAAATAACTTCTTTTATTCCTGCTTGAACGATATCTTTTGCACATTCATTACATGGGAATAAGTCTACATATATTCTTGCTCCACGAAGATCTTTTCGACTTCCTAAATAGTTATTAATTGCATTCGATTCAGCATGACATACATACATGTATTTTGTATTTACATCATCTCCTTCACGACTCCATGGAAATATGTCATCACTAAAATTATTAGGGGCACCATTATATCCAATAGATAGGATTCTATTGTCTTCACTAACGATACATGCTCCAACTTGAGTATTTGGATCTTTACTTCTACCAGCAGCAAGTTTTGCAATTCCCATAAAGAATTCATCCCAGTTTAAATAGTCTTTTCTTTTATTACCAAGAACTGTTTTATTGTGTTCCATTATTCATTCTCCTTTTTTATTTATTCTAGCATTATTTATGGTGCAAATAAAGTTTATTTTTATAAAATTCGTTACTATAATGAGTTAGAAGTTTATATAAAATTACTTTTTAAAAACTATTTTTTCTTTTTATTACTTAATAAATAGTTAAATCAATAGTGTGTAGTCTATTGACAAGTTATAAAAAACGGGTTATATTAGTTGCAATAAGTGTGATGACGGGTGTGGAAAGCCCAGAGCAGTATAGACAAGAGTTGATTCTTCTAGAATAAGTAAGGTGGAACCGCGGATATTAATTCGTCCTTACATTATTCTAGGAGTTTTTTTATTTTAGAAGGTGATAGTATGAAATTATTTATAGGATGTTCTTCACGTCCAGAGATAGATAAAAAGTATATTGAAGATGCTGATTTTATAAGTAAGAAATTAGCTAGCTATGGTTATGATTTAATTATAGGTGGTATTTCAAAAGAAGGTATGTTTGGAAAAATACTAAATAGTTTTAATGCTGCTCATAGAAATATAAAAGTTTATACACTAAAATCATATAATGAAGATATAAGTTTATTTGATGTAGATTGCACTTATGTAGAAAATACTTTTGAAAGAGAAGCTAGAATTTATAACGAAGCTTCTAAAGTACTTATTCTTCCTGGCGGTACCGGGAGTTTGGCTGAGTTATTCAGTATGTTAGAAGATAATCGTACAATTAAGTGTACAAAAGAAATAATTATCTATAATCAAGATGGATATTATTATGATTTGATTAAGTTTATTACAAAACTTATTAGAGAAAAGTTTAATGATTATTCTATTTTGAATTATATAAAAATATTTAATGAGAAAGAAGATTTAATAAAATATTTGGAGGTTTAATATATGGCAGAATTAACAATGGAAAAATTAGTAAATTATTGTAAACAATATGGATTTATATTCCAAGGAAGTGAAATATATGGAGGTCTTGCTAATACATGGGATTATGGTCCTTTAGGTTCTAGACTTAAAAATAGTATTAAGGATTCTTGGAGAAAAAGATTTATTCAAGAAAGACCTAATGCATATGAAGTAGATGCAGCAATTTTAATGCATCCAAGAGTTTGGGAAGCAAGTGGTCATGTTGGAAGTTTCTCTGATCCACTAATTGATTGTAAGAGTTGTAAAACAAGACATAGAGCAGATAATTTAATAGATGATTTTGATGAGAATGCTCATGCTGATGGAATGAGTCAAGAAGAAATGATGGATTATATTAGAGAGCATAAAGTTCCATGTCCAAAGTGTGGTAAGAGTGATTATACTGATATTAGACAATTTAACTTAATGTTTGAAACTCATAGAGGAGTTACTGAAGATGGTAAAAATAAAGTTTATTTAAGACCTGAAAATGCACAAGGTGAGTATGTTAACTTTTTAAATGTACAAAGAACTATGCGTGCTAAGTTACCTTTTAGTATAGGACAAATTGGTAAAGCATTTAGAAATGAAATTACACCTGGAAACTTTACTTTTAGAACAATTGAATTTGAACAAATGGAATATCAAACTTTCTGTCGTGAGGGAACTGATAGTGAACTTTATGCATATTTTAAAGATTATGCTAAGAAATATTTTATGGATTTAGGAATTAGTGAAGATAAATTAAGATTCCACGATCATGAAAAACTAGCTCATTATGCTAAAGAAGCATGTGATATTGAATATAAATTCTCATTTGGATGGGGAGAAATTAATGGTACTCATAATAGAACTGATTATGATTTGGGAAGACATCAAGAGTATTCTGGTAATTCTCAAGAATATTTAGACCCAGAAACTAATGAAAAGTTTATTCCATATATAATAGAATCTACTGTTGGATGTGACAGATTAACTCTTGCTATTTTAGATAATAGTTATACTGAAGAAGAACTTGAGAACGGAGATACTCGTGAAGTTATGAAGTTTATTCCATATCTTGCTCCTTATAAAGTATGTGTACTACCTCTTGCTAAGAAATATCACAGTGAAAAAGCTGCAGAAATTTATAATATGTTAAGTAAAAACTTTATGACTAGTTATGATGAATCTGGTAGTATTGGTAGGAGATATAGAAGAGCGGATGCTTGTGGTACACCATGGTGTTTAACAGTTGATGATGAAACTATTAATAATGGTACAGTTACTTTAAGAGATAGAGATACTATGGAACAAATTACTTTAAAACTAGATGAAGTAGTTGACTATGTAAATGAAAGAATTAAATTTCAATAAAAATTAGGAAAGTCGTTGATTTTCCTTTTTTCTTTTTTTATACTATTTTTGGTGATTTTATGGCAGTAATTGGGATACCACTTAGATATAATAGGTTAGAAGATGGAAGATGTATTTTATATTTAAGTGAGAGATTAAGAAGAACTATTCAAAAAGCTGGTGGTTTTGTTTTACCTATAGTTCAAGTACAAGATTATGATTATATGGATACTAGATATAATGAGTTTTCTCCGTTAACGGATTTAGAAAAAGTAAATATAGAAAAGTATTTAGATATGGTAGATGGAGTAATATTTCCTGGTGGATTTAAGGTTACTCCATTTGATAAATATTTACTTGAAAGATGTATTGAAAAGGATAAGAAGGTTCTTGGAATATGTTTAGGTATGCAACTTATGAGTTGTTATAAGGAAGATTTTAAGGTTTATAAAAATGATACAGATATAAATCATTGTCAGGAAGATGATATTGGTTTTACCCATAAAGTTAAAATTTTGAGGGATTCTAAACTATATAATATTTTGGGTAAAGAGGAAGTGCTTGTTAATAGTTTTCATAATTATCATGTAAGTATTGATAATGATTATAGTGTTGTTGCTACTAGTAGTGATGGCTTTATTGAGGGAATTGAACTTTCTTCTGCAACTTTTAATATTGGTATTCAGTGGCATCCTGAGATTAGTTATGATTTTGATGAGGATTCTCGTAAGATAATTGATTATTTTATTAATATATGTAATGAATGATATAAAATATTATTATGATTGATAGCATTTTATAAATTAGATATTTATGATATTATATATATTCGGAGGGATATTTATGAAAAAATTACGTGTAACTTTGACTAGTTTAGGTGTTGCTGCTGGTATATTAGTTGGAGGATATACTATAGTTAATCGTTTACCTGTAAATGGTCTTTCTGTAGGAAATCCTATTACAAATGATGATATCAAAACATATTCAGTTACAGATACTACATATGATACATTAGGAGGAGAACCAACTGTTACTGAAAGATATGAAAGTATAAAAGGAATAAACAATAGAATTAAATATGATTCTTATACTCCAACTCATAAAACAACAAATAGCGATGGAAAAGATAAGTATTCTCGTCAACATACTACTTTCACTTTAGATGATTTAACAGATGATGAGATTAATGCTTATATTAGTGAATTTACTAATAATGGTGGAAATGTTTATGCTGTAAATACTGAAACTAAAAATGTAGAAGAAAAAGAAGAAAAAGGAAATTACGCATCTTTAGTTGTATGTCGTGTTAACTATGACAAGTCAGAAACAATTAAACAAAGTGATGAAGATAATGCTAAGGACAGAAGATTTGCAGCTGTTTTAGGATTAGCAGCTTTTAATGGTGCGGCAGCTACTTATGTTGGTTTGTCAAGACCTAAAGTTAAAGTTAAAAAGAATGATTCTGAAAATAAATAGTAAATATTAATTAAATAGAAAAATGTTTAGTAAAAATAATAAATAATGTTTATAAAGTATTAATGTAGATTATTAATTAAAAGTTATAAATTATAAATAATTGAAAAAAAAGTTGACAAATAATGACTAGATGCATATAATATTACTAGTCGAGAAAAAAAGGAAAGAGATTTATATCCACCTGATTAGCGAATAGCGATAGGTTAAAAGCCAAATATATAATGAAGTTTACTTTATTATGTGTCTTAGCGGATATAAATTTTATATCTGCTTTTCTTATTTTATGGAGGTGTTAGGTATCGCAAAGAATAATGATAACATGTTGATTAATGATCAAATCAAAGCTCGTGAAGTTCTTGTTATTGGTCCAAATGGAGAACAAGTTGGAGTTAAACCTATTCAAGATGCTCGTACTTTAGCAAGTTATGCATCACTTGATTTAGTTTTAATTAGTCCAAATGCAAATCCACCTGTTTGTAAAGTAATGGATTATAATAAATTCCGTTATGAAAAACAAAAGAAAGCAAAGGAAGCTTTAAAAAAACAAAAGGCTAATATGTCTGAACTTAAAGAGTATCGTTTATCACCTGTTATTGATGTTGGGGATTTTGAAACTAAACTTAGAAATGCAACAAAGTATCTAGAAAAAGGGGATAGAATAAAGCTTACTATAAGATTCAAAGGTCGCCAAATGGCACATACTGAACTTGGTAAGGAGGTTCTTGAACGTTTTGCCGACAGAGTAAAGGATTACGCAGATATAGAACAAAAACCTAAGTTAGATGGTAGAACAATGACTATGTTATTAGTACCAAAAAAAGACAAATAATTAGTAGGAGGAAAAATTTATGCCAAAGATTAAAACACATAAAGGAACAGCTAAAGTATTTACAAAACGTAAAAATGATATCAAAATTGGAAAACCAGGAAGTAGACATAATACTGGAAGTAAAAATGCTAACTTTAATAGAGGATGCAGAAAGGGATCTAACTTAAGTAAGGCAGATCAAAATAGATTAAAGAATATTATCTAATCTATATATTAAGAAGGAGGAAGAAACATGGCAAGAGTTAAAAATGGAGCAGTTACAAAAGCTCGTCATAAAAAAGTATTAAAACAAGCTAAAGGTTACTTTGGAAGTAAACATAGATTATATAAAACAGCTAAAGAACAATTAATGCATTCAGGACAATATGCATTCAGAGATAGAAAGCAAAAGAAGAGAGATTTCAGAAAGTTATGGATTACAAGAATCAATGCTGCTTGTAGACAAAACGATATTTCTTACTCAAGATTTATTGAAGGATTAACAAAAGCAGGTGTTGAAATCAACCGTAAAATGTTATCTGAAATAGCAATTAATGATCCAAAAGCATTTACTGATTTAGTTAAAATTGCTAAAGATGGTAAAGCTGGTAAATTAACTCCAGCTACTGAAGTAGAAGGTGTTGAAGTTACTGTTGGAGGAGCTGCAAAAACTGCTAAGAAAGAAACAAAAAAAGAAACTAAGAAAGAAGAAGTTGCAGTAGATTATTCTAAAATGACAGTTGCAGAATTAAAAGAAGTAGCTGCAGAAAAGAATATTAGTGTTGCAGGAATGAAGAAAGCTGAAATTATTGAAGCTTTATCTAAGTAAAAAATAAACATATTAGTGAATTTATTTATCTAGTGCCTAATTGGTGATAAGTTTTTGAAACTAATAGAAGAAAAATAACGAAGGAGAATTAAATTATGACTGTTGTATCAATGAATTATTTATTAGAAGCAGGTGTTCAATTTGGACACCAAAAAAGAAGATGGAATCCAAAAATGAAGGAATATATCTTCACTACAAGAGATGATATTTATATTATCGATTTACAAAAAACTGTTAAGAAGTTAGAAGAAGCATATAATGCTATGAAAGAAATCGCTGCTAATGGTGGAAAGGTTTTATATGTTGGAACTAAGAAACAAGCTCAAGAAGCAGCTGAAGAATGTGCTACTAGAACTGGTATGTACTTTGTAAATGAAAGATGGTTAGGTGGAACATTAACTAACTTCAAGACAATCCGTTCAAGAATTAGAAGAATGGAAGAAATTGAAAAAATGGAAACTGATGGTACTTTTGAAGCATTACCTAAGAAAGAAGTTATTCAAATCAAAAAAGAATATGAAAAATTAAATAAAAACTTAAGAGGAATCCGTGAAATGAAAAAATTACCTCAAGCAATGGTAATTGTTGATCCTCGTAAGGAAGATATTGCTATTAAAGAAGCAAGAATTTTAGGAATTCCAGTATTTGGTATCGTAGATACTAACTGTGATCCAGATATGGTAGATTACGTTATTCCTGGTAATGATGATGCTGTTCGTTCAGTTAAGTTATTAATTGGAGTACTTACTAATGCTATAGCTGAAGCTAATGGAAATGAAGTTATTGATTTTGTTTCAGAAGATGACAAAGCAAAAGCTGAAAAGAGAGCACAAAAAAAAGAAGCAGCTAAGACTTCAGAAGTAAAAGAAGAAAAAGCAGAAGAAAAGGTTACTGAAGATTTATCAGCATTAACTCTTTCAGAATTAAAAGATAGAGCAAAAGAAGCTGGAGTAAAAGGTTATTCTGCAATGAAAAAACAAGATTTAGTTGAAGCTTTAACTAAATAATAATGTTTACTTTTAAAGGAGTGTTGCTTAATACTCCTTTTTTTGTAGATTTTTCTTTGGAATTTTAGAAAAATATTATATAATATGATTAGTTGATTTAAATAAGGAGGAAAATATATGTACACTGTAAGTGATGTAAAAGAATTAAGAGAAAAAACAGGTGCTGGAATGATGGATTGTAAGAAAGCACTTGAAGCATGTGAAGGTAGCATGGATAAGGCAATTGACTGGTTAAGAGAAAAAGGAATTGCTAAGGCTGCTAAGAAAGAAAGTAGAATTGCTGCTGAAGGTTTATGTAAGATTAAAGTTGAAGGTAATACAGCTGTTATGGTTGAAGTTAACTCAGAAACTGATTTTGTTGCTAAGAATGCAGAATTTACTGGATTTGTTGATTACTTATTAGATGAAATCTTAAAGAATGATGTTAAGACTAATGAAGATGTTTTAGCAATCAAAGATGGAGAAGAAACTATAAGCGATAAATTAGTTGCTTTAACTGCTAAAATTGGAGAAAAATTAAGTTTTAGACGTTTTGAAAAAGTAACTAAAGCAGATGATGAAACATTTGGTACTTATATCCATTTAGGTGGTAAGATTGGTACTATTATTGTTGTAAAAGGTGCTAATGAAGAAGTAGCAAAAGATGTTGCTATGCAAGCTGCAGCAATGAGTCCAGTTGCTTTAACTAGAGAAGGTGTTCCAGCTGAAATGGTTGAACATGAAAGAGAAGTAGTTACTGAACAAGTTAAGAATGAAGCTGCTGGTAAGCCAGAAAATATTATTGAAAAAATGGTTAATGGTAGAATTGACAAGTTCTATAAAGAAATCGTTTTAGAAGAACAAGCATTCATTAAGGAAAATAAGTTAACAGTTTCTAAATATGTAAGCGACAATGGTGGAGAAATCAAATCTATGGTTAGATTCGCTGTTGGAGAAGGAATTGAAAAGAGACAAGAAAACTTTGCTGATGAAGTTATGAGTCAAATTAATGATGCTTCTAAATAATATTTAGTAAGTAATTATAATTAACTAACGATTATCGTTAGTTTTTTCTTTCTAATGAGGAGTAATATATGAAAAGTGAAATTATAAAAAACGATAAAAATGATGATACTCGCATAATTTATATAGATAGATTAGATTTAAAAAAGATAGAAAAAAATATAGAAAAAATCGATAAAAATAATGAAGAAAATAAAAAAGATAAAAAGTAGTGTAAAAAAAATTGTAAAATAAAAAATTATTTTCATCTAATTTTATTTTTTCTTGAAATTTGACGTTTTTTTGGTATAATAAAGCGAGTAATAAGGGGATGATTTTATGGCAAAAAAGAGTTCTAATAATGCAGTTAAAAAACTTGATAAACAAATAAAAGATTTAGAAAATTCAATAAAAGAAGATAAGAGTGAGACTTTACCTGTTTTAGATAAGAAAAAAATAGAAGAAGAAATGAAGAAACCAGTTACTACAAAAAGTAATAAAAAAGGTAAATTTGAAAAGAAAGAAAATTCTAATAAACAAAAAAAGAGTAAAGAAAATAAAAAATCATCTAATATTAGAGAAAATATTATTGTAAATGATAAAAAATATAAGAAGAAAATGAAGAATAATAGACCTATTAGAGATACTATTGTAGCAGTTGATTCTAATAAGAAGAAAGTTGATAATACAAAGACTATTGATAAAGAAAAAATAAAAGAAGAATTAGAACTAAAAAAAGATGTAAAAGAAGATATTCCAGTAGAAGAAGGTCTTACAAGTGATGAGACTGTAAAGTTAAAAAATATAGAAGAACAAATGAAAACTTTATATGATAGAGTAAATGATGTTGTAAATGATCTTGATTATGATGATTCTGGTGTTTTTGATATAGACCTTTTATCTGAAGAAATAGAAAAGAGCAATATAGATAATAATCAAAAGAAAAAGTATAAATTTAAAAATCTAAAATTTAATAAAATAAATGAAAAAATTAGTGATATTGGTGGAGAAGCTATTAATAAAATAAGTGATATTAGTAGTGAGGCTGTCAATAAGATAAGTTCTAAGTTAAATGTATCTAATGATGTTTCTTTAAATAAAATAGGTGAGAAGATTACTGATGTTAGTAATGATACTTTTAATAAAATAAATGAAAAAATAAATGAAGCAAATGATGATTCTTTAGGTAGACTTGCTTATTGGTTATTTTTGGTTTTCATGGGATTATTTATATTATTTATAATATTTGTTATTTTTGTAAGCACTTTTTAGTGCTTTTTTCTTTATTTTATTTAGTTAATATAATATAATATTTGTAAGGAGAGATGAATTAATGGATAGTGATACTATAATATTAGATATAACTGAAAAGATGGATAAGACTATTGAAAACTTAGAAAAAAGATTTACTACAGTTAGAGCTGGTAGAGCCAACCCTTCAAGTTTAGATGGTGTTAGTGCTGAGTATTATGGAGTTTTAACACCTCTAAAACAATTAGCAACTATTTCAGTACCGGAGGCTAGACAATTACTAATTAAGCCTTTTGATAAACATTCTTTAGGAGCAATTGAAAAAGCAATTTTAGCATCAAACTTAGGATATAATCCAAGTAATGATGGAGAAACTATTAGAATAATTATTCCAGAACTTACTGAAGAAAGAAGAAAAGAACTTGTAAAACAAGTAAAAGCTATTTCAGAAGATGCTAAAGTTTCAATTAGAAATATTAGACGTGATGGAATGGAAGATGTTAAAAAAGCAGAAATGCCTGAAGATGAAGAAAAAGGTATGGAAAAAGATATTCAAGATTTAGTTAATGAATATAATAAAAAAGTAGAAGCAATTTTAAAGGAGAAAGAAGGAGAGTTACTTACTGTATAAGTAATTCTTTTTTAGAATATTATGTTATTAGATGGTAAATTAGTTAAAAATAAATTATTAGAAAAACTAGAAAATGAATTTAAAAATATTAAAACAACGCTTGTGGTTATTCAAGTAGGAGATGACTTTGCAAGTAGTAAATATATTAAGCAGAAAGAAAAGATGGCTAATAAGTTGGGTGTTCAATTTAAATTAGAAAAGTTTGATAAGGCTACAACAGAAGAAGTTAATTCTGTAATTTCAAAATATAATGAAGATAAATCAGTTTCTGGAATAATTGTACAATTACCACTTCCAGATAATATTGATTATGAAAGTATAAGAAATAATATATCTTCAGTTAAAGATATTGATGGAGTAAATGATATAAATAGAATTAAGTTAGTTGATGGTAAGAGTGATGCTTTAATTCCTTGTACTGCTTTAGGTATTATGAAGATATTCGATTTTTATAATATTGATTTAGCAGGAAGTGATGTTGTTATTATTGGTAGAAGTATACATATTGGAAAAGCATTATATAATTTACTTATTAATAGAGATGCTACTGTTACTATGTGTCATTCTAAGACTAGAAATTTAAAAAAATATACAAAACATGCAGATATTATTATTACAAGTGTTGGTAAAGCAAATTTTATAACTCAAGATATGGTTAGAAATAATGTATGTTTAGTAGATGTTGGTTTTAATTATTATAATGATCAAATATGCGGAGATGTATCTAAAGAAATAGTTAAATATAAATATTTAACACCAGTTCCTGGTGGGGTTGGGCAAATGACGGTTTATTCTATTTTTGAAAACCTATATAAGGCTTATATGTTGCAAAACAAATAAGTCTTTTTTTTGAATTGAAAAAAGAATTCGTTTGTAGAATTGATTAACTTGTGTTATCCTTGTATTAGGATAGGACGTGTATGTTATGAAAAAGTATTTGAGTCTAATAATAATTGTAATGTTATTTGGATTTATGTTTATTCCTAATGTTTTTGCAGATAATAAAGTTTTTATTAAATCAATTGAACTTGTTGAGAAGTCTGAAAATACTACAATTAATTCTGAACCAAAGTTTAATAATTTAGTAATGGACTTTGATATTGCCTTTAAAGCACAAGATGACTTTGTAAAATATAAAGTTGTTATTTCAAATAATACTGATATTGATTATAAATTATCAGAGGATACATCATTTAATGATTCACAATATATGACTTATAAATATGATGTAGAAAATGAATTAAAATCAAATGATGAGACAATAGTATATGTAACAATTACATATTCAAAAACAATTGATAGTTCAAAATTATCTAATGGTAAATATAGTGAATCAAATAAAGCGATTGTTCAATTGTTGGATGAAGAAGGAACATTAGTTAATCCTAATACTAGTAGTTCGATTGTGATGATTTTAATAAATTTATGTATAGTTTTATTCATATCTTTATTACTATTTATAAAATCTAGAAATAAAAACACTATTTCATTAGTATTAATTTTAGGATTATCTTTAATACCAATTACAACATACGCAGTAGAGACTTTAAAACTAACAATTAACATTACTATAGAAATTGAAAAAGGTTATGAAGTTGCTTATTTTGTATATGATTCTGTATTTTTAACAGAAGATGAATTAAAAGAATGGGATTTGTCTGATGCGACATGTGATGGAATACTTAATGTTATGGATGGTTCAAGTACAAAGAAATATAGATATTGTCAAGGAAAAGATGCAATTATTTATAAAAGTAGTAAATTATATTCATCAGGTGAAAAGGTTGATTTAAATAAAATTAAAATAAGACATTTTGATTTAAGTGAATATGATTCTGATACTGGTGTGCCAAAACATTGTAGTGTGGATTTAAATGATAGTAGTATACTTAATTGTGATTCTAATATAAAAGGACAGTTAGAAGAAATTAATTATTGGTATTATGATAAACAATCTTTAAGTTCACATAATTATCCTTTCTTCGAAACAGATAAGGATATAATGAAATTTAGTGAGATAGATGATGATAGCTGGCTTGGTGAGTATGGGTATTTAGGTCTTAAAGTTCCGGTTTCATTTACAATGCCAAATCATGACGTTTTGTTTGTTCCATCCGTGGATGAATGATGTTATTTGTGAAATTTATAAATAATTAAATAGTTTTAAAGTTGATGAAATTACGAGGGTGTGATTGTTATGAAGAAATATTTTAGTTTGTTTTTAATTATAGTTTTGTTTGGAATAATGTTTATTCCAAACGTTTTTGCGAATAACAAAGTTGGGATTAAGTCAATTGAATTAGTTGAGAAGTCTGAAAATACAATAATTAACACAGAACCTAAATTTAATAATTTAGAGATGAATTTTGATGTTGCGTTTAAAACAAAAGATGATTATGTTAAGTATAAAGTTGTTGTTTCTAATAATACTAGTGTTGACTATAACATATCAGAAAATACATCATTTAATGATTCACCATATATGACTTATAAATATGATGTTGAGAAGGATTTAAAAGCTAATGATGAGACTGTTGTTTATGTAACTATAACATATTCAAAAGAGATTGATAGTTCAAAGTTAGCTGAAGGAAAGTATAGTGAATCTAATAAAGTTATCGTTCAATTATTAGATAAAAATGGAAATACTGTAAATCCTAATACTAGTAGTTCTATTGTGATGATTTTAATAAATTTATTTTTAGTTTTATTTGTATCTATTTTATTATTAATAAAATTTAAAGGTAATAAGGTTGTTCCTATGATGTTAGTTTTAGGATTATCTTTAATTCCAATTACAACAAATGCGATAGAGACTTTAAAATTAACAATTAACGTTAATGTAGAAATTGAAAAAGGTTATAAAGTTACTTATTATTTTATAGATGATTGGATATATTTAACTGATGAAGAACTAAAAGATTGGGATGTATCTGGTGCAAAGTGTGACGAAATTTATAATGTTAATGATGGAACAAGTATACAAAAGTATACATTCTGTATAGGAAGTATGTTTTATAATGATAGTAGATTATATTATGCAGGAGAAAAGGTTGATTTGAAACCTATTAAGGTAAGAAATTTTGATTTTGGAAAATATGATTCTAGTACTGGATTGTATGAATATTGTAGTAAGGATTCAAATAACAATTTAATATTTAATTGTAATTCTAATTCTAAAGATAAAAGCTATGATTTTTCTCATTGGTATTATAATATATACTATTCAAATAAATATAATTATCCTTTCTTTGATAATGACAAAGAAATTATGAATTTTGATAAAATAAGTTATGATAAATGGGAAAATCTGAAACGTTTTGGAGTTGTGGCACCAATATCATTTACAATGCCAGATCATGATGTATTGTTTGGTTCTATGTCTGGTGATCCTGTTTAAAGAATATTTAATTTAGAAACTTAATATTAATTAATTTTATTGATAATGAAAGGAGTTGTTATGAAAAAGTATGTTAGTTTATTGTTAATAGTAGTTTTGTTTGGAATTATGTTTATTCCAAATGTTTTCGCAGATAATAGAGTAGGAATAAAGTCTATTGAATTAGTTGAAAAATCTGAAAATACCACAATTAATTCTGAACCTAAATTCAATAATTTAGAGATGAATTTTGATGTTGGATTTAAAGCAAAAAATGATTATGTTAAGTATAAGGTTGTTGTTTCAAATAATACTGATATTGATTATAAAGTATCAGAGGATACATCATTTAATGATTCACAATATATGACTTATAAATATGATGTAGAAAATGAATTAAAATCAAATGATGAGACAATAGTATATGTAACAATTACATATTCAAAAACAATTGATAGTTCAAAATTATCTAATGGTAAATATAGTGAATCAAATAAAGCGATTGTTCAATTGTTGGATGAAGAAGGAACATTAGTTAATCCTAATACTAGTAGTTCGATTGTGATGATTTTAATAAATTTATGTATAGTTTTATTCATATCTTTATTACTATTTATAAAATCTAGAAATAAAAACACTATTTCATTAGTATTAATTTTAGGATTATCTTTAATACCAATTACAACATACGCAGTAGCAACTTTAAAATTAATGATTAACGTTAATGTTGAGATAAAAAAGGGTTATGTAGTTGATTATTTATTTGAAAATACTGGTATGTATTTAACGGATGAAGAATTAAAAAATTGGGATATGTCTGATGCGACATGTGATAAAACTCTTAATATTATTGATGGTTCAAATACAAAAAAATATATATATTGTGAAGGAAATATGATTTATAAAGATAATAAGTTTTATTCTGCAGGTGATATTGTAGAATTGAAAACTATTGAGTCGAGATATTTTCATTTAGGAGAATATGATTTTGATACAGGTGTACCTAAACATTGTAGCGTTGATTCAAATGATAGCAGTATACTTAATTGTGATTCTAATGTTAAAGAATATTTTCATGACTTGATTGTTTATGATTATAGTAAGAAAAATTCAAATAAATATAATTATTCTTGTTTTGAAACAGATAAAGATGTAATGAATTTTAGTAAGATTAATAAGGATAGATGGAAGGATTATGGATATTTGGAATTTGAAGTTCCAGTATCATTTTCAATGCCAGATCATAATGTTCTTTTTAAATATATACCGCCAAGGTAAAAATATTTAATTAAAAAATTATTGTTAATTATACTTAATTATGTTGTAAAAAATAAACATTTACAAAAAAATTAGTATTGTGTTATAATACGTTTATCGACTTTGATTAAGAAGTAGTAATATAATGATTATTTTTAGAGAGTCTGTGGTTGGTGGAAACAGATAATATAGTTATATGAATTCGTCTTAGGAGTTCTTATTAATAATAAGCGTAATTCTTGCGTTAAGAGATTTGAGTGTGTAGTAAAATAACTATGAATTAAGGTGGTACCGCGAATAGTCGTCCTTAAATTTATAGTTATTTTTTTGTTAGGGTGGTGAGTTATGAAAGAGAAAATTATATTTGATTTAGATGGTACATTGATGAATGCTGATTTTTCTTTAGAAGATGATTTTTTTAGTGAAAGACTTGAAAAAAATGATGCAGATAAATTTGTTCCTGTAAAACATGATTTACTTTTAAAATATGAAGATTTATTTTCAAGATATGATATTAAATGTTTGAGTGAATTTTTAACTATAGGAAGTGGAGTAAATATTACTGAAAAATTAATAAGAGAGTGGATACTTATAGGCTCAACTTTTAAAGATGAGTTAGTTCCTGATATAGTAGATGTACTTGAATATTTAAAAAGTAAAGATTATGAATTAATTGTTTTGTCTAATTGGTTTAAATCTACCCAGGTTAATAGATTAAAAAAAATGGGATTATATGATTATTTTGTTGAGGTATATGGTGGAGATGAATTCTTAAAGCCTAATCCTAATAGTTATTTGAATGTTTGCGATGATGTTAGTGAATGTGTAATGATTGGAGATAATTATCATAAGGATTTTTTAGGACCTAAGAATATAGGTATGGAAGCAATATTATATGATCCTAATGATAAGATTTCAGAAAATTGTAAGATAAAAAGAATGAATGAGTTAAAGGAGATGTTTTAAATGAGAATTGAAGAAGTTAAAGAGTTACTTTTAAATGATATGAAGAGTGTAACTGACTTAAATAGTTTAAATGATTTAAAGGTAAAATATCTTGGTAAAAAGGGTTTAATTACTGAACTTAATCAAGAGATTAAAAATATTCCAAATGAGGAGAAGAAAGAGTTTGGACAAAGGGTAAATGAAGTTAGAAGTAGTTTTACTGAGTTTTATGAAGAGAAAAAGAATGAGTTTGAGACAGCAATTTTGAATGAAAAATTAAAGAGTGAGGCAATTGACATTAGTTTACCTAGTTATAATATTGTAACTGGTGCTCCTAATATTCTTGAAAAACTTATTGAAGATGTTGAGGAAGTATTTATGTCTATGGGATATGATGTTGTAGATGGACCTGAGATAGAGGAAGATAAATATAACTTTGAGATGTTAAATATTCCTAAGGGACATCCTGCAAGAGATGCTCAAGATACATTCTATTTAAAAGGAGAGGAGATTCTTCTTCGTAGTCAAACTTCTCCTGTTCAAGTAAGAACAATGTTAAAGGGTAATGGTGAAGTTCCTATTAGAATGATTTGTCCAGGTAAGACTTATAGAAGAGATGATGATGATGCGACTCATTCACATCAATTTATGCAAATAGAGGGATTACTTGTTGATAAAAATATTAGTTTAAGTGATTTAAAAGGTACTTTAGATATTATTTGTAAGAAGTTATTTGGTAATGATGTTGAGACTCGCTTCCATCCTAGTTATTATCAATTTACTGAACCTTCAGTAGAGGTTGATATTAGCTGTTTCAATTGTAAGGGACATGGATGTAATATTTGTAAAAATAATGGTTGGATTACTGTTTGTGGAGCTGGTGTTGTTCATCCTAATGTTCTTAGAATGAGTGGATATGATCCTAAAGTATGGAGTGGATTTGCTTTTGGTTTTGGAGCTGAGAGACTTGCTATGCTTAAATATAATATAAATGATTGTAGAGTTTTCTATAATACAGATTTAAGAGAAAGCAGAGTATTTGATAGAAAGGAGAGTGAATAAGATGATTAGTTTAGAATGGGTAAAAGATTATATTGATATTAGTGATCAAGATTTAGAAGAATTAGCTGTTAAAATTACACAATCTGGTATTAATGTTGAGAAAGTTATTACTAATCATATTGATAATCTTGTTGTTGGAGAAGTAATTGATTGTGTTAATCATCCTGATAGTGATCATTTACATGTATGTCAGGTTGCTGTTTCAGAAAATGATGTATTACAAATTGTTTGTGGAGCACCTAATGTTCGTAAAGGATTAAAAGTTGTAGTTGCTCTTCCTGGAGCAGTACTTCCTGGAGATTTTGTAATAAAGAAGAGTAAGATTCGTGGAGTAGAGTCTAATGGTATGCTTTGTGCTTTATATGAGTTAGGACTTGAAGAGAAGACAGATGAAGCATATGCTCGTGGAATTGAGGAACTTGATAGTAGTGTAAAAGTAGGAGATGATCCTATTAAGGTTTTAGGACTTGATGATACTTTATATGAACTTGATATTCATAAACATAGAAATAATGATTGCTACTACCATATTGGATTTGCTTATGAAATTGGGGCTATTTTAAATAGACCTGTAAAACTTCCTGAACTTTCTTTTAGTGAAGATAAAGATAGTGTAGAAAATCATTTTAGTTTAGATGTAGAAACAGATAAATGTCCTTTCTATTTGGCAAAAATGGTAAAGAATGTTAAGATTGGTGAAAGTCCAGAATTTATTAAGAAAAGACTTGTTGCAGCTGGTATGAGATCAATTAATAATGTAGTAGATATTTCTAATTATGTTATGCTTGAATTTGGTCAACCTCTTCATTTCTTTGATAAGAATAGTTTAGGTAATCATATTTTAGTAAGAGATGCGAAAGATAATGAAGAAGTAGTTACACTAGATGGAAATAAGCGAATTCTTTCTCATAATGATATAGTTATTACAGATGGAGAAAAGCCTGTTTGTATTGCTGGGGTTATGGGTGGAGCAAATACTGAAGTTGAAAATGATACAACTGATATTTTAATAGAGGCTGCTATTTTTGATTCAGTATCTATTCGCTATACTGCTGCTAATTTAGATCTTAGAAGTGAAGCGTCTATTAGATATGGAAAAGGTTTAAGTTATGAGTATACAGAGATGGCTTTAAAACGTGCATGTCATTTACTTGAAAAGTATGCAGGTGCTACAATTCTTTCTGGTTGCGTTAGACATGATGTTATTGATAAGACTCCAAATGTTGTAGAGTTTGTTCCTGATGATGTTAATAAACTTCTTGGTATGAATATTAGTGTAGAGGATATGAAGGTTGAACTTGGTCGTTTAGGTTTTGATTATGAATTAAATGGAGATAAGTTTATTGTTACTATTCCAAGTAGAAGACTTGATATTGATCCTAATGTAAATGATATTGCTGAAGAAATAGTTAGACTTTATGGTTATCAAAATTTAGTATCAACTGTTCCAACTGTTCCTGTAAGACGTGGTGAATATGTAGGAGATGTTAAATATAGAAAATTAGTTTCTAAAAGACTTAGAGCACTTGGTCTTAATGAGACTAAGACTTATACTTTAGTTTCTCCTGATATGGCTAAGTTGTTTAAATATCGTGATGTTTTTAATGCAATTCTTCCAAATCCTATGAGTATGGATAAGAGTGTTGTAAGGACTACATTAATTCCTTCACTTTTAAATGTCTATCAATATAATAAAAAGCGTAAAGTTAAGGATATTAGTTTATATGAAATTGCGAAGACATATGATAGTGAATATAATGAGACTAGTTTAATTTGTGGACTATGTTCTGGTGACTATTTAAATAATGGTTGGACTAAACCTGTTAAGTATGATTTCTATATTGTAAAGGGAATTGTTGAGAATGTTTTAGATTATATGGGATTTAAAAACAGATATAGTTTTGAAGTATCAGACTGTTCTGATTTACATCCTGGAATTAGTGCCAATATTTTACTTGATAGAAAAGTAATTGGTGTTATTGGTAGGGTTCATCCAAGTATTTTAAAAGATGAGGTTTATGTATTTGAAATGTCACTTAATGCTTTAATGAGTAATGTTAAGCCAATCAAATACAAGGAAGCTCCTAAATATCCTGGTATTTCAAAAGATATGGCATTCATTGTTTCAAAAGATGTAACTGCAGGAGAAGTAATGGATACTATTAAAAAGGCTGGTAGTAGAATGCTTGATAGTGTTAGTGTATTTGATGTTTATACTGGTGAAAATGTAGATGCTGATAAAAAGTCAATTGCCTTTACACTTAACTTCTTAAATCATGAGAGAACACTTACTGAAGAAGAGGTAATGGAAGTATTTAATAATATTATTTCTAAGGTTGTTGAAAAACACAATGCAGTTTTAAGAGATAAGTAAAATTGGACAGCTTGGTGCTGTCTTTTTTTGTTTTTTAATTACAATTTTTATTTTTTTTGTTAATATTATAATAGAGGTGAAAAAGTGTGAGTAAGGAAATAAAAAAAAGAGTAAAAGATAGTGAGATTGAAGTTGCTAAGTCATCTAATAAAAAATTGTTTATTATTACAATTATTATTTTATTACTAATAATAGTTGGATTAGTTTTATTTTTATTATATGATTATAAAATTATATTTCCACCAAAGGATACAACTCCAGTAGTTGATAATAACAAGAAGAAAACTACAACTACTAGACACGAAGATAAGTATGTTGATGTAGATGTTGATAGTCCAAGAATTATAAATTTATATAATAGTGTCTATAGTGGAAAGATTGATTCTTATTTATTTGATTCTAAAAAAGTAGATGTTTCTGATATGAGTGATGATTATAAATTCCAAGTTGCGTTTAATACTTATGTTAAAGATATTACTTATCTTTCAACTGCGTATGTTTCTGAGGTGAATGTAAAAAACGCTTATGAAAATGTATTTGGAAAAGATACTTATAAAAGACCAGAAAAATTAAGCGATGGATGTAATGATATGGTATTTGATAATCTTAGTAAGGCATTTATTAGTGAACAAACAGGATGTGGTGCAACAACTTCATTTGGTTCTCATAGTAAAATAATTAGCGCTAAGAAAAACTCTAGTGAATTATTAATTACAGCTGCTTATGTATTTGATTATATGTTTAAACTTTATAAAGATCCAAATGGTAATGAAGAACTTACTGAAAATGATGGTGAATATACAACAGTTAGACATTATAATTCTTATATAGAAGAAAATAAAGATAAACTTATGCAATATACATTTAAGTTTAATTTAGCAGATGATGGATTCTACTACTATTCAGGTTTTGAAAGAACTAATGGATAATTTAGTTCTTTTTTTCTTGTTTTATTTATTTTAATGATTTATTATTATAGTAAGGTGAGTGTGCCTAGGAAGGAGATATTAATGGAAAAAGAAGATGTTGCAACAAATGATGAAGAGAAAGATGTTACATTAGAAACACAAGATGTAGATGTAAAAGATGAGAATGGTTTAGATGAAGAAGAGAAAAAAGTAGTTGAGAAAGCTAAAGAACTTGATGGTGAAGTTTCTAAAAAGCAAAAGAAAAATAATAAGAAAAAAATAATTATTATAGTTATTATTTTAATTTTTATTATTGGAGGAGTATTTAGTTATTTTTATTTCTTTAATGGAAAAGATAATAAAAAAGAACAAGTATCTAATGAAAAGAAAGAGTATAAGTCTGCTTATAGAATGGAAGGTAATGATTTATCTGACTTTGATTTATATTTTTTACAACTTGAGAATGCTAAAAAGAATGCGATTTATAGTCCTTTATCTATAAAGTATGCACTTGCAATGTTACAAGAAGGAACTAAGGGAGATAGTAAGGCTCAAATTAATGCTTTAATTGGAGATTATAAGTCTAAGAAATATACTAATAGTGAACATTTATCACTTGCTAATGCTATGTTTATAAAAAATGATATGAAGGATACAATAGTTTCTGATTATACAAATAATTTATCTACTAAGTATGGAGCAGAAGTTATTTATGATAATTTTACAACAGCTACTAATGTTAATAATTGGATTAGTAATAAGACTCTAAATTTATTAAATAATGTTTTAAAAGATACAGATGTTAATAATCTTGACTTCTTACTTGTCAATTCACTTGCTATTGATATGGATTGGAACTATAAGTTACAATGGGAACAAAGTGATAGTAAAGTAGATCAAAAACGTTATTCAGTAGACTATGCTCATGAAAAATATGAAGACTTTGTTCCTCTAATTCAGGATAAGAGTCAGTTTAGTACAATGTCATTTAATAATGGAGCAGTACAAGCAAAAGCTGCACAGATTGGAGCATCTATTAATAATTATGATATTATTAAAGAACTTGGTGAAGATAATATTAGAAAGTTTATTGAAGAAAAATATAGAGAATATTTAAAAGATCCTCAATGTGGAGAGGAAAATACAGAAGAGCAAATAAAGAGTTTTGTTAATGAGTATATTAAAACTCTTGGTGAAAATTATAAACAAATAGATTCATCAACTGATTTCTTATTTTATACAAATGATGATGTTAAAGTATTTGCTAAAGATTTAAAAACTTATGATAATACTACATTACAATATGTTGGAATTATGCCTAATAAAGTTTCTTTAGAAGAGTTTATTAATAAGACTAATGCTAAAAGTATATCTAAACTTATAAGTAGTTTAAAACCTCTTGAGTTAAGTAGTTTTGAATATGGTAAAGTTTATAAGATTAAAGGATTTATTCCATTCTTTAAGTATGATTATGAACTAAAATTAGCTAAAGATTTAGAATCTCTTGGTGTAAAAGATATATTTGATGCATCAAAAGCAGATTTATCTGGTATGATGAAAAATAGTAGTGGAGAGTTTATTAGTAAAGCTATTCATAAAGCAAATATTGATTTTTCTAATGATGGTATTAAAGCATCTGCTGTAACTGTTGTAGGTGGAATGGGAGCAGCATCATGTCCTACATTTGATTATGAGTATGAGGTACCTGTTGAAGAAATCGATTTAACTTTTGATAAACCATTTATGTATGTAATTAGAGATAAATCAACTGGAGAAGTTTGGTTTACAGGTTCTGTTTATGAACCTCGTGATAATTATTAGAAAAAGGGTAATGGTATTACCTTTTTTCTTTTGATGTTTTCTTTATTTTTCTTTTATTTTATAGTAAAATGATAGTGGTGGTTATATGCAACTTAGTTATAATGATAAAGAATATGATATAGTTATTGAAAAGAAAAAAGGTAATAAAAATACATATATTAGAGTAAAAAAAGATTTAAAAATACATGTTACTACTAATTATTTTGTTTCAATGTTTTCTATTAAAAAACTTATTCGTGAAAACTATGATAGAATTTGTAGAATGATTGATTTTCAAGAAACTAAGGTTAAAAATAATAATGGTTTTTATTATCTAGGTAAACAATATGTAGTTATTTATATTGATGGAGATGATATTTCTTTTTCAGGTGATAAAGTATATATTGGTAATTCTTTTGATATTGATAAGTGGTATAAAGTGCAGGCTAAGGCTTTGTTTTTAGAAAGGCTTGATTATAATTATAATAATTTTACTAGAAAGATTCCTTATCCAAAGTTAAGAATTAGAAAGATGACTAGTAGATGGGGAGTATGTAATGTACTTACTCATATTATTACTTTGAATTTAGAACTTATAAAAAGAGATACAAAGTATTTAGATTATGTTATTGTTCACGAACTTAGTCATTTAATACATGGAGATCATTCAGATAGATTTTGGAAATTAGTAGAAGATAATATGCCTGATTATAGAAAATATAGAGAAGAAATGAAGGAGTTTTAATGGTTATTACTAGTTTAGATAATGAAAAAGTTAAAGGATTAGTTAAGTTACAAAAAAGAAAGTATCGTGATCTTACTAATACGTTTATAGTAGAAGGAATGCATTTAGTACTTGAAGCATATAAAGCAAATATTGCGACTGAATTAATTGTTTTAGAGGATGAGGTTATTCCAATTAAACTTCCATATACATATGTAAGTCTTGAAGTTATGAAGAAGATTAGTACAATGGATACACCTCCTACGATAATGGCTGTGTGTAAGAAGAATACTAATAATGAAATTATAGGTAGTAGAATACTTTTACTTGATGAGGTACAGGATCCAGGAAATTTAGGAACTATAATACGTAGTGCGGTTGCTTTTAATATAGACACTATAATACTTTCTGAAAATACTGTTGATTTATATAATCCTAAAGTTTTACGAGCAACACAAGGAATGTTTGCTCACATAAATATAATTAGCATGAATGCAGATGTTGCAATAAATTATTTAAAGAGTAAAAATATAGTTGTATATGGTACAAATGTTGAATATGGAATTGATGTTAGAAATCTTGATTCTTCTTCTAAGAAGTCATTTTGTCTTATAATGGGAAATGAAGGTAATGGTGTTAGACAAAGTATTCAAAAAATGTGTGATAAGAATCTATATATAAATATGAATAGTCAAGTTGAAAGTTTAAATGTTGCGATTGCTTGTAGTATTTTATTATATGAATTAGGGAGATAAGTATGAATAAAGTATATATTGGTAAGATTGTAAATACACATGGAATAAAGGGAGAAATTAGATTACTTAGTGATTTTCCTTTTAAAGATAAAGTCTTTGTAGTTGGAAATAATATTTTAGTTGATGATATTGAATATAAAATTAATAGTTATAGAAGACATAAGATGTTTGATATGATTACTTTGGATGGCTATAATAATATTAATGATGTTTTGTTTCTTATGAAAAAGAAAGTATATTTCGATAAAGATAAATTAGTTTTGTCAGATGATGAGATACTTGATGAAGATTTAATTAAATTTAAGGTAATCGATGAAGATAGAAATATTGGTAAAATAACTGAGATTTTTATGGCTAGTAGTACTAATAAAATACTTAGAGTAGAATTTTCTCATGAAGTTTTAATTCCTTATAATTCTCCTATTATAAAAAGTATTGATAAAGAAAAAAAAGAGATACATGTAAGTTTAATTGGAGGTATGTAGATGTTAAAGATTGATATATTAACTCTTTTTCCTAATATGTTTGATGGCGTATTTCAAGAGTCAATTTTAAAAAGAGCAATTGATGATGGTAAAATAGAAATTAATTTAATTAATTTTAGAGATTTTACTAATGATCCTCATAATAAAGTAGATGATACTCCATATGGTGGAGGAGCTGGGATGGTACTTATGGCTCAACCTATATTTGATTGTGTCAAAAGTATTAGAAAAGAAAATTCTAAAGTTATATTACTTACTCCTGATGGTATTCCTTATAAACAAAAGATGGCATATGATTTATGTGGTGAAGAACATTTAATTTTAATATGTGGTCATTATGAGGGGTTTGATGAGAGAATTCGTAGTATTTGTGATATGGAAATTAGTATAGGAGATTATGTTCTTACTGGTGGAGAAGTTCCTGCTATGGTGTTAGTTGATTCGGTAGCAAGACTTATTCCTGGTGTAATTAATGAAAGAAGTCACTTGGGTGATTCTTTTAGTGAGTCATATTTACTTGATTATCCAACTTATACAAAGCCTCGTGTTTTTGAAGGAATGGAAGTACCAGAAGTCTTAGTTTCAGGAGATCACAAAAGAATTGCTGAATATAGATTAGAAGAGAGTATTAAAAAAACAAAATTAAGAAGACCAGATTTATTAGAAAAGTAGTGGTGATATTATGTATAAAGTATATGATGATTATGATAATAAGGGTAAGGTTCTTGATAAAACTGAATTTATGGATATTAATGGTTTTTTGATGGGTGGAAAGAAAAAGGTTTTTTCTGTTGCTGGAAGTGAAATAAGAGAGATAAAAGTAGTAAGTAAAAATCTTGCTAATCCAATAGCCTCTTCCAAAGTAATGCATAGGTATAGTCAATTAGTTAATTATTTAACAGAAGTGTTGATTGAAGATGATGGAGATGATTCTGATGGAAGTTATCGTGAGGCACTAAATCAAATAGAAAAATTTAGATTAATGGTGAAAAATGAATATCGTAATTTTTTAACTAGAAAAGAGTTAGAACACATGTCTAAACAATTAGTTATTTTACAAAAAGAATTAAATAATCGTATATTAGAGATACATAATAGTTATATGGAAATGCTTAATAAGGAAAATGGTAGAGGTAGATAGCCTCTTTTTTTTCTATAAATTTAAATATTATTTTAATAAAGTGTAAATTAATGATATAATTTGATTAGAATATGGAGGTGTTCTTGTGAAATATAGTTCTAAAAGTAAATTTAGACAAATAATTAGTGTTTCATTTTTATTCGTACTAGTACTTGCTCTTTCAATATCATTTATATCCTTAGATAATCCAACAGTTTTAGAGACTTCTATTAATAGAACGAATAACTTTGAAGTACATATTGATAATGTAAGTGCTGAAGGTAGAGGGAGTGCTACTTATACTTTACCTGTAGTTGATAATATGTCGCTTGAAAATTATAATGTAGTTATTAATAAACCAGGTGATGCAGTTACTTTTTATTTTACTGTAACTAATAAAGGAGACGTTGATGCAATACTAAAGAATATTAATAAAAGTAAATTTATCTGTTCTGGTAATAACAGTGTTGATAATAAAAATGTTTGTGGAAAGTTAACCTATAAATTAAGATATGCTAATTCTAATAAAGTTAAAGAAAAAGATGTATTAGAAGTAGGTGAAGTTGCTAATGTAGAATTAGAAATTAAGTATCCTAACAAATCATCTAATATTACATCATCTGTAATGGTTTCTAATTTAGATTTTTCTTTAGAATATTATCGAAAATAAAAGTTTAAATGAACTTTTTTTTTAAATGAAGATATGCTATACTTGTTTATATAATATGATAGGGTGTTTGGAATAGTGTAGGTGGTGAATTTACTTTATGAGTAATAATAAATTTAATTTTGTAGATGATATAGAAAGTATTAAAGATAATTCTCATGTTAGTGATGAGAAAGAAAAAAACGAAAAATTAAATATAGATATAGAAAAAGAAAAACTTGATAATGAAGAAATAAAGAGTGAAAATAAAACATTAAAAGCAAAAGAAAAAATTATTGTAGAAGAGTCACAAAAAGGAAATAGTAATGATAATAGTTCAATAAAAGTGGAAAAAAGAGTTTATTTTAGTTTTGAGATGCGTGTTGCTCTTATGCTTATATTTATTATTATTTTATTTAGTTCAACTTGCTTTTTTATGGTAAAAGCATTTAATTTAGACAAAAAAGATAAAATTACATATAGTGAAGTTGGTAATATAAAGTATGATGTATGCTTAAATGATAATGATTATTATTCAAAAACTTGTTTACCAGAAGGGCGTCAATATCTATCTTCTATTGTAAAAAATATTCCTACTAATTTTTCTTATAATGTTAATTTTTCAGAAGATATAAAATATAGCATTAAATATTATATTGTTGCGAAAATAAAAATATTTGATGCAAATGATAGCAGTAAAATTTTATATGAAGATGAGGAATTATTAGTACCTAGTAAAAGTTTAAATGGAAATAGTAATAAAATATCAGTAAATGAAAATACTTCTATTGATTATTCTTCATATGAAAATTATGTAAATAGTTATAAAGAAAATTATTCTGTGGATGCTAAAGCTTCTCTTAATGTTTCATTATATGTAGATGATTCTAGTGAAAGTAGAGTTGTTTCGTCTATGAATATTCCAATTGGTGAGAAAACATTTGGTATTAATTCGGATAATGTTAATGTAAAGAATAATGAAGTTACAATTAATGATGATACATGGAATAATATTAATAGTATATATGCATTTTTAGGAGCATTTTTAAGTTTAATGTGTTTAATATTTATTGTTAAATTAACTAGATTTGTATGTAAGTCTATTACTAAGAAGAATAAGTATCAAACAGAACTTTTAAATATTCTTAGGGATTTTGACAGAGAAATAGTAATTGCTAGAAATGGATACGAGAGTAATGTTATTAAAAACATTGTAAAAGTTGATAGTTTTAAAGAACTTCTTGATGCTAAAGAAAATTTAGGAAAGCCAATAATCTATTCTAAAGTTAACTCTGTTAAGAGTGAATTTATTGTTGAGGATGAATGTACTTTATATAAATTTATTATGAAAGAGGCTGACTATTCTTAGTATTAAGATAATATAAATGAAAAGTAGTAATTCAAATAATATTTACATTATGATTATTCTTTTATTGTTGCTAGTTATTACTGCTTGTACTCACTGAAGTTGTAAAGTAAAAGATTTTATTTCTTTTACTTTTTTTATGTTTTTTGTTTACAAATTTCACTATGTTTGCTACAATATAAGACGTTAGTGGAATGATCCGCTTATCTATTGATTATGATCATTTGGAAATATTTATAGAGAGGAGACTTAGTATGAACGTTATTGACAAAATTAATGAAAAACAAATTAGAAATGATGTTCCTGAATTCCGTGTAGGAGATACAGTAAGAGTTGACGTTAAGATTATCGAAGGTAAGAGAGAACGTATTCAAGCTTTCGAAGGTGTTGTAGTTGCTCGTCGTGGTGGAAGTGTATCTGAAACTTTTACAGTTCGTAAGATGTCAAGTGGAATTGGTGTTGAAAGAACATTCCCAATCCATTCACCAAAAGTTGCAGCTATTACAGTTATTCGTAAAGGTAAGGTTAGACGTGCTAAACTTAACTTCCTTAAAGGAATGGTTGGTTCTTATCGTATTAAAGAAAGAGGACAAAAATAAATTAATAAGGCTTGAGCCTTATTTTTTTTGTATATAAGAAAAGTGTGTTTAGAATTTTTTATTTTAAGGCTTTTTTTAGAATATTCAATTAACATAAAATGCTTTATTTTTATATTGACAAACATTTGTTTGCACTGTATTATAGTTAGTCAAGAGGTTGGAGGTGTATACATGTATAAAGCTTATAAGTTTAGATTGTATCCAGATAGTTCTCAAAAACAACTGTTAAGTAAAACTTTTGGTTGTGTTAGACTTATTTATAATTATTTTTTAGATATATGTATAAAAAATGGTTTTATTAAAGCTTTTGACATGTGTAGAGAAGTAAAAGAATTATATATTAAATATCCGTTTTTGAAAGAAGTTGATTCTTGCAGTTTAAGATGTGCTATTTTCAATTTAGAAGATGCTTTTAAAAATTATTTTACTAAGCGTAGTAATTATCCTAAATTTAAGAGTAAGCATAATAAGCAAAGTTATAGAACTACATGTATTAGAAGTAAATATAAGGATAAAGAATATAGCAATATTGAATTAGATTTAGTAAATCGAAAAATTAAATTACCAAAACTTGGATTAGTTGATATAAGAGGTTATAGAAATTTAAAAAATATATGTGGAATAATTATAAATGCTACTATTGAAAAAGAAACAACAAATAAATATTATGTAAGCATCGTAGTTGAAGAAAAAGAGAATGTGACTAGTAATGTTACACCTCAAAGTATAGTAGGACTTGATTTAGGTATAAAAGATTTAGTTGTGACAAGTGATGGAGAAAAGTATGCTAATCCAAAAGAAATATTAAAAAGAGAAAAGAAATTAAAAAGATTACAGCGAAAACTTTCAAGACAAATAAAAGGTAGTAATAACTATTATAAGACAAAAGAGAAAATAGCAAGAATTCATAGTAAAATAAAAAACAGTAGAAAACATAATATAATATATATTGTAAATAAACTTGTAAAAGAACATGATATAGTAGTTAGTGAAAAACTGCATGTCAAAGAAATGCCACATAATCATAATTTAGCTAAAAATATTTTAGATGCCAGTTTTAACAGAATATGTCAGGTACTAAAATAGAAATGTAGAGTACTTGGAAAATATTATTATCAAGTGGATACATACTTTCCAAGTAGTAAGAAATGTAGTCATTGTGATAGTAAAACAAATAAAACAAATAATTTAAATGTTAGAAACTGGATATGTGATGAGTGCGGATGTGAAAATGATCGAGATATAAATGCAAGTATAAATATTATGTTTGAAGGATTAAAAATACATTATCAGAGTGTTTAAATAAATATTAATAAAATAAAAAAATAAGTACGGTAGCGACTATCGGAATTTAAGCCTATGGAGAATAGAGGTTACTCTATCTATGAAGTAGGAATTTTGGTTGGTGACGACCAAAGCGACAAATTTTAATTCGTCTTTTGTTCTGGTATATTTTGTTTTGTTATAATATAATATACTTGTGGTGATTTAAATGGATAAAAAGGAAGTTAATAATAAATTAGACATAAAAGAAATTATTATGTATATATTAATTGTTATCGTTATTTTACTAATAAAGAAATTTATTATATCTCCAATTAGAGTAAACGGTGCAAGTATGAATAATACTTTAAATAATGGAGATATAATGATTATGAATATTATTGGATACAAGTTTCAAGATATTAAAAGATTTGATATTGTAATTGTTGATGAGGGTAGTGAATTAATAATAAAAAGAGTTATTGGACTACCTGGTGAAACAGTAGAATATCGTGATAATAATTTATATATCAATGGTAAAAAAATGAATGATAAGTATGGAAGTAATAAAACAAATGATTTTAGTTATAAAGTTCCTAAGGGTGAGTATTTTGTTTTAGGAGATAATCGTGGTAATTCAATGGATAGTAGAGTATTTGGAAGTTTTTCTAAGCGTAAGATTTTAGGTAAGACAAAATTAACTATTTTTCCATTTAGTAGATTTGGTAATAAGGAGTAGTAGTTTATGCTTGATGAGTTAAAACCTTTGTATGACAAGTTGCAATTAAAGTATGGAGATAAGAATTTAGATTCAATATATAATGGAGGATATACTAATAATCCAGATATTTGTTTTGTATTTATGAATCCGACTGGTAGAAACATTGCATCTTCTAAAGAATGGCATGGTTTAAAGTCACCTTGGATTGGTACCAAAAATATATGGAATTTATTTTATAAAATTGGACTTTTAGACGAAGATATTTATAATGAAATAAGACAAAGAACTGGTCCATCATGGACAGAAGAGTTTGCATCTTGTGTATATGATGATGTTATTAAACATAAATATTTTATAACAAATCTTGGTAAGTGCACACAAAAAGATGCAAGAGCATTACCAGATAGTATTTATAAAGAGTATTTAGATTTATTTTATAAAGAATTAGAAATAGTAAATCCTAAGGTTGTTATTCTTTTTGGAAATCAGGTTTCTTCTATTGTTTTAAATGAAAAAATTAGTGTATCAAATTGTAGAAAGACTAGTTTTTCTAAAACGATTAATAATAAAATGTATAAGTTTTATCCAGTATATTATCCTATAGGAAATGGAATATTTAATATTGATAAAGCAATAGAAGATATTAAATGGATAATTGATACTGAATTGTAGTGGTGAATTATGTTAGAGAAGATTATTGAAAGTTGTTACTATGTTACAAATAATGCAAAGGATGTATTTATTAATTATGATGTTTTAGATAATTTTATTTTAAATATTGATTGTAATAATTTGAAAAATTGGCTAAGTTATAATCCGTTTAATATTTTAGAATTGGGAATAGAAAAAATAGTTAATTTTTTATTACTTTTTGAGGCAATTGATTATTCTTTTTGGGGAAGTCCAAAATGGAGTGTTAAGGCTCAAGATATGGTAATTGATGGAAGTGATGCACTTCTTTATAAGTTACTAGAATATGTACGAAAGAGTAATAATTATGATTTTAGTAAAGTGACATTTAAAGAGTTTAGTGATATTTTGAGTGGCAATATAGAGATACCTCTTTTAGAAGATAGATATAATACTTTAGTTAATATTTCTAATGTAGTTAATGATAAAATGAATGGTAATTTTTATGAGTATATTAAAGAGTATACGAATGATACAGATTTATTTAATTTAATTATAGATAATTTTTCTTCTTTTATTGATGAGAGAGAATATAATGGAAAAAAGATATATTTTTATAAATTAGCTCAGTTATTAACTTCGGATATTTTACATATGAGAAAGTTGCTTGAAAATATTCAGATAGATGTTTCTAATCTTGTAGGATGTGCTGACTATAAAATACCTCAAACTATGAGAGCAATAGGTATTTTAGAATATAGTAATGATTTATGTAAAACAATAGATTCTAAATTAGAGATTGAATTATCATCTAGTTATGAAGTTGAAATAAGAGCTAGTATGCTTGTTGTAATTGACTATATCTCTAAAAAGATTAATATGGATAGAATAGATATAAATGACTTTTTCTTTATTTCTAAAAAAGCAGTTAAAGATATTGTAAAACCATATCATTTATGTAGAAATGTTAATTATTAATTAGTTGGATATTGTGTTATAATAACTCAATAAGTTGGTGATTTTATGTATAGATGTAAAAATGGAGAAGTAGTAGATACTCCTATGATTGATGAAGTTTTAAGTGAAGGATTTAATTATAATAATTTTATTTTAGAGAGTAAAAAAATAGATAATTTTGATGAGTATGATATTGAGGCTCTTGCTAAATACGTTTTAGATATGTCAAAGAGAGAATTAACAGAAGAAGAAAAACTTTATCAAAAATATGAGAGAGAAATAAGAAAAGTTCAGTTGGAGTATGATGAAACTAAAAACTCAGATTGCAATTCTAAAATGATAAAAATTGCTGAAAAATATAATACTTTACTTAGTGATATAAAAAATAGAGACAGATTATTAGAAAGATTATTATGTGTTTTTAATGTCGCTATTGATAAAAGAACTACGAAAGAAGAACTTTTAAAGAAAAAGGAAGAAGAAAAAATAATTGAAGAAAAGATGAAGGCATTTTTAGAAGCAAAAAGAAAAGAAGAAGGAGAGCAGAGATTAAATGATTTTATGTCTGGAAAAATAGATTTATGCCAACTTCACTTATATGATTTTTTATATCTAAGAGATACAAAAGTTTATAAAGCTAATAGAAGAGAGTTTAGAAAATTACAAAGATATGTTTGTAGTAAGTTAGAGATGACAGATGATGAAGATGCTATCTATAAACCAATTTCTGAATTGCCTAGGCAGAAGAAAGGAAAGAGACATTAATGATAATTGAAACAGAAAGATTTATATTAAAATTACTTGAGAAAGAAAATGCTTTTAAAGTATTTAATATTCTTAATAATCCTAAAGTAATAGAAAACTTAAATATGAATATTCATACAAGTATTGATGATAGTATAAAGTTAATAGATGATTATTATGAAGGATTTAGTAAATTAGAAAAATATCCATTTGAAATATTAGATAAAAAGACAAATGATTTTTTAGGAGTATTTTTAATTAAATTAGACTTATTTGATGAAGATTGTTTTGAATTTACAATTTATATAGATGAAAAATATTGGGGTAGAGGAATATACAGTGAAGTATTACCATATATGATTAAGTTTAGTTTTGAAAATATAAAAACAGGTAATTTCAGAGGCTTTGTAATGGACAAAAATAATACTAGTAAACATGTTTTAGAAAAATGTGGATTTAGTTTAGAAAAGATATTTGATGTCGATGGACTTGATGGAAAAATCTATAGTTATTTAATAAAAAAAGATGATTATTTCAGAGATAAATAATTTAATGATTAGTAATTTACTAAGGATAATGATAAAGATAAAGTAAGATAATTTAATTTATATAGGAGTGATAATATGCATTATATGAAGTTACATAATGATCCGTTTAATTTAATTAAAAGTGGTACAAAAACTATTGAATTAAGACTAAATGATTTGAAAAGACAGAAGATTAAAGTAGGTGACTTAATAGAATTTACAAATAGAATTACTGATGAAAAGATGGTAGTTAGAGTAGTTGACTTGATTAAATTTAATAGTTTTTCAGACTTATATAAGAATTTTTCTAAAGTTTCTATGGGATATAGAGAAGACGAAGATGCTAATCCAAGTGATATGGAACTATATTATTCTCTTGAAGAGCAAGAAAAGTATGGTGTACTTGCGATTAAGATAGAGAAGATTGATAAATAAAATGATTCGTTTTTTAACGAATTTTTATGTGTAGGGAGGAGTTTTAATGAAATATCAAATAATAAATGGTGCGATTACATTTGGAAATAATACAATACTTGAAGAAATTAATTTTACAATTAATAAGAGTGATAGAATCGCAATTGTTGGACGTAATGGTAGTGGCAAAACTTCTCTTTTAAAGTCACTTGTAGATAATGATATGCTTGAGTCTGGTATTGGACTTGATGATTTAAGAATTGTAAAGATTGGAAAGCCTTCTATTGGTTACCAAGAACAACATGCTTTTTCTAATTTAGATGTTACTTTACTTGATGAGATATTAAAAGTATATAAAGATATTACTAATCTTGAAAACAAAATAAAAAAATTAGAAGATAAAATGATCAGTAATGCGACAAGTGAGACTATTTTAGAATATACTGATTGTATAGAAAGATATAAATTAATAGGTGGTTATTCCTATAAAAAAGAATATGAAGTAGCTTTAAATAAATTTGGATTTAGTAGTGAAGATAAAATGAAAAAGTTATCTGAATTTTCTGGTGGACAAAGAACAAAAATATCTTTTTTAAAATTACTTCTTAGTAAACCAGATATATTATTACTTGATGAGCCAACTAACCATTTAGATATTGTAACTGTTGAATGGCTTGAAGAGTATTTGAGTAATTATCCAAAAGCTTTAGTAGTAATTTCTCATGATAGAATGTTTCTAGATAAAATTGTAAATAAAGTCTATGAGATAGAATATGCAACTCTTACTTTATATAAAGGCAATTATTCGTCATATGAGTTACAGAAAAAATTGAATTATGAGAAGCAACTTGCAGATTATGAGTTTCAACAAAAAGAAATAAAAAGATTACAAGATATAGCAGATAGATTTAGATATAAACCTAGTAAAGCATCTATGGCAATGTCAAAGTTAAGGAAAATAGAACAAATGACAATAATTGATAAACCGGATCATGCCGATACTAGAAATTGGAAGTTTTTATTAAAAGTTGATGACTATAGTAGTAATAATGTATTGAGTGTAAAAGATTTAGTAATTGGTTACCAAAAAATCCCATTAGCAAAAGTATCATTTAATTTATATAAAGGACAAAAACTAGCAATTATAGGGGAAAATGGTAAAGGAAAATCTACACTTATAAAGACATTAATGGGAATTATTCCTAAAATAAGTGGTAAATTTACTTATGGATATAATGTTAATAAAGAGTATTTTGATCAACAAATGGAATTTTTGAATGATGAGAATACTGTATTTGATGAATATTTACAAGCTTTCCCAACAGAAGATCCTCAACAAGTTAGAAATATATTAGGTACATTTATGTTTAGTGGAGAAGATGTTTTTAAAAAGATAAAGGTTTTGTCTGGAGGAGAAAAAGTAAGATTACAACTTTGTAAGATACTTAGAAAAAGTCCTAACTTATTAATACTAGATGAACCTACAAATCATTTAGATATTTTTAGTAAAGAAAAGTTAGAATCACTATTAACAGAATATAATGGCACAGTTTTATTTGTTTCTCATGATAGATATTTTATAAATAAAGTGGCTGATTCATTACTTGTTTTTGAAAATGATGAAGTTGTTTATTTTGATGGAAAGTATGATGAATATGTAAATAAAAGTAAGAATGTTGTTATTACATCAGAAAAAGCAAAAGATAAAAAGATAAGTAAAAAAGAGTCAAAGCCTAAAACTACTTTTGCAATCATGAAAAAGTTAGAAAGAGATATTGATAAAAAAGAGAATAAGAGAAAAGAGTTAGAAACAAAACTTTTTGATAAGGAAATTTATACTAATATAACAAAGGTAAATGAAATCAATGATATGATAGAAAATCTTACTAAAGAAATAGAAAACTTGTATGATGAATGGGAAAATATAAGTGAGTAAGATAGTTGATGATGTAACTTATAAATATATACTTCTACATTCATATATGATGGTGTATATGAGAATTAGAAAAGGACAATGTTTAGTATTGTTCTTTTATCTTCTATTAAATCTTTTATTAATATATTTTTGTTTAACTTGTTTTTTATTTGTTGTAGTTTTTTCTACTGGTGGCTTTTGTGTACTTGTACTAGATCTTATTTCATAATCATCTAAATAGTTATTTACATATATTATAAGATCTTCTAATATACTAAATTTATTATCAGTGCTTAAATTTTCATAACGTTCATAACTATCTTTTAATACTTCTTTCATAGTGTTTTCTATATCTTCTTCACTTCCAAAAAAATATACTTCTCTTGGTAGGAAAAATTCATTTAACAAAATATAAGAATATGTAAAATCTTCAATAGTATTCATTTTTTCTTCAATTGGTAATTGGTCATATTCTTCTATAAATAAATCTGTATCAGCATCTGTTAGTTTTTCTGGGAAAAATAACATCTTATTTAGATTTGTACAAGTACCAAATGGATATAATGAACCTAAATGATAATTAAAACATCTAATTTTTTCTCTAAAAGAAACTTTTTCCTCCTCATCATAACTTTCATAATCTCGGATTTGTTCTAATAAATCATTTTTTAATTCTTCTAATTCATTTTTATTTAAATAAGTAATATTATTAATTGCTTCATGTAAGTTTATTTTAAAGTTAAAGTGGTTATCAAATGTATCTTTTAAGCTTCTTAATACTTTTTTATTTTTTTTAATTTGTAATGTTTCTAAAAATTTGTCATATATCTTTAATTGATTTAAAAATGATAATCCTAGATAATTTTCTTTAATATTATTTTTCATAGTAATACCTCCAAAGTTTTTCTTAATATTCTAATTGTTTTTTATGTTTGTGTCAAACTAGTTAAATTTTATTTTTTATATAAGTTAGTGATTATTTACTTTGATAATTTATAAATGTATAATAAAGTTATTAATTTATTTAGGAGTTTTATTATGATTAAGAATTATATATTTGATGTAGATAGGACACTTGTTAATAGTTATTTACCTGAACTTGAAACTTTAAAGGAAGCATTACTTATTTCAACAGGTAAAAATTATAATGATGAAGTTATGAATAAACTTACAATATTAACTACAGATAAATTTTTTAAGAGTTTAGGAATTGATGTTCATTCGACACTTATGAGTGAAATAAATCATAATTGGGGAGTTTTATTAGATAAGAGAAAAATAGAATTTTTTGATGGTGTTAAAGATCTATTATATTATTTAAAAAACAAAGGATTTTTTCTAGGAATTGCGACATCTAGAGATATGGAGGAATTACGTGAATTAAGTGATATTATTGAGTGTTTAAATTTATTTGATTATGTTGTAACATCAGATATGGTTAAGTATCCCAAACCTAATCCAGAATCAATTAATATGATTATTGATAAATATAATCTTAATAGAGATGAGACTATTTATATAGGAGATAGTAAAAGTGATTTAGAAACTGCAAGGAGTGCGAATGTTTCTTTTGGATTTGCTAATTGGGAAAATAAAAACGAGATAGAAGATTATGACTATTTATTTTTAGAGCCTAATGACATTTATGATTTAGAGAAAAAGCATATGATAAAAAAATAATATGATTAGAGGTAATTAATTATGATGTTTAAAGTTGGAATGTTATGTAAGCATTTTAAGGGAAAAGATTTACTTGAGAAAAATATTTATAGAATAGAAAAAATTGGTGTTGACGGAAAAGACATTGATTCTAGTAAGATAATTTATACTGGTGATAAAGATTTATTACTTTCAAAAAACTTAGTAATTTATAGCAATATATTTCAAGAAGATAAATTGTTTGCTAGAGAATATGATGATTTAGTTAGTGAACTGTCTGATGATAAAAAAGAATTATATAATCAAATTTTTAGAGTGGAACCACTTAATGATGAAGAAATAAAAACTATTAAATGTCATGAATTTATAGAGAAAAAGTTAAAGAGTAGGAGTTAAATATATGAAAAGATTAATGGATAGTAATATTTACGATACGTCATCTACAATAGTAATTGTAGGAAGTTGTTTAAAAAATATGCAACCTGAAGGTTTTGAAAAATTAAAGAAAATTTCTAGTAATATATATGAATTATGTTTAGAAGAGACTCATGTTAATATGGCAATTACTAAAGTAGGTGGAATGTTAAGAACAGGTAAAGTTTCTGAACTAATTTTTGCAAGCGTTGATAAGTCTCCTCATTGTATACAACTTCATTATATTCAAGATGAATTGAGAAAGTTAATGGATTTATCTAATGTTTCAATTAAAAATTATGTTGTTTCTAATAATGAATTAGTTGAAGTATCAGAAAATGTTATTTCTTTATCTAAAAATTTGACAAAGTTAAATGCACTTAGTAGTGAAAGTGAATAAATGTTTAAGAGGTAATATTAAAAGATAAAAAGTGCCTTTTTCCTTTTTATTTATTTTTTAGATATTTTAGTGTATAATATGACTTGTTTAGGAGGGTGTTTATGGAATTAAGAGAATTAATTGAAAATTATAAGCCATATAATGAGCAAGAAAAGTGTGATAAAGAATTAATATTAGAATATATGGATACATTTGATGATGTCCTTACAAGAGATAATAAAATGTGTCATTTTACAGCATCTAATTGGATAGTAAATAAAGAAAGAACAAAAGTATTAATGATATATCATAATATATATGATTCATGGGCTTGGACTGGTGGACATGCTGATGGAGATAGTGATTTACTTCATGTTGCACTTAAAGAAGCAAATGAAGAGACAAGTTTAAAAAATTTGAAAGTACTAAATGATGGAATATTTGGAATGCAGATAGTTACTGTAGATAGTCATATTAAAAGAGAAAAATTTGTATCATCTCATGTACATTTAGATTGTTGTTTCTTATTAGAAGCAGATGAGAATGAAGAGCTAAAAATAAAAGAAGATGAAAATAGTGGTGTTTGTTGGGTTGATATTAATGAAGCAGAAAACTTAACAAAAGAAGAAAAAATGAAACCAATTTATAGAAAATTAAATGAAAAATTAAGAGAATTAAATGTTTAATTTATGAAGTACTTTTGTACTTCTTTTTTTGACAATTGTTTAAAAATAAAATATAATATTCTACCTAAAAGGGGGAAAAATATTATGATAGCTATTAAAGGTGTTAATGATGATGAAATAATGAGAAGGTTTATAGAGTTTAAGAAAAAATATTTAGATGCTTACAGAGAATTTGATAGAAATTTAGCAGATTATATTGAAGATAATTTTTTTACATTTGTTTATTCTCCAGCAGCACCTGATGTTTTAATGCAGGTATATGAATTATGTGGAATAGAATCACAGGATGGAACTTTTTATAATGCTCATTTAGATAGATTAAAAGATATTTATGGACTTGATAAGAATATTGTAGAAGTAGCATCTGGTGTAATACCTAGTTTTGCAAAAAAGATATATAAAGAACAAATGAGGCTAGGTAAAGGAACAATTACTATATATGAACCAGATTTATTATTTGAAAAAGAAGAATCTTGTCCTAAGATGGTAATTAATAGAAAGAATTTTAATTCTACTTGTAATATTAAAGATAGTGATTTAATTGCAGGATTATTTCCGTGTGAGGCTACAGAACCTATTATTGAAGAAGCTTGTAAATATGATAAGGATTTCTATGTTGCAATGTGTGGTTGTGTACATTTTAGAAATGCTAATATTCCTTATAGTGAAAGTAATAGTAGATTATACCAAAGTTATGTAATAGATTTAGCAGATAGACTTGTTAGTAATAATAAAGAGTTGGTAGTAGATATGCTTGATGATAAATATTTAGTTCCATATCCAATAATATATACAAAGAAAAAATAATATACTTTGACATGTTTTAATAGAAAAACATGTTTTTTTTTGATAATATGTTAAAGGGTGATTTTATGGGAAAGACATTATATTATTATGATGGTATTAGCTTAAAAAAATATTGTAAAAATAATGATATAAGTTATCCAAAAATACTTAATCGTATAAAACAAATAACTAATAATCATCCTGATTATGATATAGACAAAGTTATATCTTTTGCACTTTCTTCTTCATTTAATAGTAGTAAATATTATTATAAAGGTGTTTTATTAATAAGATATTGTGAAGATAATAATTTAAATTATGATACTATTAGGAAAAGAATTTATACTTTGAAAAATAGATATCCTAATACTTCTTTAGATGATATTATTGATATTGCTATTAATAAGACTTTAAATGATTCATGTAAATATTATTATAATGGAGTAAGTTTATACGAATATTGTAAAAATAATGATGTTGATTATATGAGTATTAAGGGAAGAATAAATTATTTAAAGAAGAATGGTAGCAATTTAGATGATGTTAATATTGTTAAATTTGTAATAGAAGAGTATAAAGATTTTAGAAAATATTATTATAATGGTATGACTCTATATAGGTATTGTATTATTAATAAGATTAGTTATCATACTGTTATTGATAGAATCTATAAATTATTAAATGATGGTTATTCAATAGAAGAGTGTATTGAAAAAAGTATAAATGATGATTTTAGTAATAATAAATATTATTATAATGGTATTCCAATTACTGAGTATTGCCGTTTAAATGATTTGGACTATAACAAAATGATTTCATATTTAAAAAATTTAAATTTAGTTGATAAGAAAAATATTAGTGATGAATTAATTAATAGATTTACTTATAAGTGTAAGTTAAGAGATATTAAATATTTTTTTAGAAATTATGATAATTTAGATAATATTACTATTAATAAATATATAGATATATTAGAAATAGATAGAGAAAGTATAAAATATTTAATAAGTAATAATTTTAATTTAAAACAAGCAATTAACTTTATTTGGTATTTTGGAGTATATGATGAAAAATATAAAATAAATAATGAGATATTTGATTATTATACTAATTTTAACTATCAAGAAAAGTTTGATTTAAAAGAGTTAATTGGTTTATATAAAAGTGGAGTTAAGGATACTAGAGAAGAAATGTATAGAGACTGTTTTTTTAATGTTAGAAAAGTAAAAAGTGAAATATTTAAAAAGTATCCTGGGATTTACTCTAGTGATTTAGAGGAAGAGTTAAATGATATTGGAGATTGTACTTTAATGGAAATATTTGAAAATAATTGTTGCAACGAGAAGGGACAAATTCTTAATTATTTGATGATTATTTTAAGATATAAAATGTATGAATATATAAAAGATTATTTTAATAATAAAAAAACTAAAGTTTTAGATAATTTAGAAAAAGTAGATTATTATGAAGATTCATTTTCTACAATTACTGTTGATTTACCAAAAGATTTAAGAAATATTTTAACTTTAAAATTTGTATATTTATATGACTTTTATGATATTAGTAGGATACTTAAAATTAGTTTTGATGAAGTAGTTGAAAAATATAATTTGGCTATTAAATATTTAAGAGATGATAAGAAAGTATTAGTTTATAAGAGAGGATAGATTATACTTTCTTTTTTCTTACAAAATTGTAATATACTTAGGAACATAAATTTATTTAAATAGTGTTATAATATAAGCAATTAAAAGTAATTAGAAATATTGTGGTGGTTAGTATGAAGAAAATATTAATTGTAGAAGATGAAGAAGTAATTAGAAATGAACTTAAAACATTACTTGAAAATTCTGGGTATCAAGTTTTTGTACTTGATAAGTTTAATAATACTAAGAATGATATTATGAATATTAAGTGTGATTTAATTTTACTTGACATTAATCTACCTAATATAAATGGAGAATTAATATTAAAAGAAGTTAGAAAAGAATCTAATATTCCTATTATTATGGTTACTAGTAGAGCACTTGAAGTAGATGAGGTTTTATCTATGTCATATGGAGCTGATGACTATATTATTAAGCCATATAATCCAACTATTTTATTACTTAGAATACAAAATGTATTTAAGAGAATGGAAAATAATAGAGATGATTTATTTTATGATGATATTGTTGTGAACGCAAAGAAAGGTTATTTAGAAAGTGATGGTAAAATATTAGAACTTACAAAGAATGAGATGATAATATTTACTTATCTTTTAAGTAATAGAGGGAGAATTGTTACTCGTGATGACTTAATGACTGATTTGTGGAATAATAATGAATATATAAATGATAATGCTTTAACAGTAAATATAAGTAGATTAAGAAATAAACTACAAGAATTTGGTCTTTCTGAGAGAATTGAAACTAAGAAAGGGTTAGGATATAAGTTATTATGAGTTTTAAAAAATATTTATTAGATAAAAGTATGCAAATATTTATTACTATTTCTGGATTTATAATTACTATATTACTATTAAATGCTTTTAAAGTAGAAAGAGATTTAATATTAGTTATATCAATTATATTTATAATAGTAATAGTTTTAAATATATTTTTTGATTATTATAAGAGAAATAGTTTTTATAGGAAAATATTAAATATACTTAGTAGTTTAGATAAGAAGTATTTGGTTCTTGAGATGATTAATAAACCTAATTTTTATGAAGGAGAATTATTTTATCAAATGCTTTATGATATTAATAAATCTATGTGTGAGAATGTTAAAGAATATAGTTTAAATATTAATGACTTTAAAGAATTTGTGGAGATGTGGATACATGAAGTTAAAATTCCTATTTCTAGTTTAATACTTCTTAATCATAATCATTCTAATGAGATTGATAGAAAGTACGTGGAACAGATTAGAAGACTTGATAATTATGTTGATCAAATATTATATTATGTACGTAGTGAAAATGCTGAGAAGGATTATATTATAAAAGAAAATAGTCTAAGTGAGATTGTTAAAAATGTGGCATTAAAGAATAAAGATGATTTATTGGAAAATGATGTAAGATTAGAAGTTTCTATTCATAATGAATTGGTTTTAACTGATGCGAAATGGTTAGAGTTTATTTTGAATCAGATTATTAATAATAGTATTAAATATAAAAGAGATGAAGTAGATTCATTTATAAAGATTGAAGCGGAAACTAGGAGTGACAAGGTGTTTTTAAGTATTACTGATAATGGTATTGGTATTCCTGATAGTGATATTTCTAGAGTCTTTGAGAAGTCTTTTACTGGTATTAATGGAAGAATTAAGGCAAAATCTACGGGAATGGGACTTTATATTGTTTACAATTTATGTAAAAAAATGGGTCATAAAATAATGATTGAGTCATGTGTTTCTTCTTATACTAAAATTACTATTGTATTTTCTTTAGGAGGATTTTATAAGTTTAATGATTGATTATTTATTATTTTAATGTTACGAAATTGTAATAATTTGTAATATTAGAAGTAGGATTAATATTTTTTCTTGTACTACAATGTATAAAGAAAGGAGATATTATATTATGAGTGAGATTTTAAAGATTGATAAGATAGAGAAATATTATGGAAATAAGTCTAGTCTTACAAAGGCAATTGATAATTTATCGTTTAATGTAGAAGAAGGAGAATTTGTTGCGATAATGGGAGCAAGTGGCTCTGGAAAGACTACTCTTTTAAATTGTATATCTACAATTGATAAAGTTACATCTGGACATATTTATGTGGCAGGTAATGATATCACAAAATTAAGAGGAAATAATTTAAATAAGTTTAGAAGGGAAGAGTTAGGTTTTATATTTCAAGATTTTAATTTACTTGATACTTTAACAGCTTATGAAAATATTGCTCTTGCTCTTTCTATTCAAAATATTAAAGAAAAAGAGATATCTGATAGGATTAAAAGAGTTGCTGAGGAGTTAGATATTAATAGTGTTTTAGATAAATATCCATATCAAATGAGTGGAGGTCAAAAACAAAGAGTTGCGAGTGCTAGAGCAATTATTACTAATCCAAAATTAATACTTGCAGATGAGCCGACTGGAGCACTTGATTCAAAGTCTTCTAAAATGTTACTTGAAAAATTTAATTATTTAAATAAAGAGAATAAGGCAACTATTCTTATGGTTACACATGATGCTTTTACGGCTAGTTATTCATCTAGAGTTATCTTTATTAAAGATGGAAAAATTTTTAATGAGATTAGAAGAGGTAATGATTCAAGACGAGATTTTTTTGATAAGATAATTAATGTTGTGACAATGCTTGGTGGTGATTTAAGTGATGCTCTTTAAATTATCATTAAAGAATATAAGAAAAAGTATAAAAGATTATGCAATTTACTTTTTTACTTTAATTCTTGGTATTGCTATATTTTATGTATTTAATGCAATTGATGATCAAACTGTTATGTTGGATGTTTCAAATTCAATTTTTTCAATAATAAAATTATTAACAAACATGCTTTCTGGAGTTAGTATTTTTGTTTCATTTATATTAGCATTTTTAATTATTTATGCAAGCAGATTTTTGATGAAAAGAAGAAATAAAGAATTTGGAATATATTTAACTCTTGGAATGAGTAAGAGAAAAATATCTTTAATTTTATTTTTTGAAACATTAATTATTGGTGTTTTTTCACTTGTAATTGGACTGGGTGTTGGATTTTTATTATCACAATTAATGAGTATTTTGGTAGCGAATATGTTTGAAGCAAATTTAAATAAATTTACTTTTATATTTTCTAAAGGAGCATTTTTAAAAACACTTTTATATTTTGGTATTATGTATTTAGTTGTGATGATTTTTAATACAATAAATATTAGTAAATGTAAATTAATTGATTTAATACAATCAAATAAAAAGTCTGAAAAAATAAAACTTAAGACGCCATATATTTGTATAATAATTTTTATTTTAGCTTGTATTATGTTAGGTTATGCATATTATTTAGTAATTGGAGATACGTCGTCTTTAAGTAATCGTAAGATATTTAGTGCTATTGGTTTGGGAGCCATATCAACATTTTTAATATTTTGGTCATTGTCAGGTTTTCTTTTACGTATTTTTATGAATATGAAGAAAGTGTATTATAAAGGATTAAATAGTTTTATCTTAAGACAATTTTCAAGTAAAATTAATACAACCGTTTTTTCTACAACAATAATTTGTTTGATGCTTTTTATTACTATTTGTGTTTTATCAACGGCTTTATCAATGAAAAATTCTCTAAATCAAAGTTTAATTACTTTTTCTCCAAGAGATGTTGAATTAATTCAGGTTTATCATGATTCTAAAGATGATGATTTGACTGAGATACAGAAAGAAAATTCTAAGTTGAATTTTGATGAATTATTAATTAAATATGGTTTTGATATTAAAAAAGAATTTAAAAACATTACTTATTTTTCACTTTATTATGATGATAATATTACATTAAAATCAACTTTAGGTTCTTATTATAAAATTGCTAAAGAAAAGTATCCTTTTTTAAGGTACGATGAGAATATTATTTTAATGAAGAATAGTGATTATAATAGAGTTGCGAAAAGTTTTGGTTTAGAAAAAATCAAATTAAATAGTAATCAATATGTTGTTGTGGGTAATTATAAGGAAATGATTAATATAAAAAATGAAGCTTTAAAAAGAAATGCTAAAGTTATTATTAATGATAATGCTTATTTTCCAAAATATAAAAAAGCTGTTAATGGTTTTTATGGAATGGGTAGTCAAGAGAGTGAATTAGGGTTTATTGTTTTACCTGATGAGGCATTAAGTGGCAAACAAATAAGTTATAATCGAATGATTGCTGATTATAGAGGAGAAGCTAATAAAGTTGAGGAGAAGCTTAATTCAATAATGAAAGATTCAAAGTTTTTCTCTGATTGTTATGTTACATATAATACAAAAAAAGATATTCGTGAAGCTAGTGTAGGGATAGGTGCTTTGGTTACTTTTTTAGGATTATATTTAGGAATTGTTTTTTTAATATCATGTGCTGCGATGCTTGCCTTAAAAGAGTTGTCTGAATCAAGTGATAATGACTTGAAGTTTAATATGCTTAGAAGGCTTGGTGTTGATGAGAAGATGATTAATAAAACTTTATTTATTCAGATTGGAATATTTTTTATGTTTCCATTAATACTTGCTATTATTCATTCTATATTTGGTATTATTTTTTGTAATGTTATTTTAGAAACTATGGGTATAAGTTTTAATTTAATGTCTATTATATTTACTGCTATTTTGATAGTTATTATTTATGGAGGATATTTCTTAGTGACTTATTTATGTAGTAAAAATATTATTAAGGAAAAGTAATTTTTAATATTAGAGGATTAGTTTATAGGACTAGTCCTTTAATTTTTTTGTTGGAAGCTGAGTGGAAGGCATTAGATAGTAAATTTATTATAGTTAAAGGAAATAATTTTACTATTTATTATGTTTTATTGGTAAAAATATCTTTATAAAATATTTAAAATTAATAAAAAATGATAAAATTAATGTCTATTATAATATTGTAAGAAAAATTTTTTTTAGAGTATGATTAAGTTTCAAAATAGAAATTTAATTATATAGCATTTATATTGTTTAGTGTGAATTTTATTTTTTAATATCTTTTTTTTTATATTTTTTGTATAATTTATAGTAGGTGATAATATGTAAATAAATAATAAAGGTTTTTCATTAGTTGAATTATTGGCTGTTGTTGCAATTCTTGCTGTTTTAGCAACTGTTTGTATTTCTGCATATTCAAAGTATGTCGAAGATTCTAAAAGAACAATGTATGCAAAAATGGCAAAAGATTATATTAATGAAGCTAGAGTTCAAATTTCTAGTAAAGAAATTAAAAATATTTCTAATCCAACATATTCATATTATATTTCTATTGAGAAGTTTTCGGATAATGATTCGTTAGAACCATCTCCATTTGGTAAGTGGAATGAAGCTTATGTTATTTTTGTTCCTGGTAAAAATGGACAAGACAGATATTATTTTGCTAGTATCGATGAAGTTGGTTGGATGATTAATGGGGTACTATTAGACTTAATTATTATAACCTTGCATGTGGTAAAGATGTTACTATACCAACTCAAGTAGGTGGTAAAAAAGTAACTGAAATTTATACATCTACGTTTGATAGTATGGGTATTACTAGTGTTAAAATACCTAGCAGTGTTTCAACTATTGGACAAAGAGCATTCTATAATAATAAAATAAATGGGTATATATATAAGATTGTTCTAAATAAAAATGCAAGTATCGGTTCATGTGCTTTCTGTAGGAATAGTGTATATGGTGCTGGATTTACATTTAATGGTCAAGCAGTAAAAGGATATATTGGAGATTTTTCTGAATTTGCTGATAAAAGGTTTATAATTCCAACTGAAACTCCAGATGGAAAACCGGTAACTGGAATTAGTGATTCTGCATTTTATAAAGCAAAGACATGGACATCATTCAATTATTATATGACGAAGATAGTAAACAAAACTAATCGTGCATTTGATTGGAAAAGTATAACAGGTGGTCCAAGTGCTGCAAATTTTGTGACTGGTATTGTAGAAAATTGGTATGGAGATATTGAAGTAGTTAGGGGATAGAATATGAAAAATAGAAAGATTATTTTAATTATAGTTTTTATAATTTCGCTTATATTAATAGGAATAGGAATATTTCTTAGTTTAAATGGAGAATATAATACTAAGAATGAAAATAATGAAGTAGGTAATGGTGAAGTAACAGTAGATTACAATATTAATTATTATAATAGTGTAGATGAGGCAATTAATTATATTAAGGCTATAAGAAATACAGAAAATGTTAATATTATTAATGAAGATGAAAATAACTATTATATAGAAGTTAGTGTTAACAATAGTACTTTTAATTATGTTTATTCTAAAGTAGACAATACTTTAACTGAAGAATAATTATGTATTCAGGATGTAATAATATGCTCAAATTAGATAATAAAGGGTTTTCGCTAATTGAACTTTTAGCAGCAATGGTTATACTAATTATTTTATTTTCATCAATTATGGTTAGTACAAGAGCAATAATTAGAAATTCCAATAAAAATGCATTTATTATCAATGCTAAAGCATATGCTAGTTCATTAAGAGAAAATAGTTATCAAGATAATTTAAGTATTGATGAAGAAGATAGTATTTTCTTTATTGATCCTAAATATTTAGAAATGGATAGTACTAATTAAGAAAGCCATTTTTGAGAGTACGTAGTTAATTATTTGGTTGTAACATATGATGGTAATAAATTTCACTATTTTTATGTTGCATATGATGATGAAGGATGGGAGTTAGATTAGGAAAAGAACTTACTAATTTAAAAAAATCAGATGTTGAATTCTTAGATGATGATTTTAATGAAGAAATCTTTGAGTATAAAAAATTTAATAGTTCAAATAAAAATTGTTCTAAACTTAAAAGTTATTTAATTAATGCAAATAATTCATCTGACCCATTTAGTGATAAAAAAAAGGCAGTATTTATTGATAAAGAAGAAAATTTTACTACTATTGATTTAAGTGCTTGCTAAATAGATAACTTTTCTATCTATTTTGTTTTTTTTCGTAAAAAATACTAAATAAATAGAATAAAAGTGATATAATTTTATTATGATAGAGGAGGATTTTTATATGGATTTGAATTATAACTCTGATCAATTTGAAATAGGTGAAGGTGTTGTGTCTTCTATTAAAAGTTCTATAGATACAAGTAATTCATCAATAAAAAGTGATTTTGATAAAGTTATTAGTGTTGCGAATGATTATAAGATTAATTTGTCAAATACTATAAAATTTGATGATTTGGAAAGTGATTTTTCTTCACTAACTACTTATTTAGATGATGTTTCAAAAAGTGCACTTTTGGCCAAATCTGCAATTGATTCTTATTCTGAGAGTAATGGTACAGAACAAGACAAGCAAATATTGTTATCTTTTCTTGGCGCAAGTGCAAATAATTCTAAACCAAATGCACTTGTTAAAACAGTTTATACTGGTTTAATGGGTGGAGCAATGTTAGGAGAAGGTTTTCTTAGTTTCTTTGAAGATGTTGGGGATTGTGCTATTGTTTTAGGTAGTGGAGTTGCTGGCTTTTTTGATAAGAAGAAAGCCCAAGAAATGAGAAGTTTTGCATCTAAAAATTTATCCAAGGATTTATTTGAAAATAATTCTACGTTTGAAAAAATCAATAAATATAGTTATTTTGATAAAAATAGTGTTTATGCTGATATATTTAAATTAGGTGGAAAGGCTGCAGCAGCAGTAACAGTTGGTAGTGTTGCATCAAAGGCTGTAAGTAGTTTTACAAAAGCAAAATCTACTGTTGTTGCTTCTAATATTAGTACATTTGGAAGTGATACAAGAGAAAATTTAAGTAGAGGTATGGGATTGAAGAGTTCTTTAATGTTTGCAGGAGCAAGTCTTGCCACTACACAGGCGGTTAATAAGTTTTTGTCACCAGCACTTGCGTCTAAAGTAGGAGAAACAGTTGCTAATACAAAAGTTGGAAATGTTATTAGGGGTGCAGATGCAGTTGCATCTAGTGTTTTTGGAAGTAATATTGATAATGTAAAAAATGTTGTTCAAACTGCAGTTGATTACTCTATTAAAGAAACAAAATCAAAAACAGGAAATTTAGTATCTGGTGATGGAAATGAGAAGACTACAAATGATGCTGTTGTTCAAGACGCTGCAAATCTAGGCATTGATACCGCTAAAACAACCGGTGAGCAAGTAGTTGAAAAATCTATAGAGAGAGCTGTAGTTGATGCAGTGTTATAAGAGGAGGTTAATATTATGAATGATTTTTTACCAGTAGGAAGTGTAGTTTTATTAAAAAATGGAAAAAAGCCAATATCAATTATTGGTTATAAGATGTCTTCTTTAGATAATAAATATTTAATGAAGGGGCATGAAACTACATCTAATAAAGTTTATGATTATTGCGCAGTGTTATACCCAGAAGGACTAATTAGTAGTGACAACTTTATTTTATTTGATAAAGAAAATATTGAAACTGTTATCTTCAAAGGGTATGAAAGTGATGATTGTAAGGAATTATTTGATTTTTTAAGTAAAGAATAGGTGATAATATGGGATTTGTTAATATGAAAGAGTATTCTGAAAATAATTTACCTCAAGCAGGAAGTGCAACAGAATATGTTGTTTGTGAAAGTATTAGTAAGTATCATCCATATGATATAAGTGGAGTAGTTGATGCAATAGATAGTACTTGTAGTGAAGTTATTAGTAATTCTAATGATTATTGCAATGATTTGAAAGATAAAATAACTTCTTTAGGAGATGAGTGGGGACAGAAGTTTATCTCAATAGATGAAAAAGATATTGGTATAGTGGTTCCAGAACAGTTTCAAGATGATTATGATAATATTACAAATCACATCCAAGAACAAGTTGATAGATGTAAAACACTAGTGTCAGATGTTAGTAATAGATTAGATGAAGTAAAGTTATATGTTCAAAAATTGGAAGAAAATTTGAAAACGTTTAATGATTTACGTAATAAAAAAAATTCACTTGAAAGCAGTATTTCAAATTGTGAATATAGTATAAGTAATGAGTATTCTAAAGAACAAGTAAATAGTATAGTTATTTCTAATTTGCAAGTTCAAAAGAATAGTTATGAAACAGAACTTGCAAGTGTTAATTCAACAATATTTCAATATAATATGATTAATGAACAGGATGGTCAATGGATAGTTGAATAAACTATCCTTTTAATTATGTTCCGGGATAGGAACATAGTTTAAACCACCCGCTATGCGGGTGAGAAATG
>OLHE01000209.1_pt1 | contig 54580 bp, 56 predicted proteins | sample 1605821 | NCBI WGS metagenome assembly OLHE01 (sample SAMN03283250) | human gut metagenome | biome: human-associated habitat; material: feces | host: Homo sapiens | place: USA | collected 2013
TGTGCCAATGTTGTTGATGTAAACATCTCTGGATGTTCTTGATATTCCTTACTTTGAAGTATTTTACTAACTTCATTAATATTAGTACTTCCAAATTCTACTCCTACCGCAACTGCTAAATTACCTATAGGATTAGCAAAGCATATATTTAGAGATTCAACATCATTTATTATATCTACGGAAACAGATAAAATAGATGTTATTTTCTCTATTGCTTGAAGTCCATAATTTTTAAATACATAATCATATGTTTTTTTTAATTCATCAGATTCTGCAGAAAGAACATGCAAACAACTTTCAATATTTGGAAAAGATAAATTCTTAGATTTAATAAAGTTAACATTTTCTTTTATTTGTTTAACATCTCTATATAAAATACTTGGACACTTCTCAATATTTCTGACATTAATATTTAAGTCATTTATTAAATAATTTAAAGTATCATCAATTTCCTTATATTCGCCAGAAGAAAGAATATTATTATTTTTAGTAACTAGCTTATCAGAAGAAAGTTTATATTTATCACATAATAACTTTAATGTATATTCACCTATCATATTTCAATCTCCATTACTTTAACTATTTAATAGTACCACTTTCTAATAAAGTTAATTTTTTATTATCTAAATCAACTTCAATTTCAACACCTAATGGCATAACATTCCAAAGCCAAGCATGTCCAAAATGGCCATTAGAAATAATTGGTAAATTACCTCGACTAAATATTCTACAAACTTCTTTGATTACTTCATTATATTCATCATAATTTTTACCATTCTTTGGTCTTCCAACTATAATTCCTTTTATTACTCCAAGAATACCTTGTACTCCCATATTTTGTAATACTTCTTTTACAAGAGCTGGATCTGGTTGTTCATCACTTGTCTCAATAAATAAAATCTTATCCTTCCACTCATCAAGTGTTGGCCAAATCTTTGTTCCATTAATAGATACAAATACATCAAAACATCCACCAAGAAGCCTTCCTCTAACTACTCCACTTCCTTGAACAACTTCATACTCTTTATCATCATGTATATCTAAAATACTTGTACTCCAATCAAGTGGGTCATTAGCATACTTTCCACTATGTGGTAATAATAACTCATCATTTACACTAAATATAGTATTCTTAACAGTTTCTACATCAATACTAGGAACTTCTGGTAAAGAAAATTCAACTCCTGCAGCAGGTCCATAAAAAGAAACAAGTCCTGCATGATACATCATAAAATGATTAGCAGTAGTATCAGAAAATCCCATAAAAACTTTAGGATTATTTTTAATAACATCAAAGTCAATATATGGAAGTATTCTAATAGTATCATTTCCTCCAGTAAGAGTAAAAATACCTTTAATAGAATCATCCTTAAAAGCATCCATCAAATCCTTCGCACGCAACTCTGGATGTTCATAAACTTCACGACTACCAATAAGTGCATTAGGCATTAAAATAGGCTCTATTTCCAATAAATTTTTTAAATTATTAATTGCCCTATCAAGTCTAGCCTTATTTGCTTCATCTCCAAATAATCCACTAGATAAACTAACTAAAGCAACCTTATCCCCTTTATTTAACTTTTTAGGTTTAATCATATTATCCCTCCTAAAAATTATTATAAAACAAAAAGATAAACTAAACTAGTCTATCTTTCAATTAAACTAAGAGATACTTTATTTTTCTCTAATGAAATATCATCAACATAGCAATCAACTATATCTCCAACACTAAATAAATCACTTGGATGTTTAATATAACTATTACTTAATTTACTAATATGAGCAAGTCCATCATCATGTAATCCAATATCAATAAATAATCCAAAATCAACTACATTTCTAACAGTACCTTGTAACTTATCCCCAACATGTAAATCTTTTATATCTAAAACATTACTCTTTAAAATTGGTTGTGGATAAGAGTCTCTTGGGTCTAAATTAGGTTTCTTTAAAGATGAAATAACATCTTCTAAAGTATATTTATCAGTATTATATTTAGAAAAATCATTCTCTACATCAATTTTATCAAGACTCTCAACTAACTCACTACTACCAATATCTTTAATAGTAAATCCTAAATCTTTTAACACACTTAATGCAACATCATAACTTTCTGGATGAATTGCAGTTGAATCAAGTACATTATCACCATCATTAATACGAAGGAAACCTATTGCTTGTTCATAAGCCTTAGGTGTAAGTAACTTTTTCTTTTTTATCTCATCACGAGACATAATCTTACCAACACTCTCACGATAGGCAATAAGTTTTTTAATAGCCGCTTTAGTTACACCAGATACATAACTTAATAAAGATGCACTAGCAGTATTTACATTAACACCAACACTATTTACACATTTTTCAACAACAAAGTCTAATGAATTAGACAAATTCTTTTGAGAAACATCATGTTGATATAAACCAACTCCAATACCTTCAGGTGGAATTTTAACAAGTTCAGCAAGTGGATCTTGTAATCTTCTACCAATACTTACTGCACTTCTTTTCTCAACTGCAAGATCAGGAAACTCCTCAATTGCTTGTGGAGAAGCACTATAAATTGATGCACCAGCTTCACTTACAATAACATATTTACAATTAAGATTATATTTACTAATCATATCAGCACAGAACTTTTCAGACTCACGAGAAGCAGTACCATTACCAATAGAGATAATATCAACATTATATTTCTTTATCAATTGAACAACTACTTCCATAGAAAGTTTGATTCGCTCTTCACTATCTCCTTTTAAGAAAGGTTTAATAACCGTACTATCTAAATACTTTCCATTCTTATCAACTACAGCTAATTTACAACCATTAACATATCCTGGGTCAAACGCAAGAACAACTTTTTCTTTTAATGGAGGAGTTAAAAGTAATGCTTCCAAGTTCTTTCCAAAGTTATCAATTGCAGCCTCATCACCCTTCTCAGTTAAATCACTTCTAATCTCACGCTCAATACTAGGTCCAATCAATCTCTTATAAGAATCATTTATAGCATTCTTAACATAACTAGTAACAAAACTCTTATCATTCTTAATCATTTTCTTTTCTAAGTAAGCAATTATCTCATCCTTATTAACATCTATACTAACAGTAAGAATCTTCTCTTTTTCTCCTCTATTAAGAGCAAGTATTCTATGAGGTTTAATCCATTTTACAGGTTCATTGTAATCATAATACATCTCATATATTTTATTTTCATCATCTGCACCCTTTTTCAATTTAGAAGTAATAACACCATTCTTATAAAAATAACTTCTAATCCATTTTCTATAGAAAGCATTATCGCTTATCCATTCAGCAATTATATAACAAGCACCAGTAACTGCATTCTCAGTATTTGGAACTTTATCATTTATAAACTTACTACATAACTTATCAATGTCCCCTGTCGTTGGAAAAGTCATCATCATTTTAGCAAGTGGCTCTAACCCAAGAGCAATTGCTTCAGTTGCCTTAGTCTTCTTTTTTTCTTTATATGGTCTATAAATATCTTCTACTTCTACAAGCTTACTACATTTCATAATATTATCTTTAATCTCATCAGTAAGCATACCCTTCTCATCAATTAATCTAATTACATCTTCTTTTCTCTTTAATAAATTAACTTGATATTCATAAACTTCATTAATACTTCTAATTGTCTCTTCATCAAGAGCTCCAGTAACTTCTTTTCTATATCTCGCAATAAAAGGTATGGTATTTCCATCACTAAGTAAATTTAAAACAACGCTTACTTGTTTATCACTTATATTTAAATTAGTTGCTATTTCTTTTATTATTGTCTCATTCATATTTTACACCTCCTATTTATAATAACAAAAACAAAAAAAGATGTAAATTACATCTTCTTTATAAACTAAATTTATTATCTAACTAAAGATTTTTTCTTTTTCTTTCATAAGACTATCAAAATAATCTTTACTAATAAAATCGTAATCAACAACGCTTCCATTAAAATCTCTATCTAACGCAACTTGTCTCATAGACACATATTTATCTAATCCAATCACATTATCAGTATGACTTGGAGAAACTTCTACACACCACATATTAGTTTTATTTTGTTCTTCTAATTTATTAAAGTCAATAACCTTATTTAGAGTATGATAATCAGTATAAATAGCAACTTCTTTTCCAGTGATTTCACGTAATGTATTCATCTCATAATTAACAACATCAGTAGTATCAATATTATTTTCAACACAATAATTATAAAGTCTACCATTTTCTGGAGATTCTACATCTAAATAAATTGGAAGTTTATTATATGGCAAACTACCAAACTCATCTAACTTATTACTAATTCTTTCTATTTCTTTATTTGCTTCGTCTTTTGTTAATGCTTGAGAGTAATAGTAAAAACCATATGGAACTTCATATTTTTCACAAACTGATATAAGTTGTCTAATATTATCATATTGAGAATCTATAATACATGGGTTACCTGCACTATAACTTAATCCATATCCTGTTGCACCTAGTTTTATGATAACTGCTGAAGGTTTAGCATTTGTTTTTAATGAATAAGAGCCATCATCTTTCAAAGTAGAATCATAACTATTATTTTCTTTTAATATTTTCTCAAGTAATTGAACATTAAATGTATCTGGTATATCTATAGCAAAATATCCCTCAACATTATTTGTATTACCTCCATCAGTTGTTGAAAAAGACATAGTCATAGTATCACTTTTTTCTGAATTTTCTAAATCTGTTGGAGTCTCATCTATAACTTCAGAATAAACTGCTTGTTCTTCTTTTAATATTTCTTCGGAAGTATTTTCTGATTCTGATGATTTAACTTTTTCTTTAATTTCAGTTAAGTAATCAGCTGCTACATATCCTACTTGACCATCTAATGTAATAACTTTTATCCAAGTATGACCATCAACTTTTTCACTATTAAGCGAATTATCAATTATACTTTGATAACTAAATACAGAACTTCCATTCTCAATATAAGAAATAACTGAAGATTTTAATCCTGGAGCATTTCTTAGTTTCAAATTAATATTTCCATCTGCACTAGTATCAATATGAAGCATTTTATAATTATCATCTTGACTACTTGCAGAAATACTATCAACATCACTCAAGTCTTCAACAATATTATGCATATTAATTGTACCATCTTCATTATATACATTTGCAGAAACATAACCATACTCAATTACATCATCATGTTTATATGCAACATAATACCATTCAATATTGTCTATTCTTACAGGTTTTATATTATAAAGTACTTCTATTTTACTATTACTAGGTATTTTCCATAAAACATTGTCATCACTCATATTACCGGGTTCTTTTCTAAGTTTTAGTGGTACATTATCAACAGTTGAAACAACAAACTTTTTACAATTTGCAGAATCATAGTCTTTTCTTAAAACATAATCACTAGCAACAAAGCCAGTTTTGAACTTTCCCTTATTAACCCATATTGCCTTTACCCATGAATAAGAATTATCCTTAGAAGTAAAATGTGATGAGGAAGTAACAATATTCGTTTTTTGTAAAAGACGTAAAGCCTCTTTTGAAGTAGTATCAACAGTAGTACCTTCTCTTAACCATACACCATCTTGTGGATAAACTTCAGAAATAATATACTTATCAACATTGCTATTTTCTTTATTATCTTTATTATCCTTCTTAATTTTAAAATATTCACTATTTATAGAATCTAAAATCTTTTTATCCTCTAAATATCTACCATCAATATACCCAAAAATCATCTGATTTTCAGAATTAATTAAAACTATAGGATACTCCTTACCTTTAACTGTTTTTTTACTATCGACAATTGCCATGTCTCCGTCTTTTATATTAACATTAATCTCATTACCATCACTATCTAATAACTTTACATCACTATCACAATTATCAACTTTTATTAAGTAAAGTTCATCATCTGATTCTTTATCGTTTTTAGAGTACATAAAACCCATAATTAACATCGTTAAAACAACTGCTTCAGCCTTATGTACACCTGTTTTAACTTTCTTATTTTTTTCACCTAATTGATTATTACTCTTCTTTCCAAAAGTAACATTTCTTTGTTTTTTTATCATATTATCCCCCTTTTTTCGACATATTATAACAAAAAAGAAGGAAAAATAATAGTCAAACATCCTTCGAAAATAAAAAAAGCATAATATTTTACACTTCTTTACAAAATTATTTCAATTTATAGGTCTTACATTCAACACTACCATACTCGTTATTATAATGATCATCATCACACATAAACTCATGAGTATATACAGAAAGTAAATAATAATTTTCATATAAACTATCTCTTTCACCTAAAGTCTTAAGAAGTTCATGAAAACTACTATTCCATACATCTTCAGGTACGCATCCAGGAATCATACCTAATGAATATAAATTATCAAGTTCTCTAAAGCATTCAACCTTATCGACACTTGCATTATTAAGAATCTTATTTAATGAAGAGTTCAACTCTTTATCTTCACTATCTCTAATCTCATTAATTACATTATCAAATAATAGTTCATTATTATTAAACTCATTTAATTTATGACTAATATCATCACACATTATATATTCGCCATCAACTACTTCATGTTTATCACTACATTTAATAACATGCATGTACTTTGCAAGTTCATAGTACTTTGATACATCACCATTAGTTAAATCATTTGCTTTTCCATATAACAAAGGATATTCTTTAGTCTCATCAGTATACATTTCACATACAACTAATCTATCTAAATAATCAATTATTTCAGAATCAGTTAATCCACGCTCTCTTAAATCTACATACAATGCACTTACATATAGTATATTTTTCTTATCAGGACTGTTTAATATCTCATCAACACTTTTACCTGAAGAATAATAATTTTTTAATAAATATAAAAAATTAACATCATCTGTTTCAATATAACTATCATTTACATCCATAACTATACTTTTAGAATTTATAGTTTTATTTTTTTCTTTTATTCCTACTTCCATACCCTTAGCAGTAACTCCTACAGCAATCGCTAGCGCTAAAGATATAGCCTCATTTTTCTTAATCGTAAAGGCGACCTCTTTTCTTATAAAATATACAAATTAAATTTGTAATCAATATTATATTTAATAATTATACAAAGTCAATATACAAAATTAAAAGAGACCAATTAGTCTCTTCAAATACTATTAGATATAATTAATAACCATATCTTACTATTTCAAATACTAAGCCCTTTTCAGTACCATGTCCAAAAGCAAGACTTTCATTTGGATAAAGTAAATCGAACATAAATCTTTTACCTTTTCCAATTGCTCCACCTCTATCTAAGACAATAGCATAGAACTCTCCTAATTTACTTCCTTTAACTCTAACTATAGAACCATAGGGATAACTAGCATCACCTGCCACTATTCTAACTGTTCCATAAGTTTTATCATTATAAGTATAATTACCACTACGAGCATCATACCCACCACCAAGTCTTCCACTACAACCTGCACAATCAGGTCCATATGAAGACATAGTTCCAACTTGTGTTTCCAATACATCAGTTATAATATTTCCTGTAACTAAACTATTAGAAAACGAAGTTTCCATTATGCTAAGACTTTCATCAAATAAGTTCTTTTCACTATCAGTAATATCATCAACTAAAACTTTACTCTCTTCAACTAACTTCTTACCTTCAGTAAAAACACTAGTATTTAAAGATTGTGTTTTCTTCTGAATATCAACCTTTTTATTACTAAAATTTGAGAAAATCATTAAAGGAATTGCTAAGACTAAAAATACATTCAGCCCATAATAAAATTTCTTCATAAAAAAACTCCTCACATACATTTTATCATGTATAGAGAAATTTTTCAAATTAGTCCCTTTTCTCGCAACTAAATCCTGCTTGTAACATACTTGTTTTAACTTTATCTACGTCTTCTCCATTATCAAATTTTAGCATATCAGCACCTGCTTCTGTATATGCAGCAGATGTTTGTTCATAGTCATATGTTGCAAGATCAAATTTTTCTGTCTCAACTAATTTTCCATCTTGATAATCACATTCGATTGATGCTCCATTTAAAGATTCAAGACCATCTCTAATATCATTACATTGTTTATTCAATTCATTTAAAGTAGCCTCATCTTGTGTAACATCTCCTCTAGTTGTAGTTTCAAATGTAACTTTTTCAATCTTATTATCAGTAAATTGGAAAGTTCTAACATAATTTTTATCTAAATTAGCAGTTGTACTATCTAATTTACAAACTAACTTACCTGTAGTAATTTCAATTACAGTTTTATCTTTTTTATCAAACAAATCACTCATATATTGAGTAACTTCAGGTAAAAAGATAATAAATGCTAAAATAAGCACAAAGAAGAAAAGCATTAAACCAACTTTAAATTTACTAGGTGGCTTATACTCCACTTCTACTTTCTTTAGTTTTTCATTAACCATAGCACCTGCATTATTTTGTCCTTGATTATGTGTTGTTGCTTCTACTGCTGTATCAGTAATTCTTGGAGCACCACTTGTTGTTGATATAGTTGAAGAGTCAACACCTTTTAATGCAGCTGTTGGGTCATTTACTATTTGTGGGGTAGTTGGTGCAGTCATTTCTGGTATTTCAGTTGGATTAGATACAATCTGTGGAGTAACTGGAGATGTATTAATCTCACTTAATCCTTGATTAACTGGAGAAACACCATTAAAAGGAACAGAACCAACAGATGGAATATTAGTAGTATTACTAGTTACATTAGTAGTACCTACATTTGTATTCTTATTCTCATTATTCACACTATCAACTCCTATTATATTCAAATTATATCACAGAAAATTACCTTAAACTAGATATTTTCTCTTGAAAATTTTCACTTCTAACAATATAACTTCCAGCAGTTAACATATCTGCATCAAGACACTTATCTTTAGTCTTATCATTAATACCACCATCTACATTAATCGCAATATTTAATTTATAAGAATTAATAAGTTCTCTAATCTCTTTTATTCTATTATTAGTCTCTTCTATAAATGCTTGTCCCCCACGTCCTGGAACAACACTCATAACAAGTATTAAATTTAAATATGGTAAATATGGTATTAATTTAGACACTTTTGTATCTGGTGATATCGCAATTCCACACTTAATTGAATAGTCTTTAATTAATTCTAAATTTTTTATAATATCTTCACTACTTTCAACATGAAAAGTAATATATTCACAATTAAGTTCTGCATATAATGGAATATATTTAGATGGATTTTCAACCATTAAATGAACATCAAGTCTTTTTGAAGTATAATCACTTATATGCTTCATCTCACTAAAAGGCATAGTTTTATTAGAAACAAACTTTCCATCCATTACATCAACATGTATAAAGTCAACGTCTGTATCATTCAATTTAACCAAATCTTCTGGTATATTTTTACTACTTAAAAAAGATGCACAAACTCTCATTTCTTGTCCTCCTTTATAAAACTTAGATAATTTAAATATCTACTCTCTAATATATTATTATCTTTTACTGCTTTTTTTACCAAACATTCTTCTTCATTTGTATGATTACAGTCACTAAAAGGGCAAGGAAAACTCTTAAACTCAATAAAAGCATTGCGAATATCTTCCTTAGAATAATTTTTAAATTCAAGTGAAGAAAACCCAGGAGTATCCATTACCTTACCACCAAATAATTCAAATAATTCAACTACTCTAGTAGTATGCCTTCCACGTCCTAAAGAAGTAGAAACTTCTCCTGTTTCTAAATTCCATTTAGGATTAAGTCTATTTAACAAAGTACTCTTACCAGCACCTGTTTGTCCTGTAAAAACACTAGTCTTATTTTTAAGTAACTCCTCAATTTTTTCAAGTTCAGTATTATAAACAACACAATATCCAATACTACGATAATAGTCTAAAGTCTTCTCTATATTTTCTAACTCATAAGATGTTAATAAATCACTCTTCGTAATACATATAATTGGCTTAACTTTATTAATCTCCATTAATACAATAAATTTATCAAGTAAATTAAGTGAAAAGTCAGGTAACTTCAAACTAGTAATTAAAAAAGCTTGATCAATATTACTTACCTTAGGTCTATAAAATAAATTTTTTCTAGGAATGACTTCTTCTATTAACTTTTTATCCTTATTGAAAAGAACATAATCCCCAACTACTGGAGTAATATGTTCTTTTCTAAATATACCTCGACATTTACAAGGATAAATATTATTTTCAAAGTTAACAAAATGTAAATCACTACTAATTTTAACAATTTGTCCCTTCATAAATCCCCCTATTGATTTTCTGTATCATCTGGTGATGAGCTTGGTGATGTAGTAGTACCACTACTTGGTGTTGTAGATGGTGATGATGAAGCCGCTGGCTTCTTTGCAGGTTTTACTGCATATTTAACAGTTAAACTAGAACCTCTTGAAATAGTACTTCCAACTCTTCTTGATTGACTAATTACTTTTCCTTCAGCATAAGCATTTGTCTCAACTGGTTCTAATGTACAACTTAATCCATATTCATCACATAAAGCTTGAACATCATCTTTAGTCCATCCTTCACTCGCCATATCAACAAATAACTCTGCATCATCCGGTACATATAAAACTAAGGTATCTCCTTCTTTTACTTTACTACCAGCAGCAAGTGATTGACCAATAATTATATCTTCTTCATACTTTTTACTCTTATCACTAACTTCACGTTTTTCAATAGTAACATTTAATCCATACTTAGTTTCAAGTAATGTCTTAACTTCTATTGAATTTAGTCCTGTATAATCTTCAAGTTCAACACTTTCATCTCCACTAGACTTAGTAATTGTAACTTCTGTTCCTTTTTTTACTTTTTTATCTTTTCCAGGACTTGTCTTAATAACTCTATTTTTCTTTATCTTATCAGATGCTTTTGTTTTAATATCACTATTCGCAACTAAACCTACTTTTTCAAGTTTAGCTTCGCACTGACTAACTTTTAATCCTTCACAGTCAGGAACTTTGACACTCTTATTTCCACCAAACATTGGTAAAATAAAGAATATAAATAATAAAATTAAAACGATTGCTCCAAAAATAGCAGCTAAAATTATTATAATTTTTTTATTTTTCTTAAATGCTTTATCATCTGCTGACTCTTCTGCATCATCTTCAACATTTTCATCTGTATCTTTTGTTTTTTCAACATTTTTAGGTTCTTCTTCATCTAAGAATTCTTCTTTTGTTTCTTCTTTTTGAGGCTTAACTTTTTTCTTAGATTCACTTTCATTTTCTGGATATTTATATTGATAAACTTCTTCATCCATTCTATCATCATCAAGTGCTGTTAACAAATCGTCATGCATTTCACGAGCACTATCATATCTATTCTTAGGATTCTTAGCAGTTGCCCTTTTTATAATATTCTCAATACTTTGAGGAATACTTGGATTCTCTTCTCTAATACTTGGAATCGGTTCTCTCATATGTTTTAAAGCAATCTCAACCGCATTATCTCCTCTAAAAGGTAGTGTTCCTGTTAATAACTCATAGAATATTATACCCATAGAGTAAATATCACTCTTGATTGTACTACCTTTTCCACTAGCTTGTTCTGGTGGTAAATAATGAACACTTCCCATTACTGAATTAGTTTGAGTAAGCTGTGTAGCATTAAGCGCCATAGCAATACCAAAATCAGTAATCTTAATTTGTCCATCATCACGAATCATAATATTTTGAGGCTTTAAATCTCTATGAATTATATAAGAATCATGGGCATGAGCCATACCATCAGTAAGTTGAAGCATAATATCAATTGCTTCACTTAAAGTAAGACTACCTCGTTTTTTTAATAATTGTTTTAAAGTCTTTCCTTCAACGTATTCCATTACAATATAGTAAGTACCATTATCTTCTCCAACATCATACATCTCAACAATATTAGGATGTGCAAGAGATGATGCTGATAATGCTTCTCTTTGAAATCTTCTTACAAACTTCTCATCATTAGATAAGTCACCTCTTAATACTTTTATCGCAACATTTCTATCTAAAATACAATCATATCCTAGATAAACATTAGCCATTCCACCTTCGCCAATTGATCTAATTACTTCATAACGATCATTTATTTTTTGCCCCTTTGTAATCACTTATCTTCACCTTCTTCACGAACCAAATAAGCAACCGAAATATTATCTGTTCCACCCCTGTTATTAGCTTTTCTAATTAGCTTAATAACTTTATCTTCGACACCACCTACGCCAAGAAGAACTCTCTCAATTTGTTCTCTTTCAAGCATTCCAGTTAAACCATCACTAGAAAGCAGAATCTCAGAAATATCCATATCACAATCAAAGATGTCAACATCAACTTCCATAGAAGCACCAAGCGCTTTCATCAAAACATTTTTCTTTGGATGAACACTAGCTTCTTCTTTAGTAAGTTCCCCTGCACTAACAAGTAAATTTACTAATGTATGATCATATGTAACTTTATGTAAATTACCATCTTTCATTACAAAACCACTAGAATCTCCAACATTTCCAAATAATAAATATTCTTTAGTAAGTAATGCCATAACAAGAGTGGTACCCATTCCTTTACTTTCTGGATGATTCTTCTCATGTTTAAATATTAAAGAATTTATCTCATTAACAGAATCTCTTATCCAATTAACCGCATCTACTTTAGACATATTCATAAATGTATCTTTAAAATGTTTTCCTAAATAATTAATTGCAATAGATGAAGCAACCTCCCCTGCAGAATGACCTCCCATTCCATCAGCAATTGCCATTAAATAATCATTATCTTTATTACTAACAATAATTACACTATCCTCATTATGGTCTCTTACTTTACCAGCATCAGTTAAATAAAAAGATTTCATACTTCCTCCTTCTTACTTCTAAGTTGCCCACATGCAGCACTTATCTTACCACCGAATTCCCTTCGGATTGTTACATTAACATTATTCTTTTTAAGTATATCATAAAAACGCATAATTTGAATAGTATTTGTTCTTTTAAAACCAATATTTTCAGTTTCATTATAAGGTATTAAATTAATATAACAATTTATTCCTTTTACAAGTTTAGAAAGTTCTTCTGCACACTTAGTAGAATCATTTATATCTTTTAATAAAATATATTCAAAAGTAATTCTTCTATTTGTCCTTTCTAAGTAAGTTTTTAATGCTGGAATTAACTTTTCTAATGGATATGCTTTATTAATAGGCATAATTTTATCTCTAATTTCGTTGTTTGGAGCATGTAAACTAACCGCAAGATTTATTTGTAAAGGAAATTCACTAAACTCAAGTACTTTTGGAACAACACCACAAGTAGATACTGTAATATGTCTTGCTCCAATAGCCATACCTTTAGGATGATTAATAATTTTCAAAAATCTACATAAATTATCATAATTATCGAAAGGTTCTCCAATACCCATAACAACAACATGACTAACTCTTTCACCAAGTAATTTTTCAATCATAAGTATTTGTAAAACCATCTCATAAGTCTCAAGATTTCTAACTTTTTTTCTTCTTCCTGACTCACAAAACTTGCATCCCATATTGCACCCAACTTGACTAGAAATACAAACACTATTTCCATAATCATGTCTCATTAAAACTGCTTCTATATGTTCTCCATCATATAATTCAAATAAATATTTTGATACATCAACATCTTCTTCAACACTAACTATTTTTAATCTATCTATCGAATAATCCCTACTAATATTATCTAATAATTCTTTTTTTATATTAGTAACTTCAGAATAACTTTCTACTCTCTTTTCATATAACCATGTAAACAACTGCATAGCATGAAACTTTTTAGAACCTATATTTAAGAAGTATTCTTCCATCTCTTCATAAGTTAAATCATATATATTTTTCATTTAATCACTTCCAATCAGATATTATAACACAAATAGATAAACCTATTCTATAGGATTATCTATTCCCTCTATCTTACCAAATCTATCATAACTAATCTCTAAACTTAAACTATTATCACATAAATTATTAAGTTTACAATAACTATCTAAATTATAAGTAATCTTATTCGCAAGATTATCACTATCAGTAGATACAACTATTTTATTTGGAACATCATCATAATCAGTATTTTTAGAATCTAATAATTTATTAAGAGTATTAGTAGATATTAATAAAGAATATTCATGTCTACCATCTTCATATGACGTATTTGCTTCATTCCAACTATTTTCAAGTATAGAAGTTAACTTACTTGGATTTATAAAATTATAAAACCTAATTGGATTATCACATTTTGCCCAAATACTATTATTTATAAAGTACTTATCATCACTACTAAAATAATTATTACCATTATAATCAAACAAAGTATTATTACTATTTCTTGTACCTGTATAAGTATATTTAACATTATCAAGACTAACTTGATATGTAAAACTATAATTCTTATCTACAATATCATTAATATAAAAAGTCCCAGACTTTCCTTTTTCATAATCACTAGGCTTAGTATAGTTTCTACTTCCAAATCTAGCAATAATCATAATTATAATAAAAAAGACAAAGTAAAACCCAAAGAAAAGTATCGCTTTTCCTTTAGTAGTTTTACTAAGTTCTTTTATATTTTTAAACAATTCTTTCATTTTCATTATTTAAACACCTTACCAATAAGATTATTTTTACCTATTCCATTTACATAAGAATTAGCATCCATCTTTTTCTTACCAAATGGTTTTACTTCAGTAAGTATTATTGCAGTATCTCCTGTTTTAACAACGATCCCTTCTTTTGTAATATCAACTATCTCGCCATATTCTCCATTATAGTTTTTACTACTAATAGTGCTTTTATATATTTTCATTTCTTTTTCATCAAGAATTGCATTGCTAGAAGGTACAGGACATAATCCTCTAATTAAATTAAATACTTCTCTACTAGTCTTTGAAAAATCAATATGTTCTTCTTCTCTTTTTATATTATAAGCATATGTTACTTCGTCTTCATTTTGCTTAGTACGACTATTAGAACCATCTATTATACTAGGTAATGTATCTAGTAAAAGGCTTGTTCCTACTTCACTTAACTTATCATGCAAACTTTCTAAGTTATCACTATCAAGTATTTTTACTTCTCTTTGACTAATAATATCTCCACTATCCATCTTAACATCCATATACATAATAGTAACCCCAGTTGTTCCATAATCATCTATTATAGACTTATGTATTGGAGCACCTCCTCTTAATTTAGGAAGTAATGATGCATGTACATTAATACATCCAAGTCTTGGATAATCAAGTATAGCCTTAGGAATAATTTGTCCATAAGCACAAGTAACAATTAAATCTGGATTAAGATTTAATATATCTTCATAATCTTCTTTTATTTTTACAGGTTGAAATACAGGAATATCATACTTCAAAGCAAGTTCTTTAACAGGGGTATTAGTTAAAACTTGATGTCTTCCTATTCTTTTATCAGGCTGACTAACAACTCCTACAACATCATAATTATCAATTAAACCCTGAAGTACATTAACTGCAAAATCAGGTGTTCCCATAAATACTATTTTCATAATAAACCTCCCTTAAAAATCATAAATATAGTAGAAATAACACCAAAAGATATAAGTAAAGAACCAAGAATAATTAAAATTGAAGCTCGTCCATATGCATTAGAATAATCAAATGTCAATTTTAACTCATTAGGACTACTCTTAGATTCATTATCATTAACAACAATATCATTATTATAAGACTTAGTACTTAAATCAAAATAATCAAAAGAAATAACTTCATAATTATCATATAAAACTTTATCAGATAAAACATTATTCTTTTTATTACTAATAATTCTATCAACAATATCATAAACATCAATTGCATCATCATTAAAACTATCTACATTATAATCATTACTCTCAATATAATTTCTCTTAACAACAACTAAATCAATCTTTCTATTAGAAGAAGTAATTCTCTTCCATTCCTCATCTATAACATCCATTACATAATTATAATCTTTTTCACAAAAATTATTAAATTTCATAAACCTTTTAAGTCTCTTAGTACAAAGACTATAATCATCTAGCAAAGAAATATCTTCATCTAATTGAACTTTAAAATAACTATTATTTAATAAAAAATTGAAGAAGTACATCGGAGAAAATAATGAATAGTAACATCCCATAAACAAACTATCTGTATAATTTATACTCTTCTTAGAAAAGTCTTTTTCAATTATATTTATAACATTGTATTTAGCAAATATCTTATTTACTTCTAACATTCTGCTATAAATGTTATTATAAATTTCTGGCATAAAACAATTATCAGTTACACTATCTTCATGTAGATTATTAAATCCATATATATAATAACCATCCACTATATATTTATTATAAACATAACTAATAATTACTTTTTTAAAAATAGGATCATTATAATCTTTGATATTTAATTTTTCACCAACGAGTCTACAAATAAGTTTATTTATTCCAATAGAAAGGGCATCAAAATTATCAATTTTTTTATATAATTTTTCTAAATCACTAATATATTCATCAAACAAATATACATCATCTATTATAACTTTAAATTTAAATAATGCATCATAAAAAGTGAAAAGAGAAATATCTCTCTTTGTTGCGAAACCATTCATATTAGTAGAAACTTCTTTTGAATAATATCTAGAATTATTCTTAATTCTACTTATAAAGTTTTTAACATCATCTCTTGATAAATACTCATCTAACACCCTTTTCACCTCCAATTAATAATCAATTATTATTTCATATTATTATACATCATTATATAATACACTGCTCCTATTACAATAATTACAAAAAGGACAAATAATATAATTTTTACTATAGGATTATTTTTATCCCAATAACCATCTGTCTTTGTAGAAGACTCCTTCATTAATTGTTCATAACCTTCACGTTTATTTTTATTGAATTCCAATTCTTGATTATTAGTATTATTGTTCATATCTTGATTCACTAAAAACACCTCTATTCTATATTTAAGAATACCATATTTTAAAGCATTTGACTAGGATTAAAATCCACATCAATCTTAATTTTACTATTTGATTTATAGTGTTCAATTATCTTAGTTAATATTTCATACAAACCATCATTTCTTTTATATTTTAAAATTATATTATATCTAAATATATTATTTATTCTAAATAAACTACTAGTACTAGGTCCTAAAATAATAAAATTGTAAAGGTTTCTTTCTAAACTTCTTTTTATTTTTAATGCTTCATCTAAAATATAAGAAGCATCTTTTCCACTTATTCTTATATTACATAAATAATAATATGGAGGGTATTTTAAAATCTTTCTTGTCTTCATCTCTTCATTATAAAACTTTAAGTAATCATTATACTTAGTTAAACTAATAGCATAATGCTCAGGATTATAGGTTTGTATTATTACACTACCATCTTTACTACTTCTACCACTTCTACCAGCAACTTGACTAAGCAATGAATACGTATTTTCACTACTTCTAAAATCTGGAATATTAAGAGATGTATCAGCGTTTATTACACCTACTAATGTGACATTAGAAAAATCAAGTCCCTTCGCAACCATCTGTGTACCAAGAAGAATATCATACTTTTGTTCTTTAAAGTCTTCTATCATTTTCTCATGCATACCTTTTCTACTAGTAGTATCATAATCCATTCTAAGAACTCTAGCACTAGAAAACTCATTATTTAATTCTTCTTCTATTCTTTGAGTTCCAATACCAAGACTAGTAAGCGAATCTTCAGAACAGCTTGGACACTTAGAATATACTTTTTCTCCATATCCACAATAATGACATCTTAAAGTATTACTACTCTTATGATATGTAAGTGTTATATCACAATTAGGACATTTAAATGTATATCCACAATTCTTACAAGTAACAAATGAAGAATATCCTCTTCTATTAAGTAATAAAATTACTTGTTCTTTTTTTTCAAGTCTTTTGGCTATCTCAGTAAGTAATATTTTAGAAAAATGTCCAATTACTTTTTTGCTTTCTTCATTCATGTCAACTATATTAATATTAGGTAACTCTTTACCATTAACTCTATGTTTTAGTGTTAAAAGTTTAAATACACCTTTTTGCGCTCTAGCCATTGCTTCAAGTGAAGGTGTTGCACTTCCCATAATAACAGAACAATTATGATACTTTGCCCTTCTTAAAGCAATATCTTTAGCACTATATCTAGGACTCGGATCACTTTGTTTATAAGAATCACTATGCTCTTCATCTATAATAATTATTCCAATATCATCAAATGGCGCAAATATAGCACTACGAGCACCTATTACAATTGATGCTTCTCCTCTAACAATTCTTCTCCACTCATCGTACTTTTCACCATCACTTAAAGCCGAATGAAGTGCTGCAACCCTATCACCAAATCTTGCTTGAAATCTACTAACCATTTGAGGAGTAAGAGAAATTTCTGGAACTAAAACTATACTTTTTTTGCCAAGCTTTAAATAATAATCAATAAGTTCCATATAAACTTCAGTCTTACCACTTCCAGTAACACCATACAATAAATAAGTATTAGGAAGATTATTAACTACTTCATCAACAACACTTTGTTGTTCTTCTGTAAGAGTATGAATAACTTTTTTCTGATTATTATACTTAAGTCTATAATGTTCTCTTTTTTCTTCTAAAATAACATTCTTTTTTAATAAAGTCTTAACACTACTATTGGAAATACTATCAAGTTCTTTTTTTAAGACAAGTTCTTTTTCTTCTAATAATTTAATAATATTTTTTTGGGTATCATTTAATTTATCCTCATTATAAAAATCCTTATAATTATTATTTAATCTATATAAAGTATCATATTTTATATTAACAACCGAACCATACTGTGCCTTTAAAGCTTTTGGTAACATTACTTGATAGCAAGATATTAAAGTTGCTAGTGTCTCTTTTTGCATATCGACACCTAATTTAAGTAATTCTTCATTTAGTACAATATCTTTATCAACAATACTAGTAATACTTCTAAGTTCTACATTGCTTGTACTCTTATCCTTTATTTCTAAAACAAACCCCTCCAAATTCATTCTACCAAAAGGAACTAATACACGTATTCCAACACGTACATCTGAAATTAAATCATCAGGTATTTTATAATCAAATATTTTATCAACATTTTTATTTGATATTTCAACAAGAACTCCTGCAATCAAGATATCACCACCCATAGGTATTATACCAAAAAAAAGAAAGATTTTTTATATTAAATCCTTCTATATTTAAATTTCTAAAAACTCTTCAACTATCTCACTATTTATAATTTCAGGTGTAGAATTATTATTACTTTCTCCATTATCTAAATTATAAGAACTTTTAGATAATTCACTTTTAATAACTTTATTTCGAATATTACTAATTATAATACAAATACCAAATAATATAACAGCAAGTACAATTAATAAAACATAAATAAACATCATATTAAACACCTCAAATTATTTCATCATCTATATTCTTATCATAATCTATTTTTTTATCAGCATCTGGTGAAGAATCATATTCATCTTTACTATATATTAAAATACCTATAGAGATAGTAAACATTAAAACTATTATTATCAAAAAAGTTATTATCATTTAAATACCTCCATATAAATTAATTATAATTTTAAATTAAAAAAAGAACAATAAGTTCTTTTAAAATAGACGTAAAATATCGTTAAATGTAACTACTATCATTAATAGTAATAATAACATTAAGAATACTGCATGAATTTTATTTTCAAGTTCAGGATTTACTGGACTACCTTTAATTTTTTCAATAATTATAAATAAAATATGTCCACCATCAAATGCTGGTATTGGAAGTAAATTAATAAATCCTACATTAATACTTAAGAAAGCAATTAAGTATAAGATATTAGCTAGTCCACCTTTACTTTGTTCTCCAACTATTGAATATATTCCAACAGGTCCAGATAATTGACTTACCTTTACTCCGCCAGTAAATAAAGAACCAACAGTTACAAACATTTGCTTAAATATAGAACATGTTTTTTGATAAGAATACTTGATAGCATTTAAAAATCCATGAGTTCTTTCTTGTTGCATACCAATACCATATTTATAAGATTCTCCATCTTTTGTCTTTATATGTTCTGGTTTTACTTTTATAGTTTCATATTTTCCATTAGTCTTTTCAACATAAAAAGTATTTTTTCCTTTTGGATTAGCAATTGCTAAATAAAGACTAATATCATCTACTGAACTAACTTTATGATTATTAATTTTAATTACTCTATCTCCATCATCAAGTCCAGCCTTATATGCAGCAGAACCTAACTCCACACTTGTTATTATTGGTTTCATAGAAGTACCACCATAACAAAGAGCAATTACAAATAATAATAAAACTGCAAGAATAAAGTTATTCATTGGACCAAATAACATTATTAAAAATCTTTGCCAAGCCTTCTTTGCTTGAAGTCTTTTATTCTTAGGAATATTTTTCGCATCATCATCATCTAAATCTTCTCCTGCTAATGCACAAAATCCTCCAATTGGTATAAGACGAATATTATAATCAGTCTCACCTTTTTTAAATCCCCAAAGACGAGGACCCATACCTATAGAAAATTCATAAACATAAACTCCATTCATTTTAGCTAATATAAAATGACCAAATTCATGTACACAAACTATTACACCTAATATAAATACAAATAATATTAAATTTAAAATTATAGACAAATATACCCCTCCTTAAATTATTCCTTTAATAATAATAAATGCAAGTATTACAAATATTAAACTATCAAATCTATCTAAAATACCACCATGACCAGGTATTAAATTAGAAAAATCTTTTACATCATAATATCTTTTAATAGCAGAAAAAACTAAGTCTCCTATTTGTCCAACTACTGATAATCCACATGTTACTAATATTAATAAAACTAGTGAACAAGATGAATTAATTACAGTAAAATAAAATGCTGTTGCTACTATTGTCCCCATTAAAGTACCACCAATAGATCCTTCTATTGTCTTCTTTGGACTAATATCTGATAACTTATGATTACCAACAAGCATACCTGTAAGCAAAGCAAATGTATCAGTAATTGTAGTAATTAAAAGTAAATATAAAATATAATTAATATCAAAATTACGAGTTATAATTACTAAATTAAAACTTAATCCAATAAATAATATTGAACCAATTAAAAACAATGCATCATTTATATTATATTTTTTATTATCATTAATAAATACAATTGGCGTTAAAAATAAAAATATAATTAAAGCCATTACTCTATAATCAAAATTATATTGAAATTCTATTGACCCAACATTGTTTAATGCAAAAAATGCTATCATAAAGTAAGCAAGTACTTTAAGCCATGTTGGAAATTTCTTTTTAGATTCACGAACTTTCACTAATTCATAAAATCCAAACATTCCAAGAATTGTCATAAATATCGCAAATGGTAACTCGCCCATAATTAAAAGTGGTATAAATACTGCAACCATAATAATTGCACTAATTACTCTTTTTTTCATTTCTTAATACCTCCAAATCTTCTATTTCTTTTATTAAATTCTACTAAAGCCTTATCAAATTCTTCTGGACCAAAATCAGGAAAATATACTTTAGGAAAATAAAATTCAGCATAACTTGCCTGATACATCATAAAATTACTAAGTCTTAATTCACCACTTGTTCTAATTACATAATCAAGTGGTGGTAAATCTTGATATAAGTTTTTCATAATAAAATCTTCTGTAATATCATCAAGTTTAATATCATTATTTTTATACATTTCACATACTTTTTTCATAGTATCAACCATTTCAGCATGACTTCCATAATTTAGACATATATTAAGAACTAAACTATCATTATCTTTTGTGTCTTCTACAAGTTCATCCATTGCTTCAAGCACCTTCTCAGGTAATGGTTCTCTTCTTCCAGAAAACATAACTCTTACTTTCTTTTCTTTTATAAAATCAAATTCTTTTTTAAAAGCACTTATAAAGAGATTCATTAAATAATCTACTTCTTTCTTATCTCTTTTAAAATTCTCCGTAGAAAATGCATATAATGAACAATACTTAACACCAACATCTGCCATATGAATACATAATTTTTTTAATGTTTTAACAGCGGTCTTATGTCCCATAGTACGAATCATACCACGTTCTTTTGCCCATCTACCATTTCCATCCATAATAATCCCAACATGATTAGGAATATTTAAACTTTCTATCATATTATTACCTCTATAAAATTATATAATAAATAGAAAAAAAAAGAAAGTCATTTTGACTTCCTAAAATTTATCTATATCGATTTTAACATATTTATTATCATGTAGAGAACTATTTGCTTGTACTAAAGTTCTAATAGCATTAGCAACTCTTCCTTCTCTTCCAATAACTCTTCCCATATCAGATTCATCTACCATTACTTGAATAAGTATAGTATTTTCTTCATCTGTTGGAAATTCTTTTACAGTTACACCATCAGTATTAACTACTAATGATTCAACTATTTCACGAGTAAACTCTACTAAATCCATAATTACTTATCCTTTTTCTTAGAATCAGCGTATTTCTTCATGATTCCTTCTTTGCTTAATAAGTTCTTAACAGTATCAGTAGGTTGAGCTCCAGCGTTTAACCATTTTAAAGCTTTTTCTTCATCGATTCTAACTTTGCATTCACCAACTGGTGCATAAGTTCCAACTAATTCTAAATATTGACCATCTCTTGGACGACGTGAATCAGTAGCAACAATTCTATATGTAGGTTTCTTCTTAGCACCCATTCTTGTTAATCTTAATTTAACTGCCATTATTATCCCTCCATTTCTAAATAACAATGATATTATATAAAACAATTAAAAAGATGTCAACTATTTTTTGTTGACACCATCTTTTTTCTTCTGATAGCAATAACCTAAAGGTAAATAATTATTAAAAAATTTATCATAATAAAAAGGAAACTCTTTTGAATTAAACAAAGAATTAAATAAACTATTTTCTGAATAAGGAATATATGAATTAAGCATATGAGATGAAATAATATATCCATTACTATCAAGTATATTATCTAAATTATTTTTATAATTAGAAATTTTCTCTAAATCATTTACAAAGTACTCAGAAAGATTAGATGTAATAACAACATCATATTTAGATGAGATATCAACACTACTTCCCATATCCAAACATTTAAAAGACAAGTCATATGAAGACAACTTATCTTTTAAATCATCTAAAGAAAAATCAAAACTATAATTATCACGAACCCCAGTATAAAAAAAATATTTATATAAAAAACCAGGAAATTTTCTAATAAACTTACTCCAATACTTATAAGCCTCTTCTTCACTATCCGTTGAAACAAAAACTTTATTTAAAAGATTATAAATAAAAGTACCAGTAATCGAAGATGGTAAATAAAACTCTCCATTGTACATAATATTCCATTTACGTAAATAATAAAAATACTTTGTTAATTTATTAATATCATAAGTATCTACGCTGAAACAATCTCTAATTAAACAATTAAATAATTGATCACTAGAAGATAATACTGTTAAAACTCTCTTATCTTTTACATCAAAATATTCAAATAACTCACTTAAGCATTCATTAGAATGAGTATAAATAAAATCATAATTACTCAATACTTTTTCTCCTTCTAAAAGAGCATAAGTTCCATCTATATCTTCATCTACTTCACAAGAATTTTCCATAATACACTCCAAATTGTATGTTATTATAATTAAGCAAATTTAAATTGTCAATTAAATTGTTTCTTCTTCAATAAAATTCTCATCAATATCATCTATATTAGAAGATGATTCACTATTATTTACATTATCATTACTTGTATCTTCTATCTCATCCCAAGGATCTTCTTCTAAATTAGCTTCTATCTTAACCTTAATATCTCCAACTAATTCAATGCCAAGCTCCTTTTCAATCGTATAAGTTATATTATCTCCTTCTATGTCTGCTTTAATACAACTAGGTTGTCTCAAACTTCTAACAATAATTTCTTCATCCACACCCTCTTCATGTTCTCTCATATTAATTACTTCATGATAAGTATTTGTATCTGTAACAACTAAAGTTTTAGTATCATTATCACTAGAATACCAAATATTAACATCATAACTACCATCTATTACTATTTTCCCATCAACAAGACTTCCATTAAAATTATGATTTATTACCCAACATCCAAGTATAGTAGATGGATTAGTAACTGCAATACTATGATTTGTTGTAAATAGTTTTTTTCCTTTAGATATTACTGCTTTAGTAACAATCTCTTTATAATTAGCCATATATACCTCCACTATAATTTATGCATAATGTAAAAGAAAAGTACAAATTTTATGATATACTTATAATAATAGGAGGTAACAATTATGGCATCAGCTATTATTCATCTTGCAATTGCAAAAGAATTAGAAAAAGAATTTAATATAAAAAATAGAAAAGATTATTATTTAGGATCTATTGCACCAGATATTGCTAAACAAATTGGAGAAACTAAAGATAAATCTCATTTTATTATTAATACAGATAAAGATATTCCAAACTTAGATATTTATACTACAAAATATAAAAAATTTAAAAAGAATGATTTTGAATTAGGATATTTTATACATCTATACACCGATAAATTATGGTATGAAAAATTTATGCCAAAAATAGCTGAAGGGACTTCTATAAAACTTCTAGATGGTACTATAATTAATGCAAAAGAAGAACAAATTACAAATATGATTTATTCAGATTATACTAATATAAATATTCAAATAATTGAAAATCATAATATGGACTTATCATTATTTTATGAAGAGTTTCAAAAGCCAAAAACAATAATTGATGAAATTCCGATAGACAAATTGGATATTTTAATAAATAAAATGGGAATAATTATAGAAAACTCAAAACAAGAACAAGCATATAGTTTTGATACATATCTTGTAGAAGATTTTATAAAAGATACAGTAAAAAGCACAAAAGAAGTACTAGAAACAAAATACTAATACTTCTTTTTTATTCATTAAATAATTTATAAAAGTAATCATTTAAACTATCTTTTACATAATCTATTTTCTGATTCACAACTTCTAAATTGTCTAAATATATTTTATAAATTGGAATATTAAATAATTCTTCATTTAATTTATCTAATTCACTTTTTATAGATGAATCATATCCACTTCTAATATATTTTTTTTGTAAATTCTTAATTTTATTTATTTTATTTTTTAAATCAATATTCTTATCCATTTTTTCTTTCAAAGAAATAGACATTTTATATTCTTTTGACTCTTTTATAGAAAGAACAATTTCATCAATTGCACTATACAAGTTCTCCATCTAAACTCCATGTCTTAGCAGATGTAATTTTAACATCTACAATATCACCAGCACTTATATTTTTTCCAGTAAAATTAATTAGTTTATTAGTTTCACTATAACCATAATACATATCTTTCTTCTCAGATACACCTTCTACTAAAACTTTAAGAACACTTCCTTCTAGTTTCTTATTATTCTCTAAGAAATATTTATTAACTACATCATTTAATCTATAAAGTCTTTCTTCCTTAGTCTTAATATCAGTATCATCTTGTAATTTTGCAGCAGGTGTTCCTTCTCTAGCAGAGAAAATAAATGTAAATGCATTATCATATTTACAATATTCTGCTAAACTAAGTGTTTCTTGGAAATCTTCTTCAGTCTCTCCTGGAAAACCTACAATAATATCAGTAGATATTGAAACACCTGGAACATTACTCTTAATCTTATCAAATAATTCTAAATAACTTTCTCTAGTATAACGTCTTCCCATAAACTTAAGAATTCTAGATGAACCACTTTGTACTGGTAAATGTACACTAGGCATTATGTTTGGATATTTTCCAATAACCTCAATCATCTTATCAGTAAAATCCCATGGATGACTTGTCATAAATCTAATTCTTGGTATATCCTTTAAAGCTATATTTTCAAGTAAATCACCTAAATTATAGTCATCATATAAATCTTTTCCATAGGCATTTACATTTTGTCCAAGAAGAGTAACTTCTTTATAACCATCTCTTACAAGTCCATCAATCTCTTTTAGAATATCTTCCTTCTTACGACTTCTTTCTCTTCCTCTAGTATATGGAACAATACAATAAGTACAGAACTTATCACATCCATAAATAATATTAACATATGCTTTATAATTATTAGTACGAACTACAGGTAATCCTTCAACTAAATCACCTTCTCTTGAAAATACTTCTACTTGTTGTTTATTCTCATTAATAGCAGTATCAATTATTTCAGGTAATTGATATAAGTTATGTGTACCAAATACAAAATTAACAAATTTATAATCTTTAAGAATTTCTTCAACAACACTTGCCTCTTGTGCCATACAACCACAAAGACCTACTATTAAATCCTTCTTATCCATCTTTAAATGCTTAAGTCTACCAAGCATACCAAAAGCCTTATTATGAGCATTTTCTCTAATACTACATGTATTTAATAAAACAAGATCAGCATCATTATAATCATCAACTCTAGTAAATCCAAGTTTTTCAAGTAAAGCAGCAATATTTTCACTATCATGCTCATTCATTTGACAACCATATGTCTTTAAAAAATACTTCTTTCCACTATATTTATTGATAACTTCTTCTTTTATATCAAAATCTATTCTATTATAATCTCTATGCTGACGAGATCTTGCTTCTTTATAATCAGGTAAATGCATAAATACCACTCCTTTAACTTAGATTATAATACCAAAAATAAAAGAATAAAACAAGTTTATTCCTTTAATCTAAATGACTATTAATTAAATTATTAAGTATTCTAGAATTATTATTTAAAATATCATTCTTAATAGTATCCATATTATCACATATATTATTAATTAAATCAGTCATTGTTGAATTTAACTCTTTTTTCTCTAAATTATCAACTATAATTTCTAAGTTATTTAATTTAGAATATTTTCCATAATAAGTATTATTAATACTAGCATTAATTAAGTTCTTAAAAGAAAATACATCAATTGAATTAAATCTTTTATCTTCTAAAATTTTAAATGCTGCACATAAATAATTATTATTAAGAGCTCTATCAAGAATAGTTTCACCTTTTTTATTTTTTATATTAGGTAAAAATTTAGTTTTCTTAATTAATTGATTTACAATACTTACAGTACTAATTGAATTATCTAAAGCTAAAATATGACCAAATGTATTTCCATCAACATTTTGATGATTTACATCCCAATTTCTTTTCTTCATTAGTGTAATAACTAAATCATATTCTCTTACTTTTAATAATCTAGTAACAACGTCATTTCCAAGACTATCTACTAAATTAACATCAACTAGATTTTCTTCTACCATTTTTTCAATTACTTCAAATTCTCCATCTTTTATAAATTTGAAAATCAGGGATGGTTCCTCTGAAACTTGCTCAATCATTTGTTGTTCTCTATTAATCATATAAAAACACCTCTTTGTTTGTAACGTTCTCTATTCTAGCAATATCCATAATTATTGTCAAATTGGGTAGAAGACTCTTGCTATAAAAAATTAATATATTAACTAATTTCCTTATAAAATAAGGTAAAAATAAAGATTAAATTTTAAAAAAAAGACAAATAATAAAAATATAATAAAAATTAAAAACTCCTATTTTAAGCAAATAATCAATTAACATAAAAGATATTTATTGCAAAATAATAATATAAAAATAGAGTAATTGTACTCTTAAAATACTAAATTTCTAGAAAAAAAATAGCCATAAAAGGCTATCTTTTCTTATGCTAATTTGCGTCCACAATTAGAACAGAATTTTGCTCCATTTGTAGCAGTTCCACAATCAGGACAGAATTTTGGTACTTCTGCTGCTACATTTGTAGAAGTATCTTGTTGTTGTGCACTTGTTTGTTGTACTCCTCCATTATATGAATCATAATTTTGAGTAGCACCTTGTGTAGTTTGATTTGCAAAAGCTCCATTTGCAACTCCTCCAACTACTCCGCCACTTGCCATATTCATCATTCCAACACCCATGAATCCATTTGCAGATCCATTTGCGTTATTTGCAGCATCTTGTACAGCTTGTGCATACGCACCAGTAAGTGTACCTTGTTGCATGAATGTATTACTTGATAATTCATAATTATCAATCTTCTTGTTAGATTCGTCATCTAATGTAACACTCTCTACTATAAATCCAACAATACTTAATCCTCTATCTCTAATAGGTTGATCAAATACTTTTTCATCCATTATCTTTTTTATTTCATCAGTACTGCTTGGTAACTCTAACACAGGTACTTTATGAACACTGTTTCCTAATTCATTTAAGACATTTTGAAAAGAACCAATTACTTCAGATCTCATTTGCTCACAAATATCATCTTTAGTATATTCATCAGCAACTCCCATAACTTTTGACATAAAAATAGCAGGATCTGTAATCTTAAATGTATATTTACCAAAACATTTAACTTCTACTCTTAAAGGACTCATTGCTCCAGTCATTTGATTTGGAATTGGATGAGACCAATCTTGGAATGGAATTGGTGCAGGTGTTCCAAACTTATTATCCATGATTTCTTTAGTATTTACATAAAATACTGCTTGTTCTTTACTTGTACCACCATTATATACAAAACGATTCCACATTTCTTTGAATACATCTCCAAATTGACCAGCAAAGAATGATGGTGAAGATGATTGATCAAATGTATAAATTCCTGCTTCTGCAGTAGCATCTAAAATTTTACCATTTTCATAAATAATTGCCATTTGACCAGGCGCTACTTGAATAGCACTATCCTTTGTAATAATTCCATTAGGTGTAGATACTTTTCTCATTAAAATATTATTACCTAAATCATCACATTTAATATACTCTTTCCATTGATCATGAAGAGTACTTCCAACTGCTCCAACAGCAGCTCTAATTAATCCCATATTAACTTCTCCTATCTAATTATTATAAATTAATTATACAACATTAAATTTTATTTTGAAAGTTATTATTTATAAATGTCTCATTACTAGAATTAATCTTAACCATTAAAGTATTTTTATCAATACAATTATCAAGTGTATCAGCAAAAGATACCTTTTTATTAGAATTTAATTTAGTAATAGATACTATAACAATTATAAATGTAAGAGTTAAAGCTAAAGTAATAATCTCAATCCATGGAATATTCTTAACTAATTTTCCATCTTCACTTACTCTATAATCTCCACCTCTATCTATATTAAAATAACCTTTTAGAAGTTTAACATAATCGTCACATGCATTATAATAATTCTTAGCACTAACATTTTTATAAATATAAGCAAGCATCTGATTTATTCTCTGTTGTGTATAAATTTTAAATACTTTTCCATCAGTTGCTCCACTATTTCCCATAAATATTTCAGGTTCACTTTCTCCAACTTTTATAACAAAAACAACCCCATTACTCATAAAATCATTATAGTCATAAAAATTATATGCATACTCAGAAATACTATAACCATTTAAATTATTTGTAGTAACAATTGCAACATCAATTGTACTATTATTAATATATTCATTAATATTAGTAACTAACTTTTTTTCCTCATCATCCGTTAATAAATTTGCATAATCATAAACTTTTTCACTACTAGAAACTGCAGGAGTATTTAAAATATTTTTAATATTATTCTCATCTACAACAACATCTTTAGGTACAATAGGTGCCTCTTTTGTCCTAGTATATGTATTAGTACTAGCAAATACATTATTATTTACTATAAAAAATATAAATAAACCAAATATAATAAACTTAAATTTTTTCATAAATAACACCTCCTAAAAAAACTTCGTAAACAAAAATGAAATAAGTAAAATAATTAAAAATGATAAAATAGAGAATATAATAGTCTCAACTATTCCTATAGGTAACTTAATATTATTATTACCATTTTCTCCATTACATATAAATTTATAACTTTTAGCATTATAATTAACATTTAATAAATAAATAGGAACTAATATATTTTTACAAGAATTATTAGTAATTATCATTTCATTTTTAGATAACTTTTTTAATCCATAATTTATATTATCTCTTATTATAATTAAAGCATGATTCATTATCTTTTTATTAAGTTTATTTTTAACATCTTCTAAACTACTATCAGATAAAATACAAATATTATTTAATAATTCATCATTATATGGCTCTACATTACAAGAATAATTACAAATAGAATTAAATAAATTATCATCTATCTTAGAACAAGAATTTATTAAAACATTTTTATAATCAAAATTAGAAGTATATGATAACTCAGTCTTAGAAATAGTAGATAATTTTTGATTTTTAGCCGTTTTATTACCACCTAAGAACAAAGAATTACCACTAATATTAGCATCATTTAATGTCACAGAAACATATACTGGAGTAATAGAATCAATAGTAGACTTCTTCTTAAATATAAAAGGAACTATCGGATTAAACATAACTTTTTTCTTATAAATTTTTCTAACCTCATCAATATTCTTAGTAAAAGGAATATAACCATCTATTGCTTTAAAATCATCAGTTATACTACTCATATTTCCTGAGCAAATTGGACAAGTACTTATATTATTATCTGTTAAAATTTTTACTCCACAATTTAAACAAGAATATACTTTATTGTTTAAATTAGTAGAAGACTCATTATTATCATTATTATTATCAAATAAATAATCTGTGTTATTTACATTTCCAAAACCAATATTATCATTCATATTATCACATCCTATAAAAATTATATCATTTATATTTTAAGATGTAAATTAATACAAAATGAATAAATAAAAGAAAAATAGAGAAAATTAATTCTCTATTTAGTTGGTTTAATTTCAGTTTTACCACCCATATATGGTTGTAAGACTTTTGGTATTTTGATTGAACCATCTTCTTGATAGTTATTTTCAATTACAGCAATAAGTCCTCTTGGAGTAGCAACTACTGTATTATTTAATGTATGTAAATAATATGTTCCTTTTTCTCCTTTTGCACGAATTCCTAAACGTCTTGCTTGAGCATCTCCTAATGTAGAACAACTTCCAACTTCAAAATATTTCTTTTGTCTTGGACTCCAAGCTTCAATATCGCAAGATTTTACTTTTAAGTCTGCTAAATCTCCACTACAACATTCAAGTTGTCTAACTGGTACGTCAAAGTTTCTAAATAATTGAACAGTTAATTTCCACATTTTCTCATACCAATCCATAGATTCTTCTGGTTCACAAATAACAATCATTTCTTGTTTTTCAAATTGGTGAACACGATAAAGTCCTCGCTCTTCAAGTCCGTGACTTCCACCTTCTTTTCTAAAGCATGGTGAATAACTTGTCATATGTACTGGTAACTCTTCTTTCTTTAAAATTTGATCTTTAAACTTACCAATCATACTATGTTCACTTGTTCCAATTAAGTATAAATCTTCTCCTTCAATCTTATACATCATTGCTTCCATTTCTGGGAAAGACATAACTCCAGTTACAACATCACTGTGAATCATAAATGGAGGAATTGCATAAGTAAATCCAGCATCAATCATAAAATCTCTTGCATACGCAAGCATTGCTTCATGAAGTCTTGCAATATCACCTAATAAATAATAGAATCCTTCACCACTAGTTCTACCTGCTGCTTCTTTATCCATTCCATTAACTCTAGCAATTATATCTGCATGATGTGGAATTTCATAATCAGGCACAACTGGATCCCCAAATTTTTGAACTTCAACATTTTCACTATCATCTTTTCCAATTGGTACAGAAGGATCCATTATTTGTGGAATAACCATCATTTTTTCTTTAATTTGACTAGTTAAAGTTTCTTGTTCTTCTTCTAACTTAGTGATTTCATCAGCATTTTCTTGAATAGTTTTCTTTATTCCTTCAGCTTCGTCTTTTTTACCTTCCTTCATTAATTTACCAATTTCACCACTTAGTTTATTTTTTTCGGCTTTTAGTCCATCAGCTTTAACTTGAACTTCACGAACTCTTTTATCAAGTTCATAAACCTCATCAACTAAAGGTAATTTCTCATCTTGAAATTTATTTTTAATATTTTCTTTTACTAAATCTCTGTTTTCTCTTATTAATTTAATATCTATCATATCTAATCCTCATTTCTTCTTTTATTTTCTAAATAATGTTCAATACATTTTTTCGATGGAGAATATATATTTTCTGGAAGTTCTTCAATCGAAAACCATTTCCACTCATCAATCTTAGTAGGTTCCATTATTTTAATATCTCCAACAAAATTATTAGTAATATAATCAATTGTTACATAATGTCTATCAATAGCAATATCATCCGAGACAAAATATAACTCTAAATCAGAAACATCTAAATTTGTTTCTTCTTTAACCTCACGAATACCAGTCTCAATCGTTGTCTCATCATATTCTTGCTTACCACCAGGAAGTGTCCAAGAATCAGGTTCATAAATACCACCAGTATCTTTCGCTGAAACAACTCTATGTCCAAGTAAGATTTTATTACTATCTTTATCTTCAATTAAAACTCCAATACCTGTCTTTACATGTTTTTCCATAATTCACCTCCAAAATACAAAAAAAGAATGATACCAAGGAGTGCAAAAGCACGGTACCATCCTTTATTTAACTTATTTAGATAACGGTATTACCCGGATAAAATATCATCTATAGAGTAGATAAATAAGTATTTAATATTCGTTTACACCAACCACGAACTCTCTTTGCTTAAATAGTCTTATTATTAGTTCTAATTAACGACTTGAGATTATTATATAAAATTATTATAACTTTTGCAAGTACTCTTATTTTATCTTGTACTTATTAAGTAAATATTTATTAATTTCATCTTTTTTTATATCTATCGTTTTTATACCAAAACTACCATCTGAAATAGAATATTTTTGAAAAATAATTCTTATTCCATTATCTGTAAAATACCAATTACCCTCTTTGTTTAACTCTTCTTTTACACTATCTTTCCAATTATCAAAAAGAGATGTTTCACCCTCAAGATTACTAATACATGTATTATATACATAATCATATACACCAGTACCAATATCTTCTAACTTTAATAACTCTCCAGTTTCAGCATCAAAATTATACCCTTCATCGCTTAACCACGAAACTCCTCCAAAACTACCAGATACATTAGCAAGAAAAGTTAATCTAGAACTATTAATTACACCATTTTTAAATATATAATTAACACCAATTCCATCATAAGTATTCTCTTTACTCTCATCTGCCATAGTTTTTATTTCTTCCCACTCTTTATTAGAAATATCATTTAATTTAGACTCAATAGCAAGAGCAGACTTCTCATTATTATTGTTTTTAATACTTATTATATTTCTTTTGTTTATGGTACTATCATTATTTTGACTATTCTTAGTAACATACTCTTCATCTTTATAACTAATTTTATAATCATTATTTTTCTGGCGACTAACCTTATCTTTCTTTTCCTCTATTTTATTATTTTCACCTAAATTAAAAGATATCTTATTGGTAGCAAATAAAATACATAAAACTACTAATATTAATATAATTATTCCCATTAAAATAATTATAACCAAATTATTATTTTTTTTCACAAATACTCACCAATTATTACCTTTCATATTCAATATATCCATTTTCTTTACTAATAGTTGAACTACTATTTAAAATAACAGTAATTTGATCAGCATACATTGTTTTATAATAAATTTTATCAACACCATTCGCAAGTAATTCATCTTCATCACCATGACCATATAAATATAATTTATTATCTTTTAAATAAAAAATATTATTACTTGCTCCAGCACTACCTTGCCCTGCTAAAGCCTCTTCAGCTTCAATTGTTTCTTTTCCATATGCTGTTTCAAAAGTAAATTTCTTAAGTTCAAAATTTTCATTATTTGCATCTTTATTACTACTAGTATCACCACTAGTTTCATCATCAACAATTTCTTTTACTTTTTCATTATTAACAACTTTAGTATTATCATTATTAATTACTATTATATTATTAGCAATCAAAACACCTAAACCAATTAATATTATTATAATTATACCCACTAAAAACAAAATAACTTTACTATCATTTTTCTTCATAATAAACCTCATATATAAAATATTTTTTACTCTAATTCACATTTTTTAGAATTTATATAAGTCTCATCTAACTTCTTAAAATTACTAGCACTAGATACTTTTAATTGATCAGCATCTATTTCTTTTATTCCTCTTTTACCATCAGTTACTGAAACATAATACTTTCTTTCACCATATAAAGAAACAACTTTAACATATCCTTCTATTGGTTCTCTTATAACAGAAAACATTAAATTGTATTCATCACCTACATCTGAATAATAAAAGTATATTGTTCCATCTTCTCTTCTATATACAACATCATCACAAGTAATTTCATAAGTACCATCTTCCATCTGTTTCTTTACTTCTTTATACATTTTATTACCAGCATAATAGTAATACCAATCTCCACTAGAAGATGCAATTTTTATTAAATAACCTAAGTTAACATAACAAATATTAATAATACTAATAATTATTAAAAAAATTGAAAATGAAAATGAAATCTTCTTAAACTTATAATCTTTTTCAAGAGAATTTTTAGAATCATTTTTTACATAACTTCTATTATTATATAGGGAATCTCCAAATCCTATAATCGGTATCATAATTAAAGGGAAAAGAACTGTTAAAACACCATTTTTATTAAATGCTTTCCCAAGTTTATAGTATAAAATAAGCATATATATATTTCCAACTATAGGAACAAATATAAGAAAACCTAAAAACATATTATTGAAAATTGCATCAGACAAAACAAAATAATTATAAAAAGGTACTAATGCCGCCCACCAAGGTTTATTCATTTTCATATACATTCTTTCACTCGAATATATAAATATAAAAATTACAGAAATAATTAGAAAGGTTACAGCTAAATTAGTATAAATAATATCATAAATATTACTAAGACCTAAAACTGTAGATAATCCAATTAAAAAAACTATAATAAAATATATACCAAATGTAAGTAAAAAACACATTTTTGAACTACCAGTATTATTCGCGACACTAAGTATAAGTCCACTATTAGTGTCTAATGTACCAACTATTGACTTTCCAGAACCAACAAAATATCCTTGAGACTTTGGAATAAATTTCTCCATACTCTTATTTTCTGGATGATCAGGATTTAAATTACCACACTTCATACAATATCTTGCATTACTTTTCATTTCAGCTCCACATCTAGAACAAAAGATTGTGTAACTATCATCATTCATTAAAAATCCTCCTATCTACACTTAATTATAAAGCACATAAAAATTTTAGTAAAGAAAAGTTAATATAAAAATACTAACTTAAATATCAAATCCCTGTTCTATTATTTCTTTTTTACTTAATAACCATTTATCTGTTTTATGTACAATAATACTTCCACAATATTCACACTTATTAGTAGATAAATTTGAAATTTCAGAACCACAATTTGGACATTTTAAACAATTATTATTCTTAAAAGACACAAATGTCATTTTATATCGAACTTTTATTTTTTCTTTTGAGCTACCACGAATTACTTCTTTATTACATTCAATCCAATCATAAAATGACACTAATAATTCAATTGTAATAGCTGTTTGACTATTTTCTTCATATATATCGGTAATTATACAATTATAAAAGGTAAAATCACTCATTTTATTATATTCATTTTTTACTTTCAATGTATCAAGCTGCATTTTATATTGATTATATAATTCATCAGTAACAAGACTTCTTATTTTTTCATAATCAAAACTCATCCATGCATTTTGAATTTCTATATAATCTCTATATCTTTCTTTTACAAAATCATCTTTATCAAAAAAATCCATATATTTTAAAATATCTCTATTCTTTAACTCTTTTGATTTATCTAAGTTAACTCTATTTAGTTTTTCACCAGTTCTAGAAAACTTTAAAGCTACTAACAAAAGAATAAGAATAATAAATGTAGAAAACTCAAATATCATTCCAATTTTATCTTCTTTAGAATCCATACTTTCATAGGAAGTATTTTCATGCTTACTAGAACTACCACTTGAACTATGACTACTTGAACTATGACTACTTGAACTACTACTATGAGATGAACCACTAGATGAACCATAGTCAAAATCAAATCCAGAATCTGCTTTAACACACACAATATTAAAAGTGCATAAAGAAATTAATAATAAAATTATTACAATATACTTCTTTTTCATATTAATCTATATCCTCAATAATCTTCTCTAAAATCCAATCATAGTCTTTTGTATTATAAACAGTTCCACAATAAGAGCATATGCCAGAATTATTTACATCAATACTAGCTCCACATCCAGGACAAACTTTAATAATATCTTCATCTACTGCATTTTTAGATTTTGTCATGACTAAAATATATTTTTCTTCCACTCTGCTAGTATCATTACCACTCTTATATTTACGAGTATTACTATTAATCTTATACTTCATATATCGTGCAACAAGTCTAATTTTAACTACATATTTATCAGTATCTTCTTCTATATCAATTATTTCAGATGATTTTACATTTAATTCATCAAATATTTGTATTTCATTATTTTCTTTAAGTCTATTTAAGAATAAATTATATTCATTAAATAAACTATTACTTAACTTGTGTTTTACCCTATCTAAATTACCTACCATAATAGAACTTAAAAGCATAATAAATATATTATCAACTTTAGCCAATAAATTTGCTTCTGTAAAAGTTTTATCTTTTTTAATCAATTCATCTATTTTCATATATGTTTCTACCTTTCATATTCTTGAGCAATTGCTTCTTTCTTACTTAATACCCATTTATCAGAAATATTTGTAATTACACATCCACAATATTCACATCTTTGTGAAGCATTATTTGTAATACTTGCTCCACAATGCGGACATTTATCAATATTATTATTAATTTCACTTATATAAGTCATTTCATATATCATCTTCACTTTTCTTGTTGAATTACCACGTACTACTACTCCATCTCTATCAATATAATCATAAAAAGAAACAAACAGATTTATAGTAATAATTATTTGATCATTCTCTTTCATAATACCAGTTATCGTACCATGATGATAAGTAAAATCTCTCATTTTATTACATTCATTTTTAACTTTTAATGTATCAAGTTGCATTACATATTGATTATATAACTCATCTGTTAATAAACTTCTTAACTTTTCATAATCAAAATCCATCCAAGCATTTTGAATATCTATAAAATCTTTATATCTTTCCTTCATAAATTTAACAGAATTAAAGTTTTTAATATATTTATTAATTTCATTAAGTGGTACAGCATCTAAATTCATTTGATCGATTTTTTTAATAAATTTACTATTACTAAGTGTATTATCTTTTGGAGAAAAATGTTTCATAGTAAAAAATATTATAAGAGTAACAATAAAGATAGTCTCTAAAATTGGAGAACTACTAAAATCACCTCCACTACTATCACTTCCACTCCAAGAACCAGACGAAGAACCTCCACTTCCTGATGAATCATAATCAGTATCAAATCCAGAGTCTGCTTTAACACTCACAACACTTACGTTGTATAAACTAAAAATTGAAATTAAAATAATTCCTATAAATAATATTTTTTTCTTCATATCATCATCTCTACTATGTATTTTACTATATATATAGTTTATCATTTTTACTAGATTATTCAAAATAGAAAATTGACATTAATAATAAAAAAATATCACTTCAAATTAGAAGTAATATTTAATTTATAATTATTATTTTATTTAGACTCAATAATAAGTTTAATTGCTGTTCTTTCTTCTCCATCAATTGCTATATCTTGAAAAGCTGGTATACAAACCAAATTTTTACCTGTTGGAGCTACAAATCCTCTTGCGATTGCCACGGCTTTAATTGCTTGATTAAGTGCTCCTGCACCTACTGCTTGTATTTCTACATTTCCTCTTTCTCTAAATATATTAGCAATTGCTCCAGCAACACTATTTGGATTGGATTTACTACTTACTTTTAACATTTCCATGATTATTTCCTCGCTTTCTAATTAATATTATGAAATAAAAAAAAGATTAGAACTATAATCCTAATCTTCTGTATACCACGTCGTATCAATAAGACTTCTATCAATCATTTCTCCATCTTTATATGTACGTAAATATGTCTTATATCCTCTTCCACCTAAACTTACAGATTCTGTTTCATAAGTTTTACCTTCTTTAGCATTACTATTAGACCAAAACTCTACATGAGCCTCACCACCTACTGCATAAGCCTTTATATAAATTGGATATTTATATGTATTTTTAAATTGAAAATCTACATTCCATCCACTTGAATAACTAGCAACTGTCGCATCAAGTCCACCATCTACATAAACGCTCTTCTTAGCATGAGGATATCTCTTAACAATTTGAAGTCCACCTAGTAAAGCAGCATCATAAACAGTAGTTGCAATCTGACATACTCCATTACCAACAAATTGATAATAGAAAACATAACCATTTTTATTATAAGGACCAGCATATTTATAATAAGAAAATATCTCTCCAGGCTCTACTATAGCTCCATTAATATAATTAAGAGCAACCCTTAAATTAGTAGGTCTAGTACCTTCCCATACATTAAACTTCGTCATAAAAGATGATGTCATAGTATCAATAGTCTTATATGCTTCATTTGCAGTAGAGTTAACAACATCACCAGTTAGTTCAATAACAATATCTTTATCAACTGCATTTACAAAATAATCACTTATTTTTTCTTTTGCCAACGCCTCATTTAAAGTAAAGCCATTAACTCCAGCAACATACTTAACTCCGTCACTAGCATCAAAATACCCATTAACTACACTGACATTAACATTCTTCTTTAATGTATCAATCAAAGTATTAATATTACTATCATCTACTTTATAATAAACATTAAAAACTTTCTTCTTACCATACTTTCTTATATGATTTTTCTTAGAAATACTTAATTTACTTTGATACTTCTTAATACTATCAAGTGTCTTATCTGTATCAACTTTTATACCTAAATCTTTTAATTTATACTTATACTCTTTATTATTTATTTTAAAAACTATATCTTTATTAAGTAAATAATCTTCATAAAACTCTAACTTAGATTTAGCTCTTTTATAATCATAATCACTTAAATCAAACTCATCTACATAAATATTATTTAAAATAACATCATCATATTTTTCTAAAGAAGTAAAATTTATAATAACCAAACTAATAAAAGAAAAAATTAATATTATTAATAAAATTATCAATATAATTAATTTACTTTTATTATTAAAGAGTTTATTCTTCATACTAATCATCCTAAAATACTATTTATATTCTTTATAAGAACTTCATATCCTTTTTTATTCAAATAAACCCCATTATCAGTATAAGTAGAATTTAATTTACCATCTTTTTCAAGTAAAGAATAGCAATCAATATACTTAACTCTTTTCTCTTTAGAAAGACTATTTAATCTTTTATTTAAATCTTTAATCTTATCATTATCAATATCATTACTTAATAAAGATTTCTTGTAATCTTTATTATCTTTATCTATTGGATATAATGATTCAATATAAATAGTAGCATTAGGTCTATTATCTTTTATTGAATCGATTATTTTACTATAATTATTAATTATTTCATCAATACTTTTATTATCTTTTAAATCAGTCATTCCAATACTTAAAAATACATCTGATGGATTATAATCATATATTTTTTTCTTTAAATCATCAATTAAATCCGAAGTCATTAAATTTTCTTCTGATGATTTAACATAATGATAATCCAAACCAAAGTCATCTTTATTTAATTTATCAATAGAAAAATCCCCAACAAACAAGTAATTATCGTCAACTATTTTATTTAACACTTCATCATCATTTGATTTATCTGTTGAAGAAATAGGAGTCTCTTTAACTTTATTTTTCTTTGAAGAATTACCTAAACTATTAAATCCAACTAAAACGATAAGTATTAACACACATAAAAGTGCTAATCCAAAAAACATATTTTTTAGTAATTTAAGTCTTACTATTAAACCATTGTCACTATTTAATATTTTTTCTTTTAGCTTACCATTTTTCTTTACTTTTAATTCCATTCTTCCTTCTAAAAAACTAGTATCTAATGTTTCAGCATCATTAAGTCTAGTATCATCCACTCTAATTCTAGTTGTATTTTCTAAATTAACTGGTCTTTTATTTCTATTGTTATTATTTCTATTATTTTTTACATTCTTGTTGTGTTTTCTATTACCATTATAATTATAAGGTTTTTTTCCATTTCCCATAATTTTAGCCTCACTTTTATTACTATCTACAAATTATTATAACAAAAATATCTCATATAAAAAAGATATATTTAAAAGAAAAAACAGCCAAATAGCTGTCTATCTTCCTATAATAATATTCCAAATATTTTGAACAATTAAATCAAAATACTTTATTTTATATATATTTTTATTAGAAACTAAATCTGATGTAGCAACTACTTTATTATTAAGTGTAGCATTTATCTTACCTATAATATCTCCTTTATAAATAGGATACTTAATTTCATTTAATTCTATTTTATAGTCATATTTTTTCTTTGATACATCTTCTTCAAATACATTTAAGTCATCTTTTAAATAAAACTCCAAATATTTTTTATTTGCCTTTTCTAATTTTACTTTTTCTACAATACTTCCTTTTCTTTTTAAAGTGTTTACTTTCAAAGTATTAAATCCATAATCTAATAAATCAACCATTTCACTATTTCTAATCTTACTATTTTCCTCTCCTAAAACAATACCTATTAGTCTTAAATTATTTCTTTTAGCAGTTGCTGCTAAACAATACCCTGCATCATCAGTATGACCTGTTTTCAAACCATCTGCTCCATCATACGAATTAATTAATTTATTAGTATTAACAAGCCAAAACTTATTTGTACTCCCTTCTCTTAAATAATCATCATAAATAGATGAAAATCTTAATATTTCTGAGTGATTTACAACTAATTCTCTAGCAATCATCGCCATATCATAACTAGTTGAATAATGCCTCTCTTCATCAAGTCCTGTACAATTACTAAAATGTGTATTTTTAAGTCCTAATTCTTTAACTTTTTTATTCATCCTTTTAACAAATTTTTCTTCACTACCACTAATATATTCTGCCATGGCAACTGTCGCATCATTCCCACTCGCTACACTTATACCTTTCATTAAGTCTTCTACACTTATTTTCTCACCTTCAGAAATATAAATTTGAGACCCTCCCATACCTGCAGCATTACGACTAACAGTAACTATATCATTCCATTTAATATTACCATTCTCAACTTCTTCAAGAATAATGATTTGAGCAACCATTTTAGTCATAGAAGCAATACTAAGTCTTTCATTTTCATTCTTAGAAAATATTATTTTCCCGCTATTAGCCTCAATTAAAATACCACTCTTACCATTAGGTAAATATTCTAAAGCATAAATCTTTACTGGTAAAAAACAAAATAAACAAATAATCAAAATTAAAAGTCTTCTCATAAATCCTCCTAGTATTTTTTATGTAAAAATAAATCATTTTATACATAAAATAAAAAAAGAATGCTATTATATTACTAGGTGATATTATGCAAAAAAAGAAAAGAAAAAAAAGAAGAGTAAAAATTAAACTCAAAAAAAAGAATTTTATAATTTTCATAATATTTATAATATTAATCATCTTTGGAACAACAAAACTAATGTCATTTATACTAAAAAATGTAGATACACATAAAAATAAAAATGAAGTAATAGATAAAATAAATAATAAAAAAGAAGATACTGAAAAAGAAAAAAAATTAAAAGAACTAAACAATATAAATAAAAAAGTAAAATATTTTAAAATGGACAACCTAGATAGATACATTAATTATAAAAATAAAAATACTGATAAAGAAATAAAACAAATCATAAAAGATGTAAATATGGATTTAGATAAAGAACCATATGAAGATATGATAAAAGCAACTAATCTAAATAGCATAAATATACTAGTAAATAAACATAATTATTTAACAGAAGATTATGTTCCAGAAAACTTAGAAAATATTAATTCATCATATGCTCTTAGTAATATGAAAATGGTAAGTGAAGCAAAAAATGCTTTTGAAAATCTTTCAAAAGCTGCAGCAAAACAAAATCTAAAAGTAATTGCCATGTCAACATATAGAAGTTATGAATACCAAGTGGATTTATATAATAGATATGTAAAAACTGATGGAAAAGAAGCAGCAGATACATACTCTGGAAGACCAGGTAATTCAGAACATCAAACAGGTCTTGCAGTTGATGTATACAATGTAAAAGAGTCTTATACTAATTTTGAGAAAACAAAAGAATATACTTGGATGCAAGATAATGCTTATAAATATGGATTTATTCTAAGATTTCCAAAAGATAAAGAAAATGAAACAGGTTATGAATTTGAATCATGGCATTATAGATATGTTGGTCTTGAAGCAGCAAAATATATAAAAGAACATAATATATCATTTGAAGAATATTGTGCAATAAACTAAAAAGAGATTTAATCAAATCTCTTTTTAAAATACTTATATAAATAATAGAATCCTGTAAATAATAACCATGTTACTAATAAAAAATTACTCATTTGTACCAAAGACAATATAGTATCATTCTTATATAAATTAGTAATGTCCATTAAGTCTACTCCATCGTATGCAGAAAGTGCCATAAAGGACATAAAGAAAAAGTAAACTATACTAAAGAACAAATAATTAATAATTTTTTTAAAATCTGTAATTTTCTTAGAGAATAATGTATACAAAATCATAATAGTTACAAATACTAAGATAAAGAAATATACAACAGTAGATGGAAAATAAATATAATTTAAAATTGCTTTTACAAAAGAATTAACACTTGTTTGTACATATGCTCCATAACTTATTATAATACCTATTACAAAACCTAAATAAACTCCAAGAGAAAGCATTTGAACTAATTGATTTTTTCTTTTTAAATTATAAATTAAAACACAAAATAAAAGAAGGGTTAATATAAGCATCTCAATAGATAGAAAAGATGAAAAAGTATATTTAAAAATAATTCCAATTTTCTCTATTAAAGATAAAGTCATATAATCACCCTCTAACCAACTAATTCAGATATATAAAATGTCTGAGAATAATCATCATTTTTAGTACATGTAAACATTGTAAGTGTAGTCTTACCATGATTTCTTATTACTCTAGCAAGTCCTGTTTTTGGAACATTATATATATTTACTATTTGATAATGATATTTTACTCCATTATATGTAACATAGACACTATCACCAATATTCAATCTATATAAATATGCAAAATATGAAATATAGGCATCTCCTGAATGAGCCATTAAAATTAGATTTCCATTAGCAACATCAGGAAGATCTGAACCTTCAACCATAGTCACATTATATTGAATATTGTTATATCTTGAACCTACATTATAAAATCCTCTTTTTAATCCAATTTTTGGTATTTCTAAAACACCTAAATATTTACTATAATCAACTTCATAAGTTTTATTATCATTACTTTGTTCTTTATTTACTACATTATCAGCAACAGGTACATTTGTAACTATTTTTTTTTCTTCACCTGTTGTACTATCAACATCCATCATAGAAATTTTCATATCAGAATAAACTTCATCACGCATTTTCAAGAAATAATTCCATGATAGAAAAATAATACCTAAGAAAATAAAGAAAGAGCCAATAAATAATATATGGCTCTTTTTTATTTTATTATTTACTTTCAGCTGGTTTAGCATTCGCATAAACAATACCAACACCACATAATAAGACAATCAAACCAATGAAGTAAATTGTTTGTGCAGTAGTCATTCCTGTATTAGGAGCACCTACTACATCAATAGAATCACCTTGTGATACATCAACTGTTTTTCCAGTTACTGAAACAACTTTTTGTTTTGCACCAGCAGCATCTTGATAATAAGCTCCTCCAAATGAATTGAAATGTCCTTTTACATCAACTGCTAATTTTTGAACTTTATCTGTTACTTTATCAGCAGGAATTCTTATATAAAATTTAGTATCCTTAGAAACATTTGTTAAATTTGTAATCTCTTGTCCATCTTCACCGACTACTTTAGTACCTTCAATACCAGATACGGAAATATCATAACCTGTTAAAGCCTCTGATGTTGAAGATGTAACATTTACAACTGGTGTTTGATAATAATCTGTACCATCAACTTTAGAAATTGAATCTCCACCAAATGCAACTGATAATTGTCTTTCAGAACTAGCATTTAATGCCTCTTTTACTAAACTATCAATCTTTGAAAATGCATTTGGAAGAACAATAGGTTCAGAAGAATTATCATTAGCTACATCTAAATAAGTAAGTGATATTACACCTGTACTCTTTATAACATTCAACACTTCATCTGATAACTTATGTTTACTATCATTTTGATATTTTTGATGTAAATAATACCAAATAGCAGTTTGAGCAACATATGTATCTGCAACAGTATTATCTATACCAGAAATATGAGATGTAGAATCATATGCTTTATTTAATAAATATAACAAACCATAATCATCTATTTTCTCTTTTTTAGTGTAAACAGTTTGATCTAAAACATCTGCATTATGCTCTACACAAAATATTGTATTCTTCTTACCACTATCAGAATAATATAAAGGAACATTATAATTAACAGGAGTACCATCAACTGAAACACTTATCTTTTCACCAGTAGCATAAAATGTAAAAGTATCTTCAGTTGGAGAATGTGGAACAGCAGCATAGCTTATTTGATTAAAGCCAACAGCAACAAGTGAAAATATTGCAAATGCCGCAACAACAAACGATAAAACTACAGAACCATCAATTACACTTTTACGATTTTTACTTTCTTCCATATAAATCTTTTCCATAATTTTCACCCTACCTTATATAAACATTATATCATAAATTAATTAAAAGCAAATATTTTTTTAATCAATCTTAAAAATCTTGTCAACCAAAACTTCTGGATTCTTTTTATTATAGTAAATTGTTGCTAAAACATCGCCTTTATCTACAACATCACCAACTTCAAAATTAAGCTTAACACCTACTGTATAATCAATTTTATCTTTAATAGAAACTTTTCCTGCTCCTAAATTCAAAGATAATTTTCCAACTTCAAGAGCATTTATTTTCTTTATTGTACCTGATCTTTCAGCTTTTATCTTATAAGTCTTTTCACTAACTTTTATTTCTTTAATATCTCCATGCTGATATTCAACTAGTTCCAAAAATTTCTTATATGCCTTTTTAGAATCAATCGCATCTAGTACTAATTCTCTAGCCTCTTCTATAGAAATGTTTTTTCCCATACTTACCATGTCTGATGCAAGTTCAATACATAAATCTACAAAATGATTACCTTTTTCTTTTCCTTTCAAAACATCAATTGCTTCTAATACTTCCAAACTATTTCCAACAGCATAGCCTAAAGGAGCATTCATATCACTTATAATAGTATGAACTTCTCTATTATAAAAAGAACCAATTTTTTTCATTAATGAACTTAATTTTTTAGCATCCTCTTTTGTTTGAAGTAAAGCACCATTTCCTACTTTTATATCTATAATAATTTTATCAGCTCCACTTGCAATTTTCTTACTCATAATACTAGATGCAATTAATGGAATAGATGAAACAGTAGATGTAACATCACGTAATGCATATATAACTTTATCCATTGGAACTAAGTCTCCAGTTTGTCCAGTAACAACAATTCCTATTTCATGAACTTGCTTAATAATTTCTTCATCAGTTAAATCAATTCTATATCCTGGAATACTTTCTAATTTATCAATTGTTCCACCAGTATACCCTAGTCCTCTACCGCTCATTTTAATAATTGGAACCCCACATGCAGCAGCGATTGGAGCAATTACTAATGTTGTTTTATCACCAATTCCTCCAGTAGAATGTTTATCAACCTTAATTCCAGGAATATCACTAAAGTCAAGAACATCACCACTATCAATAAAAATCTTAGTTAATGCGTAAATCTCTTCATCAGTCATCCCATTAATACAAATTGCCATCAATAAACTAGACATTTGGTAATCTGCAACTTTACCATCTAAATAACCATTAAAGAAAAAGTCAAGTTCCTCATAACTCAATTCTTTTCCAAGTCTTTTTTTATTAATAATATCTAAAATCATTTTAACACCTTCCTAAATATATCAGAATCTCTCTTAACAAAACCACAATTCTCATACAATTTATGAGCCGCAATTCTAAATGAACTACAAGTTAATTGTAAATACATCGCATCATCTCTTAAAGCAACATTCTCAGCAAAAGAAAGTAATTTCTTACCAATACCACGTCCATGATAAGAACTTAATACACAAACATAGTCTACTAAATAATAATATTTATTTAATATAGGATTTAAAACTTTAGTTAACACTAAGTATCCACATACATTACCATCAGCTAAAGCAACAATCTCTTTAATAGAACTATTATTAAAATTACTTTTAGATACTTTAAATGCCTCCTCTAATATAGTATTTACAGAATCTAAATCTCTATTCTCATAAAATCTTACCTCAATCATATTATCACCTTATTCTATAAAAATTATAGCAAATTTATAAAATAAAAACAACTGACCAAAGTCAGCTGTACAATTATTTTTCTTCTTTAGTATGGCTTGATAAAAACGTAACCTTTTCACAAATAATGTCCATTATATTTTCTTTTTTTCCTTCATTTTCTATAGTACGTGATTGTACTCTTCCCTTTACTCCAACAATATCTCCCTTTTTACAATATTCACTTGTATTAGAAGCAATACTATCGAATGCAACACAATCTACAAAATCAGTATCATATAATCCTTCACTATTTTTAAAACTTCTAGGGATTGCTAAAGAAATAGTAGCAACTTTAACTCCTTTATCTGATTTATTAACTACAATATCTCTAGTTAATCTTCCAACTAAAACAACTTGATTAAGCATAACTCACCTCCTTTCGACGCCTAATATACAAAAAAAAATTAACAAACACAAATCACACTTCCAGTAATTTTACTAATAAAAAAAAACAAAAAAAGAAAATTCTCTTAACAAAAATTTTCTTTTCTAAAGATATAACTTATCCAATAAATAAATTCATCTATTTTTAATTTTTTTTATAAACTTTAGTTCTCTCATGTCCATTTAAGTATTCTTTAAGTCTAAACATTTTCAACTCGTCTTCCTTAATTTTATTTTTACTAATAGTATTACGAGGAAAAGAACCTTTATTTTCTTTATATAAATTTAATCTATCAACAAAAAACTTATCAGATTTAAATATATAATTAACCAATTCAGAGATTTTAATAGTGTCTCCTTTAAAAATACGACCTAAGTCCATTCTTTCAAGTATATAGCAAGGTCCATCTTCGGTTGCTCCATCAATATGTTTAATAAGTGTACCAAAATCATCACCATTACGTGTAGTATTAGTATAGAATGTTCTATCATAAACTGGTAATTCTTCTATTGGATCAAACAAATTAATATAATGGCCATTTACATTTATTAAAAATGCATAAGCATCAATATCACTTAATTCAGCCCCATTATGTTCAGAATCATAATATCTTACCTTAGCAAGTTTTAGTCTTTTTAAATCTATATCTCTATCTATCATTATTTATTTAGCTCTCCTAACATTTTATCAATTGCATTTTCTGGTAATAATGCACAATTTTTTCTATTAGGTTGTTTGCAAATTTCATCATAAACAACCAATTCCCCTAATAATTCTTCATCATACTCTTTCTCATTAATCATATTACTATAATTAGTAAGTATTTTACGAGCATCTGCAACACTTTTTCCAATTAAGCTTCTAATCATTATTGAAGTAGCAGATGTACTAATAGCACAAGCTTCTCCATCAAATCTGATATCTTTTACAACTCCATCCTCTATTTTCATCATAAAAGATAAATCATCAATACAACTTTCACTGCTAGTTCTAGTCTTTATATAAGAATCATCTTCTATCAAACCTCTATTCATTGGTTCTTGATAATTATCTAAAATTATTTCCCTTCTTAAATTGCTATCCATAAATATCACTCCTATATAACAATTTTAAATATATCTTCACTGTTTTTTAATGCATCTACTAATTTATCTACATCTTCAAAATTATTATAAAAATACATACTAACTCTTACAGTATTCTTTATATTAATTTCATCTTTTAATTCTTTAGCACAATGATTTCCTGCTCTAACATAAATATTATAACTATTTAAATATACTGAAGAATCTTGTGCAAATACTCCATCAAGATTAATTGCAAGTATTCCACTATTACTATTTGCATTATAAATTATTAAGTTTGGAATTTCTTTTATCTTTTCTAGTAAATATTTTTTTAATTCAACTTCATGCTTATGAATATTCTCCATACCAATATTCATTAAATATTTTATTGCTTCACCAAGACCAATAACCTCTGCAATAGCAGGAGTACCTGCTTCAAATCTTGTTGGAATACTTTTTAATTCATAGCTACCATCTTCTTCAAAATAACTATTCATTCCGCCACCATACATTAATGGTTCCATATCTTCAAGTAACTCATACTTTCCAACTAAAATACCTACTCCTGTAGGTCCACACATCTTATGACCAGAAAAACTTAAAAAATCAATATAACTATTTTTAAAATCAACAGACATATGAGGAACACTTTGTGCCCCATCTACATTAAATAATATATTATTTTCATGACAAAACTTACCAATTGATATAATATCTCTAATATCACCAATAACATTAGAAACATGAGCTAAACTAATAACTTTAGTCTTAGATGTTACACATTTTTTTATATTTTCTAAAGTAAGCTCATAATTTTCATTTAAAGGTACATATTTTATTACTATACCTATTTCTTTACTTAGAATTATCCAAGGAAGAATATTAGATGCATGTTCTGCTTTATTTAATAAAACTTCGTCGCCTTTATTTAAACGTTTTCTCATATAACCAAAAACAACCATATTAAGGGACATAGTAGTTCCACTTGTATAAATAACTTCCCTAGAATCACAATTAATAAACTTAGAAACTATATTTCTAACATCATCATATAACTTATTAGTAATAACAGCAGCATCATAGTCACCTCTATGAATATTAGAAGTATGTTTACTCATATAACTATCAACTGCATCAATAACACATTTAGGTTTCAATGTTGTTGCTCCATTATCAAAATATACAATATCAGATTTTAGCATTGGAAAATCATCTCTATACATATTATCACCTCCACAAAATCTATATAAATATCTTATTCAGAAATTAAATATTAAATCATAGTATTTAATACACTTCCGAAGAAATCACTCTTATTTTAACATAAAAAAGCACATTAGAGAACAAAAGACAAATTAAAATTTGCCGATTTGGTCATCACCAACCAAAATTTCTACTTCATAGATAAAGTAACCTCTATTCTCCATAAGCTAAAAAAAAATTCTAAACGCACTTTCCTTATATCCAAAAAAAACAACCATAATTTTATGATTGTTTTAAAATATATTATTAAGCAGCACGTCTTCCATAATATGAACTATCTTCATACTCATAATTTTCTGAACTATCATTTAATAAAACTCTAGCATCTTTAAGTAATTTTGCAAGTTCTTCTTTTCCTTCGACTTGCGGTCTTAAGTTTTTTAGTTCTCTGTCCTGTGCAGCAATTATTCTATCTTGATCTTGAACTTTACTTTCCAATAATTGACTCTTAGTTTCAAATTTAGTAATAGTATTTTCAAGACTTCTAACTTTTCCAGATAAAGCCTTTATTAAATCAGCTTGTTCTTTTGCTTTTTCAGCAATTGAATTTTTTAAAGATTCTGTTCTTTTTAATCTTTCATGATACTGAATAATTGTAACTTTTTGTTCTCTATTTTGTCTCATTAACTCAGTCATTGATTTAGCAACAGCTTCCATAATATTATCTTGTCTTTCAGATTGAATTGCCATTGGAGGAATATCAAAATAATCATCTCTTGTATCAATTCTATCTGCTTTAACACTTGATAAATTTCCGTAATTTGAATAATCATTATCAATTAATTTATCGAATTTATTAACTTCTTTAGAATAATCTCTAATACTAGAATCACTATAAGAAGGAATACTTTCTTTATAAATATCAGATTCTGTTTCTCCACCTAAATCTTTGTATGTATAACCAGGATCAATTTCTTCTACTGGCTCGGCTACCACTTCTTCTAGTGCTCCATCGTCTGTAACTATTTCATCATGTTCAGCCTCTGCAACAGGTGTCTCTTCTATCTCTTTTTCATCACTATTATCAACTTCGTCAACTGATTCTGATTGAGTTACTTCTTCTTTTTCTTCTTGTTTGTCACCTTCAACTTCTTCAATAGGACTAGTTTCTCCAATATTTAATTTAATTTCATCTTCATCTTGACTATCTAATGAAACACTATCATCTACTACTTTATCTGAATCGCTAACTTCTTCAGTTTCACTAATTTCTTCTGAAGAAACAGCTTCATCATTGCTCAAATCATTTTCATTAACAGTATCAACATCATCAATTGCAGCAACTTCTTCTTCACTATTTTCTTCTTTATTTTCAGACTCTTCATTAGTATCAACTAAAGCACTATTTATTTCTTGGTCATTATTTTCTTGTGAAACACCTTCATTAACAACTTCTTCAGTTGCTAAAGAATCATCTTTAACATCATCAGTATTCTCTTCAACAGGTTTCTCGCTTTCTTCTTCAACTACTTCATTACTTTCAGAAGACTCTATTTCATCAGACTTTTCATCTGAAACAGGAGTTGTATCAAGAGAAGATAAAGAATCAAAGAAACTTGAACCATTATCTGCACTATTCATATTTTCATCATTTGATGAAACAACACCTTCTGTACTATCAGATGTAGCAGGTATAGTATTTTCAACATCGTTTACTGCATCAACTGGTAACGCTGCTTCATCAGTAACTATCTCTTCTTGTGCTACTTGATTAGTATCTTGAGTTTCTGCAATTAAATCATCTGGTAAAACTGGAGGAATACCATCATCTGTTGCTAATGGACTTGGAGTATAAACATTACTTTGTGAAGCGCTAGCATCCAAACAATTACCAGAAGGAACTGTATTTTCGACTGTATTGTTAACTACACTATCACTAGTAGCAACATTATCATTAACTATAGGAGCTGCAGGTACTGAATCAGTTGCAACTGCTTGAACTGCCTCTGTATTATTAACCTGTGTATTGCCTAATGCATTTTCAACTGCATCAGAAGAAACATTAACACTAGTAACATCAATTGTATTATTATCACTAACAGACATATTATTTACTTGAGTTGGCATAATAGAAAACTCTGAAATAGCATCATCAGGATTATTTTTACTTAAATAAATTTTATTATTAACAGGATCAATTGCTATAAAACTATATAATCCATCAACTAAAGGTTTTGCATTTAAATCACAAATATAAGCCTCTGAAAATAAATCATTAAAAACATATCTACCTTCATTACTCATAACAGCAGATATTTTACTCTTAATAGCAGCAGGTGTAGAAACAAGTTTAGTAGCAGCAGTTGGATCATTTCTCAAACTAATTGCTTGCTTAACAGCATCACTTTCTGGTTCTACTTTTTCAACTAATAAAATTCCATCACTAATAAGTTTTACTGTCTTATTAACAAATGGAATAACTTCGTTACCACTCTCATCAACAATACCAATATGACTTGGTTTAAAAGTATTGTCAATTGCTTCAACTAACTCAGTAGATGCAATCCTATTACCATTTTTTAATGCAGTATCATCTAAAAAATAATAAATTTTTCCTGCATCAGTTGTACCATAAACAACTCTGTAATCATCTCTACCCTTATACTTTACTTGCCCAACTTGTATTTTCATATGAAACACCACCTAAATATTCTACTCTAATCTAACAATAAATATAACACAAAAAAAATTTCAAAACAATATCTTTTATCTATTTATTTGCAATCAAAAAAATAATCATGTAAAATTAAATTGGTGATATAATATGAATTCTAAAAAAAGTCTAATTTATGGACAAGCACTAATATTCTTAATAGTATTTGTATCTTTTGGAGTAATCATAATAAATGAGAAAGGACAATTTCTCTTTTCTAAAAAAATAAATGAAAAAATAAATACATATCTAAAAGAAAATTATACAGATTTAAATTCATCTATTAATAAAAGTGAACTAAATTATATAAATACTACATATAAAATGAAAATAACCTCTAAAAAGAACAAAGACTTATACTTTTATTTAACATATAAAAATGGGAAAATAACTGATACATATAAAGAAGATTATTTAGAAGGTAAATCATTACTAAATAATCTAAATAATAAGATGACTAAAGAAATTAATAATAAAACTAAAGATACTTATAAAATTAACTTTATAAGTACACTAGATAATTATAACTCACAAGTACAAGATAAAATAATAAGTGAAGATAATCTTTTAAATTTAAAATTTTATTACATCGAAAAAGAAATAACAATAAATAGTTTTGATAGTTATACAATAACAAATGAAATAATAAAAAATATTAATAATCTACTTAGTAATAATATAACTCCAAAGTATTATGAATTTACATTTATTAACAAAAATGATATTACTACGTCATTAAAACTATCAAATATAAAAGAAGATTTCATTACAAATACAAATAACATTAATATAATTAATGAAATACTAAAAGATAATAAAGACATAAAAAAATATACAGATATAAAATATGAATATACAAAATAAATACCAAGAATAAATCTCTTGGTATTTTTTAATAAAATAAAGTACCACCTATAATAATTGCTAATAAAATATATAAAATAATAATTATTAAATAACCATTATTTCCTTTATTTGTATTTGTACAAGGTGTAGTACTATTACTATTTTGACAAGCCATCTACTTCACCTCCCTAGATATAAGCACCTAAAATAATGATTAAAAGTATAAATAGAACAAGTATAATAGCAGAACCTGTTGACGATCCACAATTAGTCATATTCTTTCCTCCTTTTTATTGCTTTCATGATATTCTATTACAAACTTAAAAATATGTGCTTATTATTCCATATTTATTGCACTAAAATTGAATATTTGTTATTATTTATATGTATAGGAGGAATAATAAAATGAAAAAGAAAAATATGTTAATGTTTTTAAGTTTATTATTAACAATAACATTAATAACAACAGGTTGTGGAAAAGAAATAGAAATAAAAAATGGTGCTAAAGTAGCAGTATCTACTAATAATGATAAGTTCACAGCAACAGAATACTATAATGAAATTAAAAAAGATAATATTTCTAAATTAGTAAACATGATTGATAAAAGTATTTTAGAAAAAAAATATAAAACTGATAGTGAAGAAGATGAATCAGTAAAAAAACAGATTGATCAAATAAAACAATATTATGGTAGTAATGAATCTACTTATAAAAGCGTTTTACAAAGTTACTTTGGAGTAAATTCAGAAAGTGAACTTGAGGATTCATTAAGACTAGAATATAAAAGAAATAAAGCAGTAAAAGAATATATTAATAAAAATCTTAAAGATGATGAAATTAAAAAATATTATAATGAAAATACTTATGGTCAAGTAAAAGCAAGTCATATTTTAATTTCTGCTGATGTTGACTCAAAAGCAACTAATGAAGAAAAAACAAAAGCTGAAGAAAAAGCTAAAAAGAAAGCCGAAAAAATTATTTCTGAATTAAAAGATGGAAAAGATTTTTCTAAATTAGCAAAAAAATACTCTAAAGATTCAGCAACAGCATCTAAAGGTGGAGATTTAGGATACTTTGATTTAGATGATATGGTAGAAGAATTTAGTAATGCTGTTAAAGAACTAAAAGTAGATGAATACACTAAAGAACCAGTAAAAACAACTTATGGATATCATATAATTTTAAAAACTGGTGAAAAAGATAAACCAAAATTATCTAAAGTAAAAAAAGACATTAAAGACAAATTAACAACTAAAAAATTAGACTCTAGTTCTACAATATATTATGAAACATTAATGGATATTAGAGAAGAAAATAAAGTTAAATGGAATGATGATACTTTAAAGAAAGCATATGAAGATTACATGAAAAGTTTAATGGAACAAGCAAAGAAAAAAGCAGAATCATCTTCATCTAATACATCATCTGCTTCATAATAAAAAGTAAAAATCCACCCTTGAAAAGGGTGGTTTTTCTCTAAAGCCTATAAGGCTTG
>OLHE01000211.1_pt1 | contig 54219 bp, 40 predicted proteins | sample 1605821 | NCBI WGS metagenome assembly OLHE01 (sample SAMN03283250) | human gut metagenome | biome: human-associated habitat; material: feces | host: Homo sapiens | place: USA | collected 2013
TAGATGGCATGGTAGAGGTGGTCAAGGTGCTAAAACAGCTTCTCTTTTACTTGCAGATGCTGCTTTTAACACTGGTAAATATATTCAAGGTTTTCCTGAATATGGTCCAGAAAGAATGGGTGCTCCTATTACTGCATATAACCGTATTAGTAATACACCAATACGTATTCATAGTAATATATATGAACCAGATTATGTAGTAGTTGTTGACGATAGTTTGTTAGAAGCTGTTGATGTAACTGCTGGTTTAAAACCTGATGGTGCAATAGTTATAAACACAACAAAAGGTAGAGATGAATTAAAATCTTTACTTAACGGATATACCGGAGATGTTTATACTATTGATGCAAGAAAAATATCATTAGAAACTTTAGGTAAATATTTTCCAAATACTCCTATGCTTGCTGCAATTGTAAAGGTAAGTGGAGTAATTGAAGAAAAAGACTTTTTAGCTGATATGGAAGGTTCCTTTAAACACAAATTTGCTAAAAAACCTGAAGTTATTGATGGAAATATGAAAGCTTTAGAAATGGCTTTAAAAGAAGTTAATAAAGTTTAGAAAGGATGGTTTAAATGATTGATAAAAATACTCCAGCTTGTGATATGACTATTGGTGGTAATATTTATAAAGCTGGTAATGCTAGAGAATTTAAAACAGGTGACTGGAGAAGTGTTAAACCTATTTACATATCTGAGAAATGTACTCAATGTGGTTTATGTTTTCCAGTCTGCCCTGATGATGCTATTCCTGTAAATAAAGAAGGAAAGCGTGAAGATTTTAATTATGATTATTGCAAAGGTTGTGGAGTTTGCGCTAAAGTATGCCCATTCCATGCCATTGAAATGACTGAGTAAAGGAGATTATAATATGGGAATTAGAGAAAGATTAAGTGGAAATGAAGCTGCCGCTATTGCAATGAAACAAATAAATCCAGATGTTGTAGCTGCTTTTCCTATAACACCTTCAACAGAAATACCTCAATATTTTTCTACTTTTGTTAGTAATGGCACAGTAAATACAGAATTTGTTGCTGTTGAAAGTGAACATAGTGCTATGAGTGCTTGTGTTGGTGCAGAAGCTGCTGGTGCAAGAGCTATGACCGCTACTTCTGCTAATGGTTTATCATATATGTGGGAAATGATATATATTGCGTCCAGCTTAAGACTTCCTATTGTTATGAGCTTAGTAAACAGAGCTGTTTCAGGCCCATTAAATATTCACAATGATCATTCAGATGCAATGGGTGTAAGAGATGCTGGATGGATTATGCTATTTTCTGAAAATAACCAAGAAGCATATGATAACTTAATTATGGCTCATAGAATTGCTGAAAATAAGGATGTTTTATTACCTTTAATGGTATGTCAAGATGGATTTATTACTTCTCATTCAATTGAGAATATCGAACTAATTGAAGATGATAAAGTTAAAGAATTTGTTGGAACATATAAACCAGAACATTATTTATTAAATGATAAAGAGCCAATTGCTGTTGGTCCATTAGATGTTCAATCATATTTATTTGAACATAAATATCAACAAGCTGAGGCAATGAGAAATGCTAAAAAAGTTATTTTAGAAGTTGCCAAAGACTTTGAAAAAATGACTGGTAGAAAATATTCATTTTTTGAAGAATATAGAATGGATGATGCAGAAATTGCTGTTGTTTGTATGAACTCAACTGCCGGAACTACTAAAACAGTTGTAGATGAGTTAAGAGAAAAAGGAATTAAAGCTGGTATGGTTAAGGTTCGTGTATTTAGACCTTTCCCTGCAGAAGAAATTGCTGAAGCTTTAGGAAATTTAAAAGCTGTTGCAATAATGGACAAAGCTGATTCTTTAAATGCTATGGGTGGTGCATTATATGAAGATGTTATCTCAAGCATGTATACAGCTAAAAAGCAGGTTCCTGCTGTAAGCTATGTTTATGGTATTGGTGGTAGAGATACTACAAGTAATAATATTCATGAAGTATTTGATTATTTAGCACAAGTTGCTAAAACTGGTGAAATTGATAATCCATATCGTTATGTAGGATTAAGAAAGTGAGGAAAATTTTATGGCATATAATTTAAAAGAAGTAATGGCAAATAAGCCATCTAGATTTACAGCTGGTCACAGAATGTGTGCTGGTTGTGGTGCCCCACCTATTGCTCGTATGGTTTTAAGAGCTTTAAAACCAGAAGATCATGCAGTAATTAGTAATGCTACTGGTTGTATGGAAGTTTCAAGTTTTATATATCCATATACTTCTTGGACTGACTCATATATTCACACAGCTTTTGAAAATGCAGCATCTACTTGTTCTGGTGTGGAAGCAGCTTATCGTTCATTAAAAAAACAAGGCAAATTGCCTAGTGATAAAACTACTAAATTTATTACATTTGGTGGAGATGGTGGAACTTATGATATAGGTATTCAAAGTTTATCAGGTGCTATGGAAAGAGGTCATGATATGGTATATGTATGTTATGATAATGGTGCCTATATGAATACTGGTATTCAACGTTCTTCTGCTACTCCTAAGTTTGCAGATACTACAACTTCACCTGCTGGAACAGTTATACCTGGCAAAATGCAGTCCAGAAAAGATTTGACAGAAGTTATGGAGGCACATCATTTACCATATGTAGCACAAACTATTGCTTATGCAAATTTTAAAGATCTATATGAAAAGGCTGAAAAAGCTATTTATACAGAAGGTCCATGTTTCTTAAATGTATTATCACCTTGTCCAAGAGGCTGGGGATATCCAACAGATATGTTAATGCAAATAAACAAATTAGCTGTTGAGACATGCTATTGGCCTTTATATGAAGTAATTGATGGCAGATATGTAATAAATTATAAACCTGCTAAAAAATTACCTATTGAAGAATTTTTAAAACCTCAAAAACGTTTTAAACATATGTTTAAACCTGGTAATGAATGGATGATAGAAGAGTTTCAAAAAGAAGTAGATAAACGTTGGGAAGCTCTTTTAAAACTTGAAGAAACAACAAATAGCTAAGAAAAAACTCGGCTGTGAGCCGAGCTTTTTTGTTATTATTTTATTCTTCGTTTGGTTCTGGTGCACCAACTGGGCAAACACCTTCGCATGTTCCGCATGAGATACATGCGTCTTTGTTTATTACATATTTATCTTCACCTTGTGAAATGCAAGATACTGGACAACTTGCAGCACATGCTCCACAGCTGATACATTTGTCTGTAATTTTATATGCCATTTATTTCACCACCTCTCATTTTTATATCTCTTATTAAATATCATCATCATCTGATTTTGCTCGTTCATCTAGTTTTTCTAATTTTTCTAATTCTGCTAACTCTTTTGCATGTTCTTTTTCTTCTGGGTCTATCTCTTCTCTTCCAATATTTTTTATAATTTTTACCTCAGATGCTGGGTATCTTTTATAGAATGTATCTTCTCCATCCCTAAATTTTACACGAATTATTTCTCTTAAAGTTTGTATTGAGTCAACTGTTCCTTCCCCATCTTCTGTTTTTACAATTGCTCCAATTTTAGGAAGTCTTTTTAATTTATCTTCATATACATTTTGCTCATATTTTAAGCAACACATAAGTCTTCCACAATTTCCTGATATTTTAGATGGATTTAGTGAAACATTTTGCTCTTTTGCCATTTTTATAGATACTGCCTCAAAATTATCTAAAAATGAACAACAGCAAAGTTCTCTACCACACACACCATTGCCACCTATTTTTTTAACTTCGTCTCTTACTCCAATTTGTCTTAATTCGATTCTTGTTCTAAAAACAGCTGCTAGGTCTTTTACTAATTCTCTAAAGTCTATTCTTCCATCTGCTGTAAAGAAAAATATAATTTTACTATTGTCAAATTTATATTCAACTTCAGTTAAATTCATGTCTAACTTATATTTTTTTATTTTTTCTTGAGCAATTTTAAAAGCTTCTTTTTCCTTTTCTCTATTTGCTTCATCAATTTGTATGTCCTTTGGTGTTGCTATACGAATTACCTTTTTTAAAGGTGCTGTTAAACTAGATTCTTCTATTTCTCTAACACCTGTAGTAACATTTCCAATCTCTTGTCCTTGGCTAGTTTCTACTATCACTTTTTGACCTTTTTCTATATTTAATTTATCCGGATCAAAAAAATATACTTTTCCTGGTTTTCTAAATCTAACCCCTACTATCTTTTTCAATTAACTTCCTCCCATAGTTTTAGTAATAAGTTATCAATTGACATATCATAATTAGCATTTGCTAATATTCTTTGTTTTGTCTGTTCTATTATTTGTATTCCATTTATATAATTTGCTTTATGCTTATTTTTTATAGCATTATATATCACTATTTCCATATAATCTAGCAAATCAATAATTTCATCTTTGGCAGAATATAGCACATCTGCTTTTCTCCAAATTTGTGTTATGTCTTGTTTATCTAATATGCCTATTAACTGCTCTATTTGCATATATTGTTCTTTTGAATCATTTATTTTTAATGCTTTGCCAATACTACCTTCACAATGTTTTAACATATTTTCTGTAATGTCTGAATTTATACCATTTTGTTTTAAATAGTTTATTATTTTTTTCTCTGGTATTGGTTCAAAATATAGCTTCATACATCTTGACTTTATTGTTGTTAATAGCTTGCTTTCATTTGAAGTTGTCAAAATAATAACTACATATTCTGGTGGTTCTTCTAAAGTTTTAAGTAAGCTATTGGCTGCTTCTCTAGTCATTGTTTCTGCTTGCGATATTAAATATACTTTTTTACTTGAAGTTACAGGTTTTTCTTGTGCTTTTTCTTGTAAAAATCTCACTTGCTCTATTTTTATGGCTTTTCCATCTTCTGGTGCTATTTGTAAAAAGTCAGGATGGCTTTCTCCATTAAATTCCAAACAAGATTTGCATTGATTACAGGGTTTGTTTGTTTCATTACTGCATAATATCATTTTTGCGAACTCTTTTGCAAATAAGTTTTTTCCTATTCCTTCTTGTCCTACAAACATATAGCTATGTAGTACATTGTTATTTTTTACTGTTGTTTCAAGTATCTGTTTTATTTTTTCATTTCCTATTAAATTTTCAAAAGACATTTTTATACCTTTCCAAATAAATTTAATGGCCAAAATCTAATCCAAACTTTGCTTTCAACTTTTTCTACTGGAACACATCCAAAAGCTCTACAGTCTGTAGATTGACTTCTATTATCTCCCATTGCAAAAACATATCCTTCTGGTACTGTAAATTCAGAAAAATAATTATAGTTTTTTGCATCAACTGTTGTAACTACATTTGGTTGTAAGTATGGTTCTTCTAATTCTGTTCCATTTATATATACTTTACCATTTTCAATTTTTACATGTTCACCAGGTAATGCAATTACTCTTTTTATATAGCTTTCTTTTCCTATTTCTAGCACATAGTATACAAATTTACTCCACCAATTTGTTGGTTCTTTTTCATATTTAGCTACTGGATTTTGTAAGTCTACTTCTAGGCTATTGCTATATGCCACTTTACTAGGTGCTTCAAATGTAATTATTTCTCCTCTTTGTGGCATTTCATTTATTGTTCTCATCCATCTATTTAGTATTAGTCTTTGCCCTGGCATCAATGTTGGTTTCATTGAAACTTGACTTACAATTGTAGGTGTTCCTACAAAATATTTAACTACAATTGCTAAAACAAATGCAATTACAATACATAAAATCCACTCTAATATATCACGTGTTTTGTCACTAATAGTCATTATGTTTTTACCCTCTTTCTATTTTTTATAAACTGGTATTCTAATTACAACTTCAGTACCTTTTCCTGCTTCACTTTTTATATCAATACTTCCATTGTTTTGTTCTATAATTTCTTTTGCAATTGGAAGTCCTAGTCCAGTTCCACCAAGTTCTCTTGATCTTGCTTTATCTACTCTATAAAATCTTTCAAATATTCTAGATAAATCTGCCTCTGGAATTCCAATTCCATTATCTATAACCTTAATATATGCGTCATTATATACGAATCCAACATATACTTTGATTACACCATTTTCTGGAGTATATTTTATGGCATTAGAAATTATATTTAATATTACTCTTTCTATTCCATATTTGTCTGCATTTACTGGTGGTACATTTGCTGTTACAAAACATTCAACATTATGATTCTTCTTTTCTACCTCAAAACGTAGTCTATCAATACAATTTTTCGTTAGTTCTCCTAAATCAAATACAGATTCTTCTTTTGTTACTTTTTTATTATCATATCTAGAAAGCACTAGCAAGTCTGTAACAAGTCTTGCCATTCTTCTAGCTTCTGAGCTAATAACTTCTAAGAACTTAGTTTGCATTTCTTTGTCATAGTCACTCTCAAGTAAAGTATCTGCATATCCCATTATTGATGTAATAGGTGTTTTTAATTCATGTGATACATCTGCTACAAACTCTTTTCTCATATTGTCTAGTTTTACATGCTCTGTAATATCTTGAATTACTACTATTACTCCCTCTGGCTTGTCACTTTCATCTTGGAAAGGTGCAAATAATAGGTTAATATATTTTTCTCCTATATTTAGTCTTTGTTCTGATGAAGTCCAATTTTCTAAATATACTATTTTCTCTAAGTTTATATCTGTATTAAATTTTGTGAATATACTATTAAATGTGTTTTTTTCATCTGTTAAATTTAATAATTGTATTGCTGCTGGGTTTATATGAATAATATTGCCCTCCATGTCAAAGGCAATAATTCCGTCTGTCATATGTAATAAAATAGTTTCAATTTGTCTTTTTTGTCTAGCTACTTCATTTAAATTCTGCTTTAGTTCATTTGTCATTAAATTAAAGGCATTTGATAGTTCTGATATTTGTGTTTGATTTTTATTTTGCTCTTTAAATTCAACTTCTTCACCATTTGCAATTTTTTCTGCGTTTTCAATTAGATTGTCTATTGGTTTTACTATTGCTTTATGTATAAAATACCCTACTAACACAGTAATAATGGCAAAAACACCTATTGCAATTGCCATTATTAATAATGTTTGTGATGTTTTTTCAGCTATTATTGTATTTATTTCTGTATTTGCTGTTTCAATTTGCTTTAAACTATTTATATTTAAAAATGATAATGCACCAATTATAATTATTCCTATTATGAAAAAAATTAGTATAATTTTTGTTTGTATACTTTTTATCATTTTTGGTTTCCTTCCTTCAAGGTACAAATCTGGTTAGAAAAGACTGGTAATTATTTAGTTGGTTGCTAAATAATATCCAACTCCTCTTTTGGTAATTAAAATCTTTGGAGCTGATGTGTCTTTTTCGATTTTTTCTCTTATTCTTCTTACTGTAACATCTACTGTTCTAATATCTCCATAATATTCATAGCCCCATACTTTTTCAAGTAAAGTTTCCCTTGTTACTACTTGGCCGGGCTGATTTGCTAAATATTTTAATACCTCAAATTCTCTTAAAGTTAAATCAATTATTTTTCCTCTAACTTTAACTTCAAACCTTTCTGTATCTAAAATTAAATCACCTAATTCTATTACAACGTTTTCTTTTTTAGGTTTTTCTACATTTGCTGAGTTTTGTACTTGAACTTCAGCTTTTCTCAAGTTTGCTTTTACTCTTGCCATTAGTTCTCTTACACTAAATGGTTTTGTTATATAGTCATCTGCTCCTAGCTCTAAGCCTAGTATTTTGTCAATTTCTTCATCTTTTGCAGATAATATTAGAATAGGCACATTTAGTATATGTCTTAATTTTTTGCATACAGTTAGTCCATCTATTTTTGGAAGCATAATATCTAATAAAATTAAATCTGGTTTTTGTTCTGTTGCAATTCTTATTGCTTCTTCTCCATCATTAGCTTCTAAAGTAGCATACCCTTCTTTTTGTAAATTGTATGTTAAAATATCCACTATTGGTTTTTCATCATCTACTACAAGAATAGTTTTTTTAGATTCTTCTACGGAATTCAACTCTGTAGAATTTTCTTCTACTAAATTTAGATCTTCTTTTTTTAATTTTTCTTTATTATTCTCCACAAAAAAGCCCTACCTTTCTTACTTTTAAGACTTATAACTTTGATACTATATTTATATCATAATAACTAATTTTACACAAGTTTTTTTCAATAATTTTGTCACATTTTTGAAATAATTTTGAAATGATTTTGTAAAATTTTCTACACAAAAGAAAAAAGGGAGGGCGTTAATTAACGCCTCACCCTCTTTTCTTTGCATCCATTTTTTTGTTGTAGCTCTTTACCATCTTGTAGGCAACTGCACTGCTAATCAAAGCAGTGATAATGCTACATACAATTAGGTTATAAAGCTTCGGATTTGCAACTGCCAGTTGCATATATTCCGGATTAGTTGTTGCCCAACTGTTCGGATATGCAAAAATTGCATACACAAAAGTTACTACCGTGCTAATGATGCTGATGGCTGCGATGGCACTGATAACCAGTGCAAGAACTCTCCAAACTTTCATTTTCATGTCTGTTATCTCCTTCAGTATATTTGGTTTGTTTTCAAAACTTTTAATACCTTAATTATACCATTTTTTCTTATATAAATCAAATTTAGTTTACATAACTGTAATTTTTAGCTGTTATTATTATTGTTGTTATTGTTATTGTTGTTATTTCCAGAAGAACCTCCTGATGAAGATGATGAAGTTGGCTCATAGTGTGGCACTATTGTAATACTCTTTTTATCAATACTTATACCATCAAATGAATTATCTTTTGGAATTACAGTTAATGTTTTTATAACTTTCCCTGCGTCATTAACAAATGACAATATACTTCGACTGGCTACAATTGAATTTTTATCTGATTCTCCTAAAAACTCATATATCTCATTAAATACATTTTCTGTTATATTAGAATAATAATTTGCAATAGTATAGCATTTTTTTAATCTTACAGCTTCGTTATATGTCTTTGGTTTTATATCTATCATTTTAAGTCCCCCTTACAATCAATATAGAATAATTCTATATTTTGAAATGGTAAATTTATTGCTTGTATATGATAATAAGCATTATTTTTATGTTTAATATAATGATAATCTCTTAATTCTGTTGTAGTAAAAAACAAGTTGTTTGGTCTCTCGGTAGATAAGTTTTTATAATATATACTCAATATTGGTGTTATATCTGCACAATAGTAACCATCTTTATCTGATTTTCCTTTTTTTATTGTATTTGTAAATATTTGATGTGTCATAATATGTTCTTGTTTTATTCTCTGCTCATCTCCATATTGTAACATATCTCCTGTTAATAACATCATATATAGGGAATTGCTTGCAGGGTAATCACAATCTTCTAAAACCCCATGTTTTATATATAATCTTATCCTGCTTTCATCTGTTATGTAGATAATATCTCTTTTATTTTTTATTATTTGTGATTCTAGCTTATATTCTATATCATCAACTTTTAATATAAACATATCAGTACTGTATAGCTTTTGTAACTTTTTATCAGCTGAGATAATTGATGTTAGGCTAGGTATGTCTTGATGTATAATTTTTGTCTCTTTCGGATAATATTCACTTGCAATATTTGGATGCATTTTGTTCAAATATACATAAGTAGACTCCTCATTGTTTTCATCTTTTGGATATAGCTCTTGATTATTTATATATATTTGTTGTTGTAATTTACAGGTATATGATTTATTGCTATTGTATTTGTTTTTCACAAAGGGACATCCTGTTTTGCATAAATATAAGTATTGGCATTCTGCACATTCTTTATTAAAACCTACTTTATTATGAACTTCAAATATTTTTCGTTTTGCATTTTCTAAAATGTTTTCAACATTGTCTTTATAAATATTTCCATAATAAAATTCATTATTTTTTTGTCCTCTTACACAAGAATAAATGTCTCCGTTTCTTTCTAGTAAGAAAAATTTTTCTCCACAATTATCACAATTTGTACAATATTCTGGTCCAAACTCAGCAAACCACTTATGCTTTACTCCATAGTCGAGCGAAGTTCCTATAAACTCCTTGTTCATTCTTTTATAAAATTCTACTTGTTCTTCTTCGCTCATTGCGTGCATTATACTATGTTCTTTATCATCCACAAATCCAATCATAAAATTAAAATCATTCATATCTAAACAAGTATTTTTTTCTAGATATTTAATATCTTCAATTATTTCATCTATTTTATTATAATGTTCTTTAAATATAGTGGCAGAAACCTTTTTATTATTAGGTATCTCTTCTAGCAATTTGATATTACTTAGTATTTTTTTTAATGTCTTTTGATTTCCCTTTGTCACTCTATATTCTTCATGTAGTGAAAATGGTAAATCAAGTGAACCACTTATTGAAACATTAAATTCTTTTATTGTATCAATATGTTTTTCTAAGTTAAATAAATTTGTTTTTATATGAGGATTACCTAATTTGAAACCATTATTAGTGATTAGTTCTTTATTGTCTCTGTAATAATTTGATATATATTTTATAATATTTCTAAAGTCCTGCTTATCAAGGGTAGTTACTTCTCCTCCATGTAAAGATATGTTAAAAGGAATAACATTAGCATTCTTAAATTTCTTTACTGCATAATCTAGAGTTTTTAAATATGCGTCATCTTGTTCTAAGTCAACAGTATTTTCCTTTAGGTAACAGTATTTACATTTCATATTGCAATTCATTGTAGGCACATATAGTAGGTGAATAAATCTTAATTCATTGTCCATAAGTTTCTCCCCTTAAGTATTGTATTGATGTTGGGCTTCCTTTAAACGCTCTTTCATTTATTACAGCATTTTTTGGAACCTTTATTGATTTTAGAGAATAGCATCGTCTGAATGCAGAACTTCCTATCTCAACAACAGTAGTTGGAACTGATACATAGCTTAGCTTTCTGCATCCATAAAATGCATGTCCACCTATTCTAGTAACTCCTTCTGGTATTATAATTGATGAAAGCGCAATACAATTTTCAAATGTATTACCTCTTATTTCCTTTATTTTAGATGGTAATATAACATTATCTAATCTTGAATCTCCACTAAAACATTCACCATGAATAGAAATAATATTGTCATGCAAATTTATTCTTTTTAGTGAAGTACAATATTTAAAAGTCTCGCCATTTAGCTCTATCACTTTACTAGGTATCGTTATTTCTGTTAATGATTTACAATTATAGAAAGCTCCGGCTCCCAAGTATTCTAAACTTTCTGGTAATTCAACTCCGTTTAATTTTTCAGCATTTTTAAAAGCTGATGCCCTTATATTAATTATTCCATTTGGTAAAAAAACTCTTTGTAAATTTGTACAATTTTCAAAGGCACTTGCTCTTATTTCTGTAACTTTTGGTGGAATGTTTATGCGTTCTAAATTTTCGCATCCATAAAATGCTTTAGATTTTATACTTTCTAGATTTTTGGGTAATATTACTCTTTTAATATTTGTATTTTCAAAAGCTCCCATTCCTATTGCAATTACATTTTTTCCATTATGAGTATCTGGAACTACAATATTTTCAATGTTATTTTTAAAATCTCTTGTATACTTAATTACTGCATATCCATCACCATACTTAAAGTATAATAACTTTGGACTAGAGAATATCAATATTGGGATAATTATTGTAATAATTACTGTTAATCCTGTTCTCAAATAAAGTGGAAATGCTATTTGTTTTTTATTATTTTTTACTTCTGTTACTATTTTGGTAATATCTTTGTTTGGCAGTTTCTTTGCTTTTTTGTAAATAACATTAACAATATTAAATTGTCTTGTTACTATAAAGTATATTAATATTGTGATTCCTTCACAAATTATACACGTTTTAAATTCAACATTAAAAATATACAACAATGTATAAACAGCTGTTAATATTCCCCATATCAAGACTGTTATATTTATCTTTTTGTTCAATTCTGGTGTTGTTAAACTCTGAATTTTTTCTCCTTGATTTTCAATCTCTTCTCTTATTAGATTTTTTATTATTTTTTTTTCATTTTTCAAGTAATTAGAATCAACTGTAACAATTGGACTCTCATCATTTACCTTTTTCATTTTTTACTCCTTATTATTTTTTCTTTTGCTAATTTATTATCATAAACAAATCATCCTGATAACTATTTAACGCGCTTAAATCAATATTACTTATATTCTTTTTGCTAAATTTCTCTATCCATGTATTAGAAACTCCTAGTATATAAGCATATGGTAATATGTCATAAAAGTAATTTGCATTTTTACTCTCTAGCATTTCTAGTTGATCTTTTTCCGCAACATTAAGATAATTTCTAAATCCTTTTATTTTAGCTATAATCATTTCTCCATATTCTGTTTTTCTATCCATTATTATAGAAAAGAAGCCTGTTACAAATACAGATATAAAAGATAATATATACAACCAGTTAAATGTAGGGTCTAGATCTTTTATATATACATATGCTCCCACCCATGTAATAATAGATATAAATAATAAAGCAAATGTTATATTCATCATTTTTACTGATTTGCTATCATTAACCTTCTCATTAATTGTACTTTTTAACACTTTGTCTACTCTACTAAATACTTGTGGAAATGTAGTGTCTTCACTTAAAATATTGGTATCTCCATTTTTGAATAATTCTAAATATACAATTTGCTCTGTAATAGACAATGGTTTTAAATTCTGCTTATCTTTTCCTTCATTTATTATTTTATACTTATCTTTTTCCATTTCTTCAATTGAAATATAACCTTTACTAGCTAATTCTATTATCAAAGCTACCGTCAATTTCTTTGTTGATTTTTCACCATATATATATCCTATTTGGGCGCAATCTAAATCATCTGGCGGATAGAACTCAACTGTTCTACATTTCTTTTTATAATCTTTTCCATGCTTGTTCCATAATGTAAAGCTTATTATTGAAATGATGATTAATATAACACAAATGGCCATACATATAAATCCATAGTTATATGTTCCGCCTACAAAATATCCATTTGGTAATAACATTTTTATAGTAATAGATTCACTCAATAAGTAATTATTCAAGGTTGCCTCAAGTGTTTTTCCTTCTACTTTATAACTAACTTTATTTGTAACATCTTCATTTCCTTTTGCAAATGATATATTTGTATTTTTAATTTCTTCCGGCATATTCACTGTGATACTTAGTTTATTTATTTTGGTATTATCATAGCTGTCAAATACATTAAATATTAGTTCATCTAAATTATTATTTAAGTCTATTCCCATATCATATCTATACTTTATTGTATATGTATGCAAACCAGCAACAGCAGAAGTACGGCTACTTCCTATTCTAATTGCTATACTGTCACCAGTTTTATTTAGAACAAATTTCTCTCCTATTGCTCTTAAATTTGTTATCTTTACCTTTTTTGTTATTTCTTTGCTACCATTACCATATTTTTGCCACAATGGTATAGATTTGTATATACCATTAAACTGCTTATCACTTGGAATGTTAACAACAAATTGCTCTGTAACATTTATTTTGTTATCTCTGTCAACATCAAGTATGATTTTATAATCTTCTATATTAAATTCAGATGAAATATAGGATACATTATTCTTAAATTTGTTTTTTTCGATTATTGATATAGCAAATGGTATTAAAACAAGAAGTACTATCCATATAACCAGAAATATCGTTGTATATAATCTATTTTTTCTTTCTATCATAACTATAAACTCACCTTAACATTATTTCTTTCTTCTATATTTGCTTCAAACATATTAGCTTGTTCAAATTTAAATATTGTAGCAATTATATTACTTGGGAACATTTGAATTTTGTTATTTAAATTTCTAACTGTTCCATTGTAATACTTTCTACTATTTGCTATTTCGTCCTCAATTTTGGTTAGTTCAGCACTTAAGTTTAAAAAGTTTTCACTCGCTTTTAGTTCAGGATAGTTTTCTGCCACAGCCATCACTTTGCTTATTCCTTCTGTTAATTGTTCATTAATATTTATTTTCTTATTTGTTAACATTTCATCATAATTACCTGTTCGTAAAGCCGTTATTTGGGTAAAAGTATCCTCTTCATGTTTTGCATATTGTTTTACTACTTCAACTAAGTTTGGTACTAAATCCCATCTTTTCTTTAAGTATACATCCATAGTTGAAAAAGCTTCTTTTACATCATTTCTTGCATTAATCAATTTGTTATATTGTACTATTACATATATTGCTACTACTGCAATTATCGCTATAAGAATATATAACCACATAAAAAACATCTCCTATCAAAAAATATCTAACATCATTCTATCATGTTAGATATTTTTTTACAATATAAGACTTTAAATTTCTATTTTTTTACATATTTACTTCTACGTTATATATTTCACCTGCGGCATTTAGCTCAATTTTCTTGTCTGGTATTTCTTGTCCATTTAGTTTAAAACTTTCTACTGTGTTATTTTTGCCATTTGGATTACTTATATGAATGTTATATACAGAGTTTCTATGTTTATATTTTATACTATATTCTTTCCAGTCGCTTGGAATACATGGCTGTATACTTAGGTATCCATTTTCTATGCGTAGGCCTAATAAATACTTAATACCTGCTTCATACATCCAGCTACTTGAACCTGTGTACCATGTCCAACCACCTCGTCCTGCTAAATTTTTTTGAGTATATACATCTGCACTAATTACATATGGTTCTACTTTATATTTGTTTGCCGCTTCTTTCGTTCTACTATGCTCAATTGGATTTATCATTCTATAATATTCCCCTGCTTTATCTCCAAAGCCCAGCAAACTGAATGCAATTATAGACCAAATGGCTCCATGTGTGTATTGTCCTCCATTTTCTCTGGTTCCTGGTACATAGCTGCTAATATAGCCTGGTTTTAGTATTCCTTTGTCAAATGGCGGGTCTAGTAATTTTATCACTCCATTTTCTTTATCTATTAAGTGGTTCTCTAAACTTTCCATTGATATATATTTTTTGTCATTGTCTCCTGCTCCTGATATTACAGACCAGCTTTGTGCAATTGAATCTATTCTACATTCCTCGTTTTGCATACTTCCTAAAACATTCCCGTCATCCATAAATGCTCTTCTAAACCATCTGCCGTCCCATCCGCTAGCATTTAATGCTCTCTTTAATTTTTCTGTTACTTCTTCATATTTTTTTGCTAAGTCTGGTTCATTCTTTTCTATACATATTGGAATGAATTTCTTCAAAACATCATACATGAAAAATCCCAACCATACACTCTCACCTTTGCCTTTATTTCCTACTGTACTAAATCCGTCATTCCAGTCTCCTGAACCAATTTTAGGTAAGCCATTTTCTCCAAAGTCTAAAGATATTTCTATTGCTTTTTTGCAATGTTCATAAATGCTTTCTGTTAATTCTGTCTGTTCATATCTATCATACTTTTCGTCGACTCCTGTTTCAAGTATAGCACCTGTTAGATATGGTGTTTGAATATCTAGTATTTGTTTGTCTCCTGTAAATGATATATAATCTTCTACTAAATATACTAGCCATAACCTATCGTCTGTAAACCTAGTGCGTATTCCTCTGGTTGTTTCTTCATGCCACCAATGTTCTACATCTCCTTCTATAAATTGATGTGCACTGTGTTTTATTATTTGTTGTTTTGTGAACTCTGGATCAACATATTTTAATGCAATTGTATCTTGAAGTTGGTCTCTAAATCCATATGCTCCACCAGATTGATAATATCCTGTTCTTCCTAATAATCTTGAAGTTATAGTTTGATAAATTAACCAACTATTTAACAAAATATTTGTAGATTCCAATGGTGTACTTACTTGTAGATTATCTGTTATGCTTCTCCAGTAATTTTTAGTTTTTTCATATTCTTCTTTTACTTTGCTCAAATTACAATACTTGTATGCTATATCTTGGCACTCTAATACTGTTTTAGCTACACCTAGTGTAAATACAATTTCTTTGCTTTCTAGTGCTTCTAGTTCTACTTCACATTGAATAGCAATTATTCCATTTTGCCATAAACTGTTTGAATTATCTAATTTTATTTGGCGCATTCCATCCGGATTTGCTAAACCTCCATTGCCCACAAAGTTTTGCTTACTTCCAGTATATGATGTTATTTTTTCACTGCTTGATACAAATAAATATTGTAAAAATGTCTCTTCTTGGGCAGTATTTTTCATACAAATCACATTTGAATTTGGTATAAATTCTAAAGTACAATATCCATTTGATTTAAGCTCATCTTCTTCTAACACTGGTTTTATATAATACACAAGTTTTAGTTTTTTCTTTTTTAGTCCATTGTTTTCAAGTTTTAGAGTTTGCACCTTTATATTATCTTCCATTGGAATATACATTTCTAAATTTTGACTTATTTCATCACTTTGATGGCGATATTTTGCATATCCTAATCCATATGTGATATAGTAGTCATTATCGTCTGGACATGGATTTAAGCCCATAGACCATACTTTTTTACTTTCTTCATTTTGCAAGTATATTATTTCTGACGGTACATCTTGTACTGGTAAGTTTCTCCATGCTGTTAATCTATTTAATCTGCTATTTTTATACCAAGTATAACCTCCCATTCCCTCTGTTACTAAAGTTCCAAATTGCTTGTTAGTTAAGATATGGCTCCATACTGTTGGTAATTTTTCATCTTTATTTACACGAATTATATATTCTTTTCCGTCTTGTGAAAAACCACCGTAATCATTTAAATATTTTAGCTCTGTTAATTTTTCTCTTTTAGCTGGTATGGTTTCTACCATTCTTGGTGTTTCTTCAAATGGTATATCTTTTATACTATCTAGATACTCATCTTCAAGTTCTTTTAAATACCTGTATATATTGCCATAACTTGCATTTAAAGTTAAGTTTGCACGATACTCAAAAAAGTTTATCTCATCTTGTGATAAATTTTCTAATACAAAAATTCCACTTTTTATATTTTGCAAATATGATAAATTCTCATTTGAAATACTGTTATATATTTCATCTCTTAGATTACCGTCATAACTGTATTTTTCTTGATTTATAATTATCAAATCTACTAATATATTTTTCACTCTAAAATAGTTATAGGCTTTTAAAGTTTCTTCTAAAGTTTCTATTTCGTCTTTTTCTTTTATTTTTAATAACAGTATCGGCAAATCTCCTGAAATCCCATACTGCCACAACCTGCTTACAGGTGCTTCCATACTGCTACAAGTTAGAGTCTTTAATGGGTTATTATATAGCAAATATCCTAACATTTTTTGGTACAGCTCAGTTTGTCTTGCATTTACTCCTAAATATTTATTTTCCGCTTCTTTACTAGCTCTCGCAAGTTCAAAGTTGTGTTTAATTGTAGCTTGGCTTGTAAATTCTTTTAAGGTTTCTTCTACTTTTTGTTTAGTTTCTGCAACTGCTAAAATTAAATTAAGTGTTACCTTTTCTTCTGGCTTTATTGTTATAGTTCTTTTCATACTTGCAATCGGTTCTGTTGTCAACTGCATATTGTTACTAAATGGAATTGAATTTTTTATTGCTATTGGAAGCCCTAATTCATTCCTTCCATAAAATTTTTCCTTATCTATTTCATATTCTAGCTTTCCTACTGTCTCATTTTCTGTGTAAAATTTTATACCTAAAAATACTTGATTTTCGTTATCTGTCCTTTTTCTTCTAGTAACTAAAATTGCTTCTAAATCATCTAAATATTCATAGTTTAAAAATAAATTATTAAAACTTGGGTGGCTGTAGTCTTGTGCTGGTTCTGAAAGTATAGGTTCTAAAAAGCTTGTAATTTCTAGTGTTTTGCTTTCTAGCCCATGGTTTGTTATTTCTAAACTTCTTAACTCTACTGGGTTATCTGCCATAACACTTGTTTTTAATATTGTTTCTATTCCACCATCTTGTCTTACTATTTTGTTTTGATCATCTGAAAAATACATTACATATTTGTCTGCATTATTCATATAACTCATTTTATTTGCAGTCCATGTTCTATTTGTTTTTACATCTTTTATATAAAAGAAAATTCCTTGTTCAATATCATTTGTTTTTTTGTACCTATTTATTAGTATATTTTTGTACTTACTATAGCCTTCTCCTTTGGCATTCATTACAACTGTATACTCATTACTTGATATTACATTTATTTGTGGAATTTTCAAGTTTGGCTTAGTTATTTCTCTTACTGAATAATTATTATCATATACATATTTTATTTTTTCTACTTTTTCTTTTTCCTCTTTTGTAATTATTATATTTTCTGGCATTTTTTCTTGAAGTAGAATGTCTATTGCCTTTAATTCAGGGTTTTCCATAAATCTTTTTTGCATTATATTATTCTTAAATAGGTTGTTTATTGCAAGTAATATTAAGCCTTGGTGATGTGCCATATATGTTTTTACTACTGCATATTTTTCACCTTTTTTTAATCTAGTTGGAGTATAGTCAATTGATTCATAAAATCCATATTGTTTATACATACCGTTTTTTTCTAATATTTTTAAATTTTCAACAACCTCTTTTGGAGCCTCTGTAAGCGCTAAAATACTTCCGTAAGAACTTGTTACCATTTCATCTGAAAGTCCTCTTTTTAATCCTATCCAAGGGATCCCAAAAGCTTTATATTGATAATTGTTTTGCAAGTCTTTTAAATAAAAAGCTGATTCTGATATTCCCCAAGGAATGTTGAGTTTTTTAGCATATTCTTTCTGGCTCATAAGCATAAACTTGCATGACTCATCTAATAGGCTACCCGGATATTTAGGAATATTTATATTTGGCATAAAATATTCAAAAGCTGTTCCAGACCACGATATTAGTCCTTTATATTTATTCAATATTGTAAGTGTTCTACTCAAATTGTTCCAATGTCTTGCTGGTACATCTTTTTTTGCTATTGCTATTAAGCTAGTTTGCCTTGCTTCTGATGCAAGTAAATCATAATATGAATCTGTTAAACTGTTTTCCTCTATATTAAATCCAATTGAAAATAGGCGAGTGTTTTCATCATATAGTTTTGAAAAATCTGTGTTTTCAATTAGTGTATCTACTGTTAAAAGTAATGCTTCAACATTGTTTTCTTGAATATGTTCTAGTAAAAATTGTTTTAAAGTAAATAAATATCCAACCAAATTTCCACTATCTACTGATGAAATATATCTTGGTATTAAAGGTTGTAAATTATCTAGGTTATACCAGTTGTATAAATGACCATTCCATTTTGGAAGATTACTAATTGTATTTAGCATTTTTTCCAATAATTTAAGTGTGTCTTCTAAATTTTCGTAACCCAAATCATAACTAGCTACTACTGCAAGTAAGCCTAACCCAATATTTGTAGGTGAAGTTCTATTCACAAGTTTTGGTTTTCTATCTTCTTGGTAGTTATCTGGTGGTAGAAAATTGCTTTTTTCATTTATAAATTCTTTAAAATACTGCCAAGTTTTTTTGCCTAAATTTAATAAATATTCTTTGTCTGCATCATTTAATTTTTCTAGCTGTGGCGTTACTTTATATTCTTTACTTATTTGCCACATTACTGCAGGAGTAATTGTCCAAAGTAGTCCAAATAAAAGTATAAATATATTGCTGAATTTTAATGGTAATATAAATAACATTGCTAGTGTTAATACGCCTAAAATAACGTTTGAAATCATATTTTTATAATATGAAAACAAGTCCTTTTTTGCATTTTTTTCAGCTTCTTCTGCTGTCATCCATTCAAGTAAATGTTTTTGGGTAACAAATACTCTTCTTAAAGTTTTTATACAAGCATTTAAGCTAAAATATGCTTTGTCTGGTAAATTTCCTAAAGCTAATAATCCTCTTTGAATTGCTGCATTTGGCCCAGATATTGTTTTTGTAAAAGTTTTTTGTGGTTTTTCTTGATCCTTTTTAAATAATATACGGTTTAATAATTCTAAAATAGTTGGAATTATTGTTGCTATCACAAGCAAAGTTATTATTGGCCATATTTTTATATTAAACAATAGCTTGAAAATACTTACATAAACCATTGATATTACTACTGTTGGCTCCAATAAACTTCTTACTAAATTGTCTAAAATTTTGTATCTTGATAATATACTTAATGGGTTTTCCTTTTTCTCTCCTCTTTTATTTATAATGCTACTGCCTAACCATTGCACCAATTGCCAGTCTCCACGTATCCATCTGTGAAGCCTTGCTTTAAAACTATTATATCCTGTAGGGTATCCATCAAGTAACATTATATCTGTTGCTAGTCCACATCTTAAGTAACTTCCCTCTAGTAAATCGTGGCTTAACACAGTATTTTGAGGTATTTCATTTGTAAGTACAGTAGAAAATATTTGTAAATCGTAAATTCCCTTTCCTGTAAAAATTCCTTCCTCAAAATTGTCCTGATATATGTCTGAAATGGCATTTGTATATGCGTCTTTTCCACCTGAACCTGCATATAATTTTGTAAAATAGCTTTTTTGCACATCTAAAAGTGAAATTCCAACTCGTGGTTGTATCAATGCATGTCCGTCTATTACTAAGTCCTGTTTATGATTTAATACTGGTTTATTTAATATATGTGCCATTGCACCTATTAGCTCTAATCCAGTATTTAGACAAAGTTCAGTGTCTGCATCTAAGGTTATTACATATTTAATTTTAGGAATTTTTTCGCATTTTTCAATTGTATTTGCTAAAAATTCATTTTTACTTTTTCCTAAAACATATTCATTAAATTGATTTAATAATCCTCTTTTTCTTTCCCAGCCCAAATAGCATTCTTCTGCTGTATTCCAAGTTCTTTTTCTATATAAAAAATGAAACTTTGGAAAGTTATTATCTGGATATTTTTTATTTAATCTCTCCGCTTCTTCAATTCCTGTACTTACAACCTCTTCGTCAAAAGGTTCTTTCTCATTTTTTCCTGCTGTGCAATCACCTAAAAGTGCAAAATATATGTTATCACTCTTGTTTGCCATATAATATTTTTCTAAATTCTTCATTATTCTCTGCACTTTTTGCTTAGAATTCACAATTGTAGGTATAACCACAAAAGTTGCTGATTCTTCCGGCACACCTGCTTCAAAATCCAATTTAGGTATTGGCTTTGGTTTTATAAATTTTCCTAAAATATATTGTGCAATTTGCACTAAAATGGTTTGCACTGGGATAATTAGCAATACTCCTAATAGCACAGCAAACCATACTGAAAATTGTGCTTTTGCATAAAAACAACTTGCAAATAATATACAAATTATAGCTGTGCAAATACTTAGTACAGTAAGCCATATTGCAATTTTTTTATCATTTGATAACTTGTTTGTTTTTTTGCCTGTCAACTCTTGCAGTAATTGCCCTTTGCCATCTAATATTAAATAATATCCTACATGTTTTTGTCTATCACCTTTTGCTTTATCAGCTAAATGCCATACCTTTTTTGCTATATATATTTCAGAAATCTTAGTTTTTTGGGCTATTTCTTTTATTGCATTTCTGTATACTATTCTTGTTTGATAATCCATTTTTTCATAGACATTCGCTGGATCTTGTTTTAATATATCTTCAACGCCATTTATGTTTTCAAAAATTTCTAGCATACTAATTCTATTTAAATTTTTAATGCTTGTAATACAATTGCCCATTGATACTTTGTTTATAGCAATTTCAAAATGTTCTTTTTTTATGGCTTCATCTAAATCCATACCTGCTCTATTTACTTGTTCTTCTAAAATAGATATATATGGATATGCCTTTTTGCCGTACTTTTTTAATTTATATGATAAGTATTCAATAAATGGATACTTCATTTCTGTATGTTTTGTTAGTTTGTCTTTGTATTCTGATAGCTTGGTAAACTGCAATTCATCTTTATTTTTTTGTTCAACTAGTCTTTCAATTATATTTTCAACTTTGTATTTTTGGAGCTGAGAAACATATATCTTTTCACAAATTTGCCTAATGTTTTCTATTAAGGCAATTTTCATAAAAATGCCTATGCTCCATATTTCTTCCATACTTAAGGTCTTCTTTTTTTGATATGCTTGTATATAATCACTTAAATTTTTGCCATCTATTTTATTATCTGTGTAATTTACAATCTCACTTGCTAAAACATACACTCTAGCAAAGCCAGCATAATTTCCATTTGCTAGCCCTAAAAACTTTGTATATTTATGTTTTGGAAGCTCTAACTTTATGTTTTTTACTGCCTCATCTATTACATAGTAATTGTCTAAAATCCACTCTCCTGCTGAATGTATTGGTATTTTTAATTTTGCATGTTCATTTAATAAATTATATGTTTGAGTAATTAACTCAAAATTTTCTTTTAATCTTGGAATTGGGTATGTTTCTTTATCCGAAAAGTTCTGTAAATTATGGCTTGAAGCCACTTTTTCTAAATAATCTTCTAATTGATTTTTACCTAAAATTGCACCTTTTATCATTAAGGTTTTATATTGCATTTTAAAATTCCACTCCTTGCATTATATGTTTACACATATTTTTCTCAAAAAGTGGAATTTTTATTCAAAAATCATAATTTTAGAATTATCTCATATATATGATTATGGGGTGGATTTATGGTTGTTTTGAGTAAAAAGAGATTGGGTATTATTTCTAGTATTTTGTTAGTTTGTGTGTTTGTTTTTGTTTTTCAAATTGCAAATACTGATAAAACTGTTCCTACTGTTTCTTTGCCGGTTTCTAATAAGGTTATTGTTCTAGATGCTGGTCATGGAAAACCTGATGAGGGTGCTCAATCGAGTAATGGCACCACTGAAGCTGAAACAAATTTGAAAATAACTTTGAAGGTCCAAAGTTTGCTAGAACAGTCTGGTGCTACTGTAATTTTAACTCGTAGTGATGAAAATGCTATTTATGACTTAGATAAAAACACTTTGAGAAAAAAGAAAATTTCTGATATTCATAATAGAGTAAAAATTGGTAATGAGAGTTCTGCTGATATTTTTGTTTCTATTCATTTGAATAAAATTCCTCAGCAACAGTATTATGGTTGGCAATGTTTTTATAAACAGAATGATGAGAAGAGTACTGTTTTAGCAAAGAGCTTACAACAAAATTTAAATGATTCAATTCAGAAAGAAAATAAAAGGGTAGCTATGAAGCTTGATAATGTTTATATTATAAAGCATGTGGAAATTCCTATATCTATTGTGGAATGTGGATTTTTATCTAACCCTGAAGAAGAACAGCAGCTTTTAACTGATGAATATCAAGATAGATTAGCTTGGGGAATTTATAATGGTATAATGGATTATTTTTATAATACATAAAAGGTTCTCTATTTTTTAAGAGAACCTTTTAATTTTTTAGTATTTTATATTGTACTTTTTATATTTTATTGCAAATATTACTCCTGCTACTATTACTAATGTTATTGCAACATATATTACTATACTAGCTCCTGTTTGTGGAAGTTTTCCTGTTGCTGTTGTGTTGTCAATTGTAGTATCATCATTTCCTAAGTTCCATTTGAAATTATCATTTAAGTAATCAAATAAGTTCTTGCTCGTTTTTCCATCTTTTTCATATGTCAATGCTTGATATAATGACACATCTTCTACTGGAAAATATTTTCCATTCTCATCATCTAGTACCATATATACATAATAATATTCATCATTTACTAGATTTAATTTATTTGTTATAGATTCAGACCTTCCTAGAGGAACTGTACCTGTATATATAGAATCTGCATTTTTAGCATAATCTAATAATTTTTGTAAACAATCTGTTTCACCATTTTTTATAGCTCTTAATATACTTTTATCTGTTACTTTTCCTATTTTTACATTTATTTTTCTTGCATTTTCATAACTATATGCCTCAAATAAATGTGTTGAAGTCTCCTCATTAAGGAAGTAACATTTCATTCTTGTTCCTATTTTTTTAAGTGCTGGTCTTTCTATTTTTTGCGCTTCAATAATGCATTTATTTTGACGTACATTATTTACTATTTGTGTTTCATATATCCATACATAAATATCTCCAGATTTTTCAAGATATTTACTAATTGAAAATCCTGGTTTATTTGTTACTGGAAGATTCTCATTTTCTATCCATCCAGTATCAGGAACTGTTGGTGCTATTTTTCCATTAGATATAAATCCATAATACTTTCCATCTTCTTTTAATCCAGTTACCTTTAGATAAAAATCTTCTGTAACTGTGAATTTTATGTTTGATGGATCTGTCCAAACAATGCCATCATTTTTAGATACAGTAACTATACAAGTGGCAGTGTAGTTTCCATCTTTGGTCTTTACTGTTATTTTAGCTGTTCCTTCTTTAATAGCTGTTACTTTTCCAGCTGTATCAACTGTAGCTATTTGAGTGTTGTCGCTTTCCCAAGTAACATTTTTATTTGTTGCATTTGTTGGGTTTATTGTAGCTGTTAATGTAGCTGTTTCTCCAACCTTAATGTCTAAAGTCGATTTATTTAAACTTACAGATGTAACACTAACTTCAGTTGGTTTAGTACCATTCATAGAATATATTTCTTGGTCATAATATGTATTTGTTCCTGTTACTAATTTAGCCCATATAGAAAATGATTTTTTTCCTGAAAATTGTGTTAAATTAACTTTGAAACTTCCATCAGTTGTTTTAGTCCAATTAGAATCATTGTACATTGGAAGTTTATCCTTTACTTGATTATTTATTTGTGATACCTTGGCATTATATTCATCTACTTTGGTATTATATTCTTTTACTTTATTTGTATAGTTGGTATTTGCTGTTTCATATTCTGTTTTAGCTACATTTATTTGTTCCTCTGTTAAATTGTTACTTATTGCATTTTGATATGTAGTATATTTTTCGTCTTTAATAGTTTTTAAATTATTGTATTCTTCTTTTAAAGAATTCATTTGTCTTTCTATTGTTGACAATTCAGCTTTTCCATTTTCCTTTATCGTATTAATTTCATCATAAGTTGCATTTGATATTTCTACATTTTGATAATACAATGTATAGTTTGTTACAGAACTTTTTACAGTTATCTTTCCTTTTCCCTCACTAACTATAAATGGAAATGATATTAGACTTTCTGGGTCTAAGTCTACTGAATGTGCACTTACTGTGCCTACTATTGCTATTAACATCAATGTTAGCAATAACAAGATTTTCTTACATTTACTCATTTGTTTCTTCCCCCATTTTTTCCTTTATTGTTATCTTTATATTAACACTCTTGTCGAATATTGTAAATAGCTTTTATATTTTTTCTAGTTGGAACCATGCTTTCTTCTGTCTATTACATATGTACTACCAGGTGTGGTCTTTGCTAAGTGTTTTACTTGTGCAGCAGTTTCACCTATTTCTAATACATTTTTAAATCTACCTTCATCTACTACAACTACTGCAATTGATATACTTGTAAGTGGGAATTGTTCTATTATACATTTTCTATTTGGTACTTCTAAGTATCCTTTTTCAATATCTTTTTTATTAAAATATTTAAGTTCTCCTTGGTCAAATTCCAATACAATATTCTGACATATTTGCTCACAATTTATATTAGAAGTAATGGCAACAAAGTCATCTCCTCCAATATGTCCTACAAAATTTCCTTCATCTTCTGTATCATGTAAATGATTTGATATACATCTTGCTGTAAACTTAATCATTTCATCTCCATTTAAAAATCCGTAAACATCATTATATGCTTTGAAATTATCTAAGTCTATATATAGAATTGAAAATTGTTCATTATTAAGTAAGCGTTTTTTTATTTCTGCTTGAATTTGAACATTACCTGGTAATCCTGTCAGTGGACTTACTCTACGGTTTGTATCAAGCAAGCGTATTACATTTTTAACTGTATAATATAGATATTCCTCATCAATTGGTGCTTTTATATAATGTTCAACACATGCTTGTAAAATTTGTACCCTGTGTTGTTTTTCTGTTATTGATGAAATTACAATTATTGGAGTTATGCTATTGTCTTCATTTGCTCTAATTTTGTCACATAACTTTATGATATTTTCTTGTATTCCATCTTCATTTATTATTATCAAAGCAGGAATATTTTTAAGTACTGTTTCTATGTCTGTTGTTTTAGCTTTTTTAAATTTATAATCTTTTTCTTTTTTAAACAACTCTGTCAATTTGTTTTTTAATTCATTTCCATCATCAATTAAATAAATCTCTTGTGCCATTATTGGTCTCCTTTTATTATGGATTATATTGTAATTCTGCAGTTGCTTTTTCTGTATAGTCATTTACATTTGTAACTTCAACTGAAATAGTATTATTTCCTTCTCTTAAATATAAATATCCTACTTTAACTTTTTTTCTATTTACATTCGTTATTTCATACTCTTCTCCATTAAGATTAGCTTTGATACTTTTTATTCCGTCTTTATCTTCTATTTCTATAGATATTTTTTGTTTATTGCGTCTAAGTGTCATTTTAGGCCTTGAAGTAGAAGTAGTAATTTCTCTTTCAATTTCTTCAATATTTCCATTTGTATCTACTGCTATTATTTTTATTTTCTTTAAACCTACTGTTAATGGTACTTGTACAATCATTTCTGTTTGTCCCTGTTGATCTGCATTAACTGTAACTGGCTCCCCATCTTCCCATTGATATGTTATATATGCTATTCCTGTTTCATCTTTTGCCACAATCTTCATTTTATCGTTTCCATCTTTTGTTTCAATTTCAACAACTGGCTTTGTAATATCTACTCCTGTCAATAAATATTGTTTTTGAAATTTTACTCTTTTACCATTCATATCTTCTATTGTAAGATTTAAAACACTGTCATATCCTAAAAGAGTAATTTCTTCTCTCGCATTAGTACTTCCAATTGGTATAGCACTTTCTTCTCCATTATTCCAAGAATATACTAACTTCGAAATTTCAATATTACTACTAATTTGTACAATAGCCTTATCATTTACTCTTCCTATTGTAACATATGGTATATTTTCTGGTTTTCTGTCATCTATATCTTTATATAAGGCATATGAGCCTTGTCCTGCAAGAGTAAGTCCAAATACCATAATTATTACGGCAAAAAACATCACTATGCCTTTTATTTCTATTGGTCTGCCAGTTCTTATTTTTTTAGTTTTAACTTTTTCCTTCTTTTTATTTTCAACAGCAAGAATTTGATTCATATGTCCAACCTTCCTTTGTTACATTTTCACATAAAATATTATATCACAAGCGCTTTTTAATGTAAACAAAAAATAATGCTAAAATTACTTTAGCATTATTTTTATTGTTAAATTACATATTTCTTGATTAAAACTATTCCTCCTGCAATCATGCTTATTGATGCTAATGCAAGTGTAGCATATGTAGGTGCATTACCTGTTGCAGTAGTTAGGATAACTGGTGCTTCATCGATATCATCTTCTCCTTTTTTGTTATTGCCTGGTGTTGAATCGATATCTGGTGAATTATGTTCATTGTAATCTTCATAAATTTCAGCCCAGTTTGTTTTTAATCCCATGTTATTTTTTCCATTTATCCATGTAAGTATTATCTCTACTGTTTGGCTTTCTCCTGGTTTTATAAGGACATCTTTTAGTTGATCTGTTAGTACTTTTCCATCATCTGTTAATCTCCACTTTGGATTATCCTCTGCAACGAATTTTAGTCCTTCTGGAATATAGTCTATTATTTCTTTAGCATATCCTTCTATTTCGCCTTCATTCGTTACTTTAATACTAAATTTAAATTTTACAGTAGTTTTATTGATTCTGTCTTGACGAATTTCAACTTTTGCTGGTGGCTCTGGATTTTCATCCCCTGTATGTCCTGTTTTAGTAACAGTTGTTTTTCCATTGTATGTTACTATTGATTCTGTTACCCATTTTTTTAGAGCCAAGTCAAAATATTTTACTTTAATTTTTTCTATATCTTGGTCGTCTTCTTCAGGAACATTGTTATCTGGAGTTGAGTCAATATCATCAACTTCATTTCCATCTTCATCTGCGTCATCAGCTATTTCTGCTGTATTTATTATAATTCTATCAGATGTATTTGGCTCTGTTACTTTAAATGCAATTTTTATATCTTTATAATCAGGCATTGTCATTGTTTCAGGATCAAATGCTTTTAATATATTATTTCCTTCAACAGTTTCATTTGCTTTAGATAAATAGTTTGTTTTAATAAATTTTGCTTCTTTTACATCAGTAGTTTCAGTTCCATCTTCTTTATACATTTTCCATTTAAATGCAGTGTTTATTGTGTTTTCTGGTAAGAATTCTAGTCCTTCCGGTAAATTATCTTTAACTTCTTCAGCATATCCTGCCACATTACCTTCATTAAATATTCTTAATGTGTATATAACTGTATTTCCATTTGCTACATCAACTGGATCTTTTGGATGTACATATTCATATTTGCCATCTGATGTTTTTGTAAATACTGGTGCTCTGTTTGTAATTTCTTTTTCATTTACACCTGTGATGAATTTTCTTAATGCTAAATCGAACTTTTTAAGTATCAATTTTTCAAAATCATCGTCATCTTGTTGTCCTGCAATGTATGTATCTCCACGTTCTATTTCTGTATCTTTGTATTCTGGTAATGTTTCATCTGTTGGTAATACTACATTTGATTTTTGTGAGTCTCTATCAATTATAGCATTTCCATTTTTATCAGTGAAATCTGTAATATCCGCAATATTTGTTATTTTTTCATATAAGCTAATATTGTCTTTTACTTTACATTTAATTTTAACATCAATATAATCTAATACATTTCCGTCAAATGCTTTTAATAAAACTTTGTCTGTATTGTTTGTTCTATCTTCATAGATTTGGTCTCTACTTGCAAAACTTGATGTTGTAGAAGATGTTATATTTGTTTTTACTGTTCTTCCATCTTCTGATAAAATCCATCCATATTTTGCATTTAGTTCATCATCTACTATAAATTCTAATTGTTGTGGTAAATGGTCTGTTATTTCTGTTACATAACCGTCCAATTGACCTTCATTGTAGACACGAATAGTATATGTTACTATGTCACCATTATATACATTTACTGGTGTTTTTGGATGATTATATGTTGCTGTTGTTGAGCTTCCGTCTTTTAATGCATCAAGGACAACTTGTGGTTCTCTATTTGTAATTTCTTTGTTATTTACAGCTGTAATGAATTTTCTTAATGCTAAATCAAAGTATTTTCCAAACATTATTAAATCTTCAAAGTCATCATCGTCTTCTTGGCTTGTTGTACCATAGTTATCTTTGTTTACGTTATTTGGTTGAGAATCACGATCAATTACAGTTTCATTTCCATCTTTATCTTTATGCGCTGTTATTTCTGCTATATTTTTCAATCTTTGATCTGTTGATTGAGTAGGTGCTACTACTTTACACTCAACTTCCACGTCAACATATTTTAATTCTGTTCCATTAAATGCTTCGATTAGTTTGTCTGCTAAATAAGCTGTTTTTATTGTTTTTCCATCTCCTGATGGATTTGTCCATCCATAAGTTTGATTTATTGTACTTTCTGTATTTGGTACAAGTTCTAGTCCTGATGGTAAATAGTCTGTAAGTTCTGTTACATAACCATCTAATTCTCCTTCATTATATACTCTAATTTTGTATATTACCTTGTCGCCTGTTGTTACTGTTAATGGATCTTTTGGATGTACTTTATTAACTGTAGTTATAGTTCCATCGGCCAATTTAGTCAATTCTGATGCATCTACTTGAGGTGTTCTATCAACTGATGGTGCTTGACCATTTATTGATATGATAAATTTTCTTAATGCTAAGTCAAAATGTTTTCCACCCATTATTAATTCTTCAAAATCATCATCATCTTGTCGGCTTGTTCTATCATAATTATCTAAATCCACATTGTTTGGTTGTGAATCACGATCAGTTACATTTTCATTTCCGTCTTTATCTTTATGTGCTGTTATTTCTGCTATATTTTTTAGTTTTTGGTCTGTTGATTGAGCTGGAGCTACTACTTTACATTCAATTTCAACATCTAAATATTTTAGTTCTGTTCCATTAAATGCTGTAATTAATTTGTCAGCCAAATAACTTGTTTTTATTGTTTTTCCATCTCCTGATGGATTTGCCCATCCATAGGTTTGATTTATTGTACTTTCTGAGCTTGGTATAAACTCTAATCCTGATGGTAAATAATCAGTAATCTCTGTTGCATAACCATCTATTTTTCCTTCATTATATACTCTAATTTTGTATACTACTTTATCACCATTATTTACTGTTAATGGATCCTTAGTATGTACTTTATTAGCTGTTGTTGTAGTTCCACTAATTAGTTTAGCTAACTCTGTTGCGTCTATTTGTGGTGTTCTATCAATTGATGGTGCTTGACCATTTATTGATATAATGAATTTTCTTAATGCTAAGTCAAAGTATTTTTCCTCTTCTTTTATAACTGTTTTACTGTCATTAAAATCTATCTTGCTTTTTTCTACTTTTACAACTGGTTGGTCTTTAGCAGAATCTGGATTTTCTACTGACCAATATGTTGATTTTGTTGTTGTATATGAACCAGATATTTCAAGCTTGATTGATTCAATATTTGCACTTGTTGGTACAGAAATGTAAAAATCCTCTCCAACTAAATTTTTGATTGACTTATTTGTTTGATCTTTGTTTGAATCTAATAATGTTATACTTGAAATTACAGTATTATTTTGGTCTAAAAATTTCGCATCAAAAGAATAATTTATATTTCCTTGTCTTTGTAGTCTAAATGGTCCAACTATGTAATTATCACCATTCTTTACAATTCTAGCATCTGTATCAGCTATCTTTATTGGGTTTGGTGTTACGTTACTATTATCAATAGTATATGTGAAATCTGCTTTTTGTGGAGTTTGTACCAGGTAATCAAATAATGCTTGGCAAGCATTTGCTCTATCCCATCCATCATCTCCAAAGTTGATCATTGATTTAAATGTACTATTTTCTGTTCCTTGTACACTGTTTAACCAAAAATCAATACTTGTAACATGATATGGGTCTCCTTCTGGGTTTGTATAATACCATACTGCTATTTGTTGTACTGCATCTATATCATCATCTGTTAATAGATTTAGTTCATTAATTGTTACATCTGTATTAGAAACTTCTTCTGCATATGCTGCTGCAGCATTCAATAAATTCTTTTTGTCTTGTACTGCTCTGTTTGCTTCTTCTGTTGTTGGGTTTGTTTTTGGTGCTACATAACAGTTGTCTAATATCCATAACAATGCTTTATATCCTTTACTTGAAGTGTCTGGTAAAACATTCTTATATTGATTTGGTGTTATACTGTTTGGATCTTTTAAATTAAAATATTGTGTGTAATGTGTTTCTTGTGGTGTTCCTGATACATAATCACTAGAACCAAATCCAGGGCCACCTTTTAAACAATATATTGTACTGTTTAAACCTTTATCATTACCATTTCCATCTGTTTCATAAATTTTCCATACATTTTTGTTATTGCTTGCAAGTTTATATCCATAACCTGAATTTCTCAATAGTTTAATATTAAGATACATACTACCTGTAGCTGCTTTGACTGTAGTAAACAAGCTAAGCATACAAGTTACTAGAAACAAAATTGTTATAAATATTATTCCTTTTCTTTTCATTGATTTACCTTCCTTTTAGTTATAATATTATACTTATATTTTACTTTCGTATTTTATCAATGTCAATAGCAGTTTTTTCCTATGTTACATGCGTTTTTTTAACACTATTTTTTATACTTACGGATATACATTTTCCATTTTAAAATTTAATTTTTATGCATTATATTACAATTATATTACATTTTTGTAACATTTTCAAGTTTTTTTAAGTTTTACTATGTCTTTTATTAGATTTCCGTAAGAGTTTATCAATTTATTGCAATAAAAAAATGAAACTTTATTAAGTTTCATTTTTTTGTGGAGGCGCCTATCGGAATCGAACCGATGATCAGAGTTTTGCAGACTCGTGCCTTACCGCTTGGCTAAGGCGCCAAAAATATTTAATTATAGTCACGAATAAGTTTGCTTACCAGCGACTCGCTAGCGCTCCCTGCATACTGATGTTGTAACTCACTAGCGTTCGAACAACCTCAGCAGCTTGGCTAAGGTGCCATTTTTTAATATAAAAAATGGAGCGGGAAACGGGGCTCAAACCCGCGACCTCTGCCTTGGCAAGGCAGCGCTCTATCAACTGAGCTATTCCCGCATATGCTTTTTTCAAAGCATATTTATAATAACAAATTTTCATAAAAAAGTCAAGGTACTAATGATAAAAAATCTATAAAATAATCAAATATATTCTTTTTTTCTATGATTTGCTTATTCTTTATGCTTAAATTGGCTATTGTTTTTCCAGCTATTTGCACTTTCGCGCTACCTATGACTCTGCCTTCTTCTACTGGTGCTTCTAAATAGTAAAGTGAATTTATCTCTATTTTCACATTATCAATATCTGTTCTCTTTACTGCAATCTTGGAATAGTCTAAGTTTTCAATCTCTAAATCTATGTTTTTTTGTTTTGCTTTATTTATATATATGCGCTTTTCATTTAAATATTTCCAATTTTCAAATTGTTCTTTAATATTTTTTTCAATATCAATCACTTCATAATTTTTATATGCATATTCAATCAATTTTATGCTGTCTAAAGTTCTGATTTTTTTAGTATCTGCACCCAACACTATTGTTATGATATCTAGATCATTCCTTTTACACGCTGTTACTAAACATCTGCCTGCTCCATTTGTAAAACCTGTTTTTACTCCATACACTCCATTTAGGTTTCCTAATAGTTCGTTTGTATTTCCTATTAAACTGCTTCTGGCATTTATTGTAATATTATAACTTTTTGAATTTACAACTTCTTTAAATTTTGGTATATTAAGTGCGTAATCTGCCATACATGCAAGTTCATATGCTGTTGTATAATGTTTCTCTTGATCTAACCCATGTGGAGTCACAAAATGACTATTTATTAATCCCATTTCACTTGCCTTTTTATTCATCAGGTCTGCAAAGCCTTCTATTCCTCCGCCAACATGTTCTGCTAAAGCTACGGCTGCATCATTTCCAGACTTTAACATTAGTCCATATAATAAATCATGTACTGTAATTTTATCATTTGCTTTTAATCCCAATCTGGAGCCTCCAGTTCCTGCCGCTTTTTTACTTATTGTTACAATATCATTTAGATTAGAATTTTCTAATACTACTATAGCTGTCATTATCTTGGTTGTGCTTGCCATCGGAACCTGCTTAAGTCCGTTTTTTTCATATAATATCGTTTTTGAATTTCTGTCAAATATTAAACCTACTCTTGCATTTAGCTTTAGTTCATCTGCATTTTTTGCAACAGTTTCAATTGTCTCTTTTTTTATCTCATCTACATCTATTATTTCATTATCATCTATATTAGCGTAGGAGATGGTATTTATATATAATATAGTAAACATTAAAAAAGCAAATGTTATCTTTTTTATTATATTATAATCATTTTTAAAGGGGTGCTTTTTGCCCCTGTCCCCAAAATCATCCTTTATCTTTTTCATATAAAAACTCACCTTTTACATTATATTTATAAAGGTGAGTTTTATGAATAATTTAATTATCTTCTAGCATCTCTTGCTTCTGCATCTCCCCAAGGCGTTCTTTCTTCCTCTTCTTCTGTTCTTTCTTCTTGTTTTACTTCTTTTATGTCGTCATTTACTCTATCTTTAGCTTGCTTTTCTGTTAATTCTTCTTCTCCTATCATATAATTAAAAATTGCCACAGCTTCATGCTTTTGATATCCTTGCTCTATAAAGCTTTCTATTATTTCATCAGAATGTTGCATTAAATACGTTCTATCATATTGAATCTCATCTTGTGGTTTTCCCATATTCTCCACTGCTTCATATGAACTAGTTTCTTTATCTGGATCCGCAACTCCTGTTTTCATGGATGTTGCTTCATTTACTTCTGCACTATTATAGTCTCTTCCTCTAACCTCAATGTCATGTGCTGCCCATTCTCCATTTCTTCCCTGTCTAGCTTCTTCTATGTCTAAATATCCATACTGATCAAATTTTACATTTATTCTAACATCTCTTACGTCTGGATCTCTTCTAGTTAAGTTTTGAGTTCTCATTACTTGCTGTGGAGTTTCTCTTGTCATAGGGTTGCCATCTCTTCCCATAGATATGGTCTCTTGTCTAATTGAAGTGTTTGATGGCTGAATATATTTAGAAGGCTGTAAGTCACCATTTTCATCAATATATTCTGCTTTTACCTTTCCGTCATTATCACGACTGAAAATTAAGCCTCTTTCTATTTCTGGATGATCTTTATACAAATTGCTGTTATCTCTAACTATTAATACATTATTTACTGGAATTCCCTTTTTAATTGCAATTTCTTGTTCTTCAACTCCTTCTTCTTGTTTTTCTTCTTCTTGCTCATCTTCTACTTTTTCATCCTTTTTATCTTTTTGCTCTTTTTTCTCAACTTCTTGTTTTAATTCTTCATGTTCTAGTAATAACTCTTCTTCTTTTAATCCTTCTGGTAGTTCGAACTCCGCTTCTTCCAATTTTAATAGTTTGAAAAATTCTTTATATTCATCTCTTAAGTTTTCAATATACTCAGATGTAAATTGAATTTTACCCTTTTCATCTACAGTTGCAATCAATTCTCCATCTTTATTATATATTTCAAAAACTTCTGCCTTTTCTTTTCCATTAGTTCTTTGTAATTTAGTAATAAATATATCATTGTCTATAAATCTTGCAGAATCAAACGTAAATTCTTTATAATATGTTATACTTGAAATTTCAGTATCTTTTCCTTCCCTCTCTGCTATTTGTGTATAGATTCCTGCCATTGTTTGTTTTACTTCTTCTTGTTTTTGTTCCATAACTAATCTCCTTATTTTTTTACTATTATATCATATAATGAAAAACTTGTGAAGAATAAATCTTCACAAGTTTTTTCTATACTCCAAATGACATTACGAAATCTGTATTTTCTTTCAATTGCATTACAAACGTTTTTGTTATGCTACTAGTTCCATCAATGTTACTTATTTTTATATCATATAGATATACTTCACTTTGTTTTCTCGCATTACTTGCAGATATTTTATTTTTTTCAAAAAAGTTAGCATTTATATATTTTTCAAAATCCGCTAAAGTTTTAAAGTTATTAGCTTTGAATGTATTATCTAGTTTATTATATACATATCTATAGTCTTTGTCATTTATAGCTGTAAAACATTTCTGTATATTTAAAAGTACTTTCTCTTCATCTGATGCTTTTGTATATTTCTCTGTAAATTCTGGTAAATCTATTGTGTAAGTGTCTAGAATAACCGTAAAGTTCATTATTCCTTTCTCATTAAATATATAATATCTGTTTTGATTATCAATACATACATATTGGTTGTAATCATCATAAGTATAAACATTATATGACTTAATTGCATTTTCTTGTAGCTTGTTATTTTGTACATATTGTATATATTCGTTTATATTTTTAAATTTATTTTGCTTGTATTGTGTATCTAATAATTCATAGGATTTTTGCATATCATATTTTAGATTTTCTAAAAATATATTAAAATATCTTTCTGCTGTACTATTTTTTGATATCGGTGTCATCTTATATATGTTATATTGATTTTTTTCTATTTTTTCATGTTCAATTGTACATGTATCTCCTAATTTTAACTTATCATATCCAAGTTTTTGAATGTATTTATATGGCATTATACAAAATGTTAAGTTTTCTATATCAATTTGTACTATTAATTTAATTTCATAATTTTTATTTGCATCTAAATTACAATATGTTAAATCTACCAAATATGATTCTAGGTTTATACTTTCTTTTATTACATACATATTATTTACAATTACTTTATAATTTTGACTATATTGTACATTTGCATCTTTTACCTTCTCTAACACATTATCGATTGTGATATTTTCTTTTTGTACATATTTGTTAGATATAATATTTATTAATTTCTCTTTTCTCTCTCCAACAATATAGTTTATATATTCCTCTGCCAATCGTTTCGCTGTAAAACTATTAGTTCTGTTATCTGGATATTCTACAACCATTCCATTTGTTATAGTTATTATATCAGACTTTCCCTCTATAGTTCCTTCCTCATTATTATTCACGTTATTATTGTTGCTTGTTATTAAAATTATTAGCACTATAGTAATAATAATTATTATGGATATAATAACCGCAATAATTTTTTTCATAATTATTCTCCACTTCTAAAATTATTTAATATGCAATTCTACTCTGCACGATGGTTTGCAACTATTAGTCCTGGTGTAAATGGATATGCTCCTCCTGTTAAGTCTACTCCATTCCATCCCCAACAAACACCCTTATATGTTTTTATCCATTCATCTAAGTCTGTAAATGCAACTCCTCCAACATTGTGTGCCACAATTCCATCACCAATGTATATTCCAACGTGTCCATATTTACTTCCAGAATATCCATATACTGTAGCTCCAACTTGTATTTGAGACCAATCTGTTGATACTCCCCATTTTTGTCCAGCATGTACCGCACAGCAAACTGATGTGCCAGCAGGACATGCTCCAGCTTTATAATATACTTGATATACCCATGCTTGACAGTATCCGGCTTGAGCTGATATACCATATGATGCTGAATTTTGTGCAACCTCAACAACTTTTGCCTGTAATTCGTTTCCACCTACTGCATAAATTGTAATTCCTATGCTTTCATACATTTCTTTAACAAACTGCGAAACTCCCCTTGACCATTCATCTCCCGGTGGGCAATAAGATTTTCCAATGTTTCCTATAGTAATATTTCCTCCACCGAAATAATAACTACTTGTTCCAATCAATTTACCAAAGTCATTTACGGCTTCTTTAAAACTTGGATATTTTCTCCAACCATCTATAGAGTTACCATTATAGTCTCCTCTGATACTGTACCAATTATGTGTTGATGGATCTATCGCTGCCCAGTTTACTCCACAACTTGATTCTTTTTGCGCAACTGCTATAGCAAAAACTGCATTCACATGATATCTATTTTGAATTTCCATAAATGCATCTATAGCACTCATTAAGTTGTTATATGCCTCTCCTGAAAATCTCTTACTTATAATTTCTTCTATTTGTTGTTTAGTAAGTGCTTCTGGTGCTCCTGTTTCTCCAACTTTTACTTTTAGTCCTACTGATGTAAGATCTGAGAAGTCTCTTATATTAAATATACTAAGGTCAAGCTCTTTTACTCCATACTCTTTGCCTGTATATTTATACATAACATATCTCATGACTTGTTCTAGGTTTTGTAATCTTCCGTCTTTTTCCATTAAGCCAAATAGCCATTCAGCTCCACCTACCATATTTGTTTTTCCTGCTGCTTCATATCTATTTGAATTTGGAATTTTAAAGTAGTCATCTAATAGTCCTAGAAATGTTGTTTTGTCATCAACTGTAAAATTGTTTTTTACTTGTCTTCTTTCATTTTTATATGAATCTTGTGTTACACCATTACTACCCTTTTCGCCTGTTTTATCTATTACATTTCCTCTTGTTTCTTCTTTATATGTTGTTCCTGTTACATCAGTTGTGATTTCTCTACATTTGTTAGTGTTCCAACTGGTAGAACCATTTGCTTGTGGATCTCCAGGTTCTGCATCATCTGCAAGAGATGAATCTTCATTTTCTGTATATTTTTCATAATTATGATAAGGGTCTTGGTTAGCTATTTTATATGTTATTCTTTGTTCACTGAACCATGTTTTTGCGTAAGTTATTTTAGGTGTAGGAACAACTGTAGTTGTAGTAGTCGTAGTAGTTTGTTCTACTCCTCTACTTCTACTAGTTGTATATGTATTTATTACTACTCCCTGTCTCTTTGTTTCATGAGTTGTTTTAGTATTTCTTGTAAAACTATATTTTTCCTCTTCTACATTTACAGTTTTTGTATCCATAATTGTTAATTCTATTCTACTATTCTTCACCATATCTGTAACTGCAGATACAAATTCAGGATTTTGTGATACCATAGTTAAATATATAAAAAAGTTCATTGGAGTAGTATATTGTGAGATAGCACTTTTATAATCTATATGTTTTAAACTAATTATAACTTCATCGGCTTTTCCCGTAGTTTCTATTTTTGTCCACTGTGCTATTACTAGTTTACCTTCATCATCTATTGAATAATGATTTTTTATAGCATTTAATCCTTTTTCATTGTTTTTTGCTGCCTCTTCTTGCATCGTCGAATATGACATCCACGACATAGGAGTTGCTTTCGAATTTTCATTTATATATTCCTGATCATTTGCTCTATATATGTATACTTGTCCATATGTTTTTTGGTTATATGCATTACCACTTGCAATCACTGGTTCATAGTGAGGTGTTTCTGTTACAAGTTGTGCCTCTAAAAATTTTCTTATGTATTTTTTCGCTGCTTCTTCTTGCTTTTTCTTTAATGTTTCTTCATTATCCGTGTCTTCTTTTTCTATATCTCCCAGTAGCCACAAATCGTCCATATCAAATCCCAGATTTTCAATTTCTTTAATTACTTTGCTTATATCCTCATCTTTTATTTTGATTGAACCATCCCAATCATCAACTATTTTAAAAAGGTCTATAAATGAATGGACTACATTTTGAATAGTATCTCCAATAGTACCAAAAACACTAAACAGAGACATTCCTAGTGCAACAATAACTATTATTGGTATTAACAGTAATACTAATATTGTTCTTCTAACTTTTTTGTTTCCAATAAGCTTTACACCATCTTTTACTGCTCCTAGAACATTTCCAGTGGATACATTTTTGGCTAAGTCCGCTCCATCTTTTACTGCATTTGTTGTATCTTGAATATCTTGACTTGCTTTTTGTCCTAGGTTCTGCTCATTGTTTTGTTCTTCGTCCACTATCTCACCACCTTATTTACTGGATTTTTATCATCATAATTGTTCTAATGTTATTTTCTTGGTCTAAACATATATTATTAAATTGTATTTTTTCTATATTTCTGTATGTATAATATATCTTATTAAATGTAATATCTAATTCTGTTGTTCTCATTGGTTTTATAGATAAATTCTCTAAAGGAATTTCATGTATAAATGCTACATATTTCGCTTCATTTTTGTCTAATAAGTAAATATCCTCACTGTTTTCTCCATCACTAATTGAAATTGTATTTTTAGTATTATTTTTTATTAGAATTCTATATTGTTCATAACTTCTATATACTCTTTTATTCTTTATTGTTATTTGTATTGCTTCTGTCGCCTGTGTTTTGTTAATCTCTTGCTTTTTTATAAAATTATTTATGTTAAGCTTTCTTTCTCCATTTTGATTTATTATTGTTATATAATCTTCAAAGTTCTTATTTGTTGTTGTTCCTCCTGTTGCCAACAAATCATCTTCATAATATGTCACTTTATATGTATATGACCCCTGTTCACTAAACATAAAGTCTAAATTATATGTTTTTTTGGTTTTAAAATTCCTTTTATAATAGTCAGCTATAAACGTGTTCAAATTGCCAAACTCTTCTTTGCAGTCATTTGAAAGTAAATCATATGCTTTTTCCATTTCACTGCTATTACAATAATCAATAAAACTTTTTATTATATCAGTATTCTCCTTAGAAGTTTCTTCTGTCACATTTTGGCCTGTTATCGCTGATTGCGTTGGTTTTTGCAAATCTGATATAGTGGAATTGTTATTATTTTGATTTGATTCTTTTGTTGGTTTTAATAGCTCATTTACTACTTGTAACATAATAATAATAAAAGCTATAATTGCAATTACTATTATTATTTGCTTTCTATTTTGATTCCAATATCTAATAATTTTTCTCATTACAATCATAGCCTCCATTTATTATTTAATTATTAAGGTTTCTTGTAGTATTGCATTATGTAATTCATCATTTGTGTAGCATTAGCTTTAACTTCACCACTACTTAACTCTGGATTTGCTTTGCTAATTCCTTTTTCAAATTCTTGAATTTTTCCGTTTACATAATTTGAATTTGATAATTTACCTGGTTCAATGTCCTTTGCTATTTTTCCTATAGTTTCAGACATAACTCTTGCCTGCTTATTTGCTTCTTCATCTGGTAAATTCTCTTGCAACTCATTTCTTATTTTATCTTCTAACTTCATTACTTTCTTAATGTCACCTTTATCTGTAAATCCATCATTGTAATGTCCTATTGCTCTATCCTCTAAATCATTTAGTGTTTGGCCAGTAGGTTTATTTCCATCTTTGTCTAAAAATGTTTCTTGTGCCCAATCTCTAAGTTCTCCAGATTGATATAGTTCATTCGTTTGTGCCACTATCTCTGCTGCATTTACAGATCCATGCATTGCTTTTCCTGTTTCCGCTTTTATAGATTGTGCTAAGTTCGAATTAGCAATTCTTCTTCCTACTCCTGGTGCTATTGAATAGCCTAATGCCCCACCTGCTGCTCCATATTTTAGTACATCTTCTAAATCATCTCCTGCTATTCCCATTCCGACTCCTATTGCTCCTACTGTTCCTGCCACTGCTGCTCTTCCTGCAAATCTTAAAGCACTCTTTCCAGCACTTAAAGCAGTTCCCTTCCATCTTCCATTAGCAAATTTTCTACTTGCAAAGTTCTTAATGCTTCTTCCTGCCCCTATTCCTACTGGTGTTATTAATGCTCCTCTTAAATATCTTCTTCTCTTTTCCTCACTATTTGTTTCAACTGTTCTATCTGGTATTGATTCATTCTGTCCAAGTGTTTCCTCTGTAGCATTAGCTCCATTTGTACTATTTGCACTTGAGTAATCATTTGAATAACTTTCAGGATTCAAGTACATATCATTATTGTCCCAATTTCCTTGTTCTTGTGACTGAGCGTTATTTTCTTCTGGTGGTAGGAATGCTCTATTTCCATAGTCATCATCCGAATCCAGAGAGCTAGATCTAGAGCTAGATCCATTTCCATTTCTATTGGCGTTTTCTGTTTCTTCTGTAGCATTTTGTGTTCTTGCAAAAGCATCATATCCATCTGGTGCATTTTGATCTTCAACCGCATTTCCACCTCTAGTTCTCACACCATTTCCCCCACTTGAGCCACTTTTTCCTCCACCTCTTTTATCAGCAATAAATCCAACACCTTTTTTCAACATATTCCATGCAGCTGCACCACCAAACATTGCTCCTGCTTGGCTTAAAGTTCCAGGTGTTGATGCTTTATCAAATCCAAAGAATTTACGTAGCAACTTTTCTGCAGGGCCTATAAATGCTATTACTAGTATTGAATATAATATATTCTGTGTTGCTAAATTTAAAGCTGAGCCAACTAATACTGTATATATAATCAAGTGAAAAGGTTGTAATAATGCCGTAAATATGTATTCTTTTAGCCAAGCATTAAAAGCCTGTGCCTTTCCATCATTCATTTTATCTATTGGATATGTCATTGCAACTAATGGTGCGATAATTGTCAAAAATGCCATTGTTACAGTCCTCTTCATATATATCCAAGTAAATTTACATGTATATACTAATAATGCAACATAAAATACTAAATATACAAATTTTGGTCCTATTTCTTTGTATTGAATCTGTAGTCTTACAAGTCCTAATAAGTCAGTATTATATGATATATCACTTCCACTAATATGAACTGGTATAGATGTTGCTGCGTCACCAATTGTATCATTAAACATTTGAACTATCGATACAGTAAATGTCATTATATAATGCATAAAAAATATTAAACATATTGCTACAAGCCAGTCAAATAGTCTTTGCTTATATTTTGCCTTATCATCTGCAGAACTGCTGATAATAATTCTAATTCCTATATAAATTAATATTGACAATAACATTACTATTGCTAAATTTCTTAATGATACATACCATTTTGCTATAACACCACTTATCTGTCTAGCTATTGAAATACTATTTTGTTTATCGTTTCCCCAATCTTTTGGTTGAATAAAGTTTATATCAAATGCAGGTACTTTTCCGGCAAATATTTTATCAACAGAATATTGAATTGTTGGAATAAAATAATTGGCTCCTGTTAAAGCATCTATTCCTATTGTTATTACTCCTGCAACAGGTGAAACTATAGTTGTTAATATAGATGCTAAACTTATTTGATCAAAATTTGAATCATCTATTTCTACAGTATCTACCCCACTAGGTTTATTAAATTTCATTTCTGGGAACTGATCCTGATTGTTTTTGAACCATCCTGCATTTATAAATATATTTCCTAAACCAGCAGATATATCATATTTTCCATTGTATAAAAATGCTTGTAACAAAGATAATATTGTGTCTCCGAGTCCTGTAACTAAGTCTGTTATCGGGTCAAATAAAATACCAAACACGTCAGCTCTCGAAAATGTAGGAAATACAAAGTTCCAGAGTATTGCGATTAATACTATCATTATTATCTTTTGAGTTATTCCTTTTTTCGTAAAAATCTTCATACTTTCCCCCTAATAAATTTCTTGTCTTCTCTTTTTGCTTTTCATCTGTGCTAGTTTATTTAAGTTTGTTTCAACAAATTCAAACTCTTTCGCTGTAGGTTTTATTTGTATTATTGCACTATCTGCTCCTACTTTTAGTAATCCTTCTCCCTTAAAACATGTAATTAAGAAGTTTGCTTCTCCTTCGCTTAATTTAAATACTTCTTTTAAGTATTGTATTTCTGATTTATCTTGTGCTAAGAATAATTTTGTATCTGATGATGTTAATACCGCCTGTGCTTCTGGTTTCTCATAGAAATCTTGGAATCTTTGTGAAATGATTGCCAAAGATACATTTCTTTTTCTGGCACGTCTTGCCATTGTATTTAAGAAATCTACTGCCTCTGGGTATGGTAAAAGCATCCACGCCTCATCCACTAGTACCCTCTTCTTTGCTGCTTTTGTTCTATCTTCACTGTTTTTCTTAACATATTTTTCCCAAATCCATGCTAGCAAAATTTGTTGTGCTAGTGGTCTTGCAAATCTTTCTTCTAGTTGTGATATATCTAGATTGATAAACAACGTACCATCTAATAAATCAAAGGTAGATTGTCCATCAAAATATGCCATCTGTCCATCATATTCTCTTATGTATTGTTTCATAACTTTTAGTAAATAGCTATAATGGAAGCTATAGTCTTTGTTTGTATTCTCCGATGCTTTGTTTTGTATTCTTCTATACCAAGATCCTATTGTTGGCATTTCTTTTTTATCTTTTCCAAGCATATTTCCATCTAAACTATTACTTGAAGCTTGATATAAACTGTTTGGATCTGAATTTATTCCATGTGCTGCATATTCCTCTGCAACTGATTCTGCTATAATTTGTTTTGTAAGCTCATTTACTTCTTGGCTTCTTGTACTTCCTCTTGCCATTGTAAGTAAGGCTTGTGTTACGTCTTCTACTTTGTTTTCAACATTAAGTACTAATCTTTCTCTTCCTGTGATTTCATCTTTTGCAACCTCTGTTTCAATATCAAATATGTTGATAACTGTTTTTGAAGTTGGTGAAAGTACTACGTTTATTCCACCTAAACTTTCTGCTACTATACTATACTCACCTTCAGCATCTAGTGCTAGACTTTGTATTCCCATTAATACTGCTGAACGAGAAATTAATGTTTTCATTGTAACTGATTTACCAGCACCTGACTTAGCAAATATAACCATGTTATAGTTTGTTAATGAATTATGGAAGTTATCAAATAATATTGGTACCCCAGTTTGTTTATTTATTCCTAATGGTATTCCTGATGGATGTCCAACTTCTGATGTTGTAAATGGGAATACTGTTCCCATTGATCTACGGTCAAATGTATGTACTTTTTTTATTTTATCATCTATTAAAGGTAAATTTGATTTAAATGCATCTTCTTGCATTGCCCATGCACTCTTTATATTTACTAAAGATTTTGACATTTCTGTTGCTAATAATTTTGTATATTTGTCCAAGTCTTCCAAACTATATGCAAATAGTGTTGCTACAATTGATGCTTCATAAAGTTTGTTATATCCTGCTGCTATTTCATCTCTTAATTGCTCTGCTTCAAATCTCTTTTGTCCTAATGTACTTTCTCTATTTATATTTCCTCTATCTGCTGCTACTATTCTTTCTGTTTCTAGCTCATTTATAACTCTATTTAATTCATTTTGTGATCTAGATTCTTGAATTGGATTTATGTATATTGATGTATTTATATCTCCAAACAGATACATATCTCTAAATAATTCTGGGAATGTACACATTCTTGGTAAACTTGATACAAAGAAGCTTCTTGCATATCTTGTAACATTTGATATTATCTCTAAGTGATCTATGTTACTTGTATCTATTCCTGATGGAGCAATCAACTCTTTTATTGTTTTCTTTTTTAAAATTTTATACTCTGCTGGTTTTGTATAATCACTATGCTGATTTTGTATCATTTCTTCTCTTTGTTTTTTCTTCTTGCCCATCTTCTGTACCTCCTTTTACATTTGTAGTTTGCTTTTTAGGTCTTCCTCTTCTTTTTGCTGTATCTTGATTTACTTTTTCTATTGCACTTTCTGCTATATCTTTTCCTACTATCTGTTTATTTTGAGAAATTATCAATTTTGCCATTTGATCTATCAAATCATCCATTGACTCTTCTTTTTTCTCATAAGCCAATTCCTTCTCTGATTTTGCTTCTATTACTTTCTCATTTGCTTTATCAAATGCTTTTCTTTCTATTTGTTCATTTAATGCTCTCATCTTTTTGTCTACTACATCTGGAGCTGTTGAGTATAGCTCGTCATAACCAGATTCTATTGCTTTATCTACTCCATATACTTCTGCATCATCACGGTTATATGCTACATATAACAAGTCAACCAAGTCATTTGAATTAAGCACTCTTCCATTTACTCCACATACTCCTAATGTTCTAATAATTGATTGTGCTCTTGTATATAATTCTGAGAAAGCCATATTTGTTATTTCTTGTTTATCAAAATTATTCTCTCCTAATTCTTCAGGATAATATGGAATAACTACATAATATTTTTGATTTAATACGTTTTTATTTAAACTCATTCTTTCTGTTGAATAAATTATATCTTTTCCATATTCGTACAAGTTCGTCGTCTTTGTTAATTCATAAAATGCTGCTTTTATTTCTTCTTCTGTATAATTTCCCGAATTAACCATCTTATCATATTGTAATTTCTCTTTTTCAAGTTGTTCTTCTATTTCTTGCACCTTGTTACGATATGTTTGAATACTATTCTCCAAGTTTATTGTTCTTGTTTGTGTATATATTTGTACAGGATGTCTTAATGTGTTTAGAAATTGGATAAATCCTTCCTCAACTGCATTCTTTTCTACTGATGACATAAGATCATAGTTAACTCCTTGACACTCTACAACCATTACATATTTTGTCCCATTTTTTGTTATAACCATGTTATCTTCAATTTTATCAAATTCCATAAAATCAAATACTGATTCTATTGCATATGTTTTTGTTGTTTGTCCCGCTTTTGCATTCTTTGAATCAGTTCCTGATATTATCTTATCTTCTTCTTTTTTACTTTTTGATTTGAAATATAATATACAGAATATTGCTAATAGCACAAACATTACCACTAAAACTGCTATTAAAACCATTGTTATTGCATCAACACTTATATTACTCATCACTTTTTCCCTCCTTGTACACGTATAGCTTCTTGCCTTTCATTTTGAACATTATTGCCCTTTTTATAATGTCATCTATGTTCTCTCCTCCGGTTTTTTTACTAAATTCAAACTTGGCTATCTCTGGAACTTTTAATGTTCCTACTCCAAAACCAATTAGTGCAAACAATGCCATTATAGCAATTCCGACCATTGTCAAGTTTAGCCATTTAAATACAAAATAAAATATGAGTCCAACACCTGCTGCAACAACTGTATATATTAAGCTCTTGGTAGAAAATATAAACAGAATTCTATTTTCTCCTTTTACATTTCTGGGTAAATTATATGTGCCCATTATGTTTCCTCCTTTGTTTATCTATATCTCTATTTCTACTCAATATATATTATATCAAATATTATCGAAAAATGTAACTACAAAATAAAAAAAAGTGCATAAAAATGCACTTTTTAATATAATTGTAATATTTTTGTAATGTTTCTGTAATATTATCCTGTGATTCCTTGTGCTAATCCTACTACAACTTTTGTAATTGCAGATGCACCAAAGATTAATATTGCACCAACTAGGTATGGAATCATTGTCTTTTTGTATTCTGCTTTTTCTGAAGCACTACCCATCATGTATTTAATACCTAAAACTAATAGTATAATAACAGCTACTACTACACCTACTGTTGTAATAATACCAATTAATTGATTTCCTATTTTTGTTACATCATTTTGTGCATTACTTGTAGTTCCTTTTAGGCCTCCTGCTATATTGGCTGCATCAATACCACCATTAGCACTAACCATAGTAGTTAATGTCATAGAAATTACTGCAATTAATAATAGAACACTTGCTAACTTAATTGTTCTTTTCATAGTTTATCCTCCTTCTTATTTTTTTATTGTATATAAATGTTTCATTTATGAAACAATTTTAAAATCAAATTTATCTTAAAATAGTTATTACTAACTTCCAAATTCCAAACGCTCCAAAGATAACTACGCATCCAATAACAAATGGAATTAAAGAGTCTTTTACTTTTGCTTTTTGTTCTACACTACCTGTTATAAATTGTATTCCTAATACAGATCCAACAATTACAGCTATTACCGTTCCTAGTATGAGTAGTACATTATATATTATATCTGATAAATTTTTTATTTTATCTCCTGCTATCATATCAGATGATGATCCATTAGTTATAAATCCGTCTGCTCCCTGAATAATATTAGATATAGTTGTAGCTTGTACAATATGTGTAGAACAAATCATTAATATAAAAATTATTAAAATAAAGAATATTTTTCTTTTCATAATTCGTTCTCCTTTTTATTATACTATAATTATTATTATGTTGCAATACATTATTTTATTGCATCTTGTGTAAGTTTTGCAATCAATCCAACAGCTGTAGATGCTGCTAGTAAAAGCACTACCCCAATTATATATGGTATCATACTTTTTTTGTACTCAGCTTTTTCCTCCACGCTTCCAATCATATATTTAATTCCTAATACAGTTAATGTAATAGCAGATATAACTATTCCTATTACAGTAATTGTTCCTAAAATGGGATTTACCCTATTCACTATCTTATCTGAATCTGTAGAAGAAATTCCTCCTGGTTTATAGTTTCCAGGATTATCTATAGGATTTCCTGTTGCAATACTATATGTTGGTATAGCAAATAATATTAATATTAAAAATACTATTGCTATTATCACTAATTTATTATTTTTTATCATATTTTTCTCCTGTAAACGTACAATTTTATATATTATAACTGATTTTTGCACATTTTTCAAGTACTAATATAGCATATATTTCTATTTTTGGCATTATTTTAATACAAATGTAACGAAAATGTAATGTTTTTGTAATAATTTTAAGTAAATTAATACAAGGAACCCTCTACTAATAAGTGTTCCTTGTATTAATTTATATATTTCAAAGAAGTAAATTATCCCTTTACCAATTCCATTTTCCTAGTGTTTCTTTTGGGTGATCTAATTTCCATGCTATAATATTTGGCAATTAGTTCATCTAGTTCGACGCTAATTTGATAAGTAATACTATAGTCTTCTCCATTAAGAATGCTGTTGTTTAATCTTTCCCTTAATTTACAAATTTCATCATTTAACATAAAAATCACTCTCCTTTTTATATTTTTTCTTAAGTATATTTCTAAAATACCATATTTTTACAAATTAGTCAATTGTTTTTTACTTATTTTGTGGTATTTTGCCAATTTTTCGTTCGACATTTTTCTACATTATTTTACAACATATCACATTATCTGTGTCGATTTATTAAATTGCTTTTTTTTATGCTATTTTTGTGCATTTTATTTGTATAAATTCGACAAAAAATCTCTCCAGAATTCGGAGAGATTTTAATATTATTTATTAGGTTCAATTATTGACAATACTTTATTTTCATTTTTGAACATTTCATTTAAAATATTTTGTGTATATTCTTTTGTTACAGTTTCAAATTCTTCTATATAGTCAAAGCTTTGAACTTTTTTCATAGTATCTGCTAAAAACATTCTAGCTATATTAGCAACACTATTGTACTCTATAACATAATCACCATAAAGTTTTCTTCTTGCTCTTTCAAATTCTTCATCATCTAATCCTTGTTGTTTTAGTTGTTCTATTCTATCAGTTATCTTTTGAGCAACTTTTTTAGGTTCTTTTGAAGCTCCTGATATCAATGTGTGTGCATATTGTGCACTAAATTCATAATCAAAATCTGGTTGTGCTAATAATAATCCTTCTTCATATAATTCCTTATATAGTTTCGAGCTCTTGCCTATGATTATATTTAACAATATTTCAATAGCTATATGTTTTTTGATTGCCGCTTCTTGATTGTTTTCAATGTCTTTGTATGCCATCATAAATATTGGTATACTTACTTCCATTTGAGCTATTTTTTCTGGCATATTTATTTTATCTTCTTTTGCAGTATATATTCTTTTTATATCTGCTTGGTTTTCTTTTGGTAATAAACGTTTTTTAATTTCTTCCAACAATTTTTCTGGTTCAAAATCTCCACATACTACCATTGTCATATTTGATGGATGATAAAATGTGTTATAACATTTATACAATACATCTGGATCTATTTTGCTAATTGATTCTACTGTTCCTGCTATATCTATTTTTATCGGATTTTCTTTATACATACAGTCTAGAGCATTCATATATAATTGCCAGCCAGGATCATCATCATACATTTTTATTTCTTGGCCTATTATACCTTTTTCTTTTTCAACATTTTCATCTGTAAAATATGGATGTTGCACATAGTCCATAAGCTCATCTAGGCCTTCTTCAAAATGATCAGTACATTCAAATAGATATGCTGTGTGGTCATTTGTTGTATATGCGTTTGCATCAATTCCAAGTGCCATTAAAGTATCTAAACTATTTGTTCCATCTGGTTGTTCAAACATTTTATGTTCAAGAAAGTGTGCTACTCCATCTGGTATATATACTTCCTCTCCTGTTTTTGGCATTATAAAGTGATTATCTATTGAACCAAAGTGTGTTCCCCATATTACATATTTCTTTTTTGTATGTTGTTTTGGTATTATAATCACTTGCATACCGTTTTCTAGTTTTTCAACATATGCTTTTTCTTTAATTTTTGAACTTTCTATAATTTTCATCTTTTCACCTCTTAGTCTTTTAAAAAATAAATGGTATTGATATTTATGTTTTGTGCTAGCTTAACAATTTGGTCTTTTGTTACTGCTTTTATTTTGTCCATGTATTCTTTTAAGTCTACAAATCTATTAGCTAATTCTTGACCATAATAATAGGTTATTTCTGTATCTTGTTCTTCTGATATTCCTTCAATAGAAGCTATTATTAGTTCTTTACTGTCTTTGATATCTTTATCTATGAAATTACCATTTTTCATATCTTCTAGTTGTTGTTTTATTGTACATAAAGCTTTTTGATAATTTTGTATTTCAATTCCTGCACGAATAAATATACAATTTTTAGTTCTATTATAGTTTGATCCTGTTGTATATGCTAAACTTGCTTTTTCACGTACATTTTGGAATAATTTCGAGTTTGCTCCTCCACCTAGTATTGCATTATACACAGCTGCTATAAACCTACTATCTTCTGCTGTTTCATTTATATTTAAGCCCATCACGAGTTTTCCTTGTGTTACTTGCATACTCTCATTTATTATATTTGGTTCTTTAATTTCAGTTTGTTCAGTTGTTTCATTGTTTACAATATACTCAGGTTTTCTAGCATTTAGTTTTTTAATGTTTTCATTTTGTTCTATAGTTTGTTTTACTTTTTCTTTATCTATAGTACCTGAATAGAATATATCAATTTTACAGTTATCTATTAATGTTTTGTAGTAGTTATATAATTCTTCTGGTGTTATCTTCTCTAGGTCTTCTATATAACCATATTTATATAATCCATATGGCTTATCTTTAAACATTTCCTCAATACATCTGTCATAAGCATATCTAGCTTTGTTGTCTATTTTGGCTTCTATAATTTGTTTTAGATTCTTCTTTTCCCCTTCAACATATTCTGGTTTAAATTTGTTACCTTCTATTAATGGATTAAATATTATGTCTGTTAAAATATCCATTGCTTCTTTTAATATATTTTCTGAAGATGGTAGAAATTCTTCACTTAGTGTTTCTAAATAGAATTTCATAATGTGGTTGTCACCTGTTTTTTCAACACCACAGTCAAAACTAGCTCCATATAGCATTTCTAATTTTTGACTAATTAAATCTTGTGATTGTATGTTTTTAGTGCCTCTTCTTAATACTGCTGTAAGCAGAGCATCTAAAGTTACATTTTCTTTTTTTAGTGGTGTGGCTAAAAATATTGCGTTTAAGTTTGTTTTATAGTTTTCAGTATAAATTTGGTGTAAAGTTATACCTGGTTTTATTTCTTGTTTTTGATAATTCATTCTTTCTCCTCTTTTCTTTTCTAATTCATGTATATTATAATCTAATTTTGGAAAATTATTCAAGAGCATTTTTAAGATTTGCGATTTAAAATTATTTGGTAAAATTTGTAAGATGTATTGTAGTTGTTACTCATTGTTGATATAATGGTCGTATCCTTTTGCAAAGGAAATCTTTGGAAAGGAGGAAAGTTATATGACTTCATTTGATTTAATCTGGAAACTCATGGTTTTGTTACTTAGTACATATAATGATGATGCAGATGACAAAAAAGATTAGAAATAATCTAATAGGAGAGTATGCAACTGCTCTCCTATTTTTTTGCAAAAAAATGAACTAAATGTTGCAACCCATTTAGTTCGAAAGCTATCTGACTTCATTGATAGCTTGTGTTAAACATAGTATACTACTTTTTTTATTATATGTCAAACTAATTTAAATAATTCCTTATATTTTTTTGGAAATTATTGTAATAATTTTTTAGCAACTTCATTTATTGTTTTTCCGTCTGCTGATGCTCCTAATTTTTCTTTTGCAGTTTTCATTACTAAGCCCATTTCTTTCATGGATGTTGCGCCTAGTTCAGCAATTATTTCTTTTACTTTTGCTTCTATTTCTTCTGCAGATAATTGTTCTGGTAAGTATTCCTCTAGTATAGCAATTTCTTGGTTTATTTGGTCTAGCAAATCTTGTCTTCCACTTTTTTCATAATCTACAATTGAATCTTTTCTTTTTTTAGCTTCTTTTGCAATTATTTCAACTATTTGGTCATCTGAAACTTCTATTTGTTTGTCTTTTTCAACTTGTAGAATAGCAGCTCTAACCATTTGGATAACATTTTTTCTAATTACATTTTTCTCTTTCATAGAGTTTTTTAAATCGTCTAACAATTTTTCTTTTAACATACATTTACCTCCCTATTAAGCAAAAATGGATTGAAAAATTCTAATAACTTTCAATCCATCTCTTACTTTTTAAAATTTTCTTTTTCTTGCTGCCTCTGATTTTTTCTTTCTTTTTACACTTGGTTTTTCATAATGCTCTCTTTTTCTTACTTCTTGTAATACTCCGTTTCTAGCACATTGTCTTTTAAACCTTTTTAAGGCATCTTCTATATTTCCGTTATTAACTTTAACCTCTGACATTTTTGTTCCCCTCCCTTCAGTAGTTACACTCTTACGTGTGGGATTTTAACTGAAAATTATTATTTTTACGTTAATTATTATAACTGTATTGGGTAAATTTGTCAATATTTATATAAAATTTTCTAGAAAATACTTGTACTATTTATCAAAATCGAACAAATCGCCTAGTGGTTGTGCTTCATTTACTCTTTTTATAGCTTCTGCAAATAGTGGTGCAATAGATAAAACTTTGATTTTGTCTATTTGTTTTTCTGTGGTTAATGGCACTGTATTTGTAATTATCAATTCTTTTATTGGTGAGTTTTTAATTTTCTCTATTGCAGGTCCACATAAGACTCCATGAGTACATGCTGCGTATATTTCTTTTGCTCCGTGTTCTTGCAAGATTTTAGCTGCTTCTACCATAGTTCCTGCAGTGCTTACCTCGTCATCAAATATTAATGCTGTTTTTCCTTCTATGTCTCCTATAATGTTTGCTGCTACTGCTTTATCGTCATTGCCAGTTCTTCTTTTATCTATTAACGCCATAGGGCATTTGAAATACATTGAGTATTTATATGCTTTTTTAGAGCTTCCTGCATCTGTTGCTACTACTACTTTGTTTTCAATTTCTTTTCCGTCAAAATATGCTTGTAATATGTGTTGCCCTGTTAATCTATCACATGGAATATTGAAATATGCTTGAATTGCCGGATTATGCAAATCGCAGGTGATCACTCTACTTGCTCCTGCTGCTTCTAGAAGTTCTGCAAATAATCTGGCTGTTACAGGTACTCTTGGTTGATCCTTTTTATCTGATCTTGAATATATAAAATATGGAAGTACTACGTTTATTCTGTGTGCTGATGCTCTTTTGGCAGCATCAATCATAATAAGTAATTCCATTATTCTTTCATTAACTGGCGGTTCTGTTGTTTGTATCAAATAAATATCTTGTTCTCTTACTGTTTCTTTGAATTGTATAAAGTTGTTGTCATTTGCAAATTTATAGCATTCAACTTTTCCCATTGGTAAATCCAATTCTTTACATACTTCTTTTGTAAACTCTTCTGCTGTAGGACATGCGAATATTTTAATATTTTTCATATTTAATTCATTCCTTCCTTTGAATACAAATTAGGTTGGAAAATAATTATAATTATTCTCCAACCTCTTATAGTATAGCTTCAATTAAGAAGCACTCTTCCAAGCTGTCACTTCTCCATTTTTCAAGCTCTCTTGTACATCAATTACTCTTTGGTTTTCTGAGCCTCTCCAATCCAATCTAGGATTGTGAAGTGCATCAACATATTGTCCATCTACAAGAACATCTAGATATTTTAACACCTCTTTGTCCTTTAGATAGTCATCAAATTTAAATCCTGACCAAGCCCATAAATTTTTATCTGGAAATTTCTCTTTAAAAGTTTTAGCTAGTTTTGTTGTTCCCTCTATATTATTTGGGTGCATTGGCTCTCCACCTAAAATTGATAATCCTTCTACATTTTCGTTTTGGCAAAGCTCCATTATTCTGTCAATAGTTGCATCTGTAAATTCTTTTCCCCCATTGAAATCGTGTGTTTCTGGGTTAAAGCAATTTTTACAATTAAATGCACAGCCCTGCATAAATATAGATACCCTTACTCCTGGTCCATCTGCTATATCCATTTTTCTGATTTTATTGTATTTCATAGTTAATAAATCCTTCTTTCTAATCTACTCGTCGTCTTTGTTATCAATATGGAGAACCCTCTCCTTAATCTCTTGTGTTCTTCCCTTATTCCAGAATTGGCTTCCAATATATCCGCAAGTTCTTCTTGCTACATTTAATGTGTTATGATCTCTATTTCCACAGTTTGGACAATACCATTCTAAGTTTTCGTCTATTAAAATTTCTCCATCAAATCCACATTTTTGGCAATAATCTGATTTTGTGTTCAATTCTGCATACATAATATTATCATAAATAAAGTTAATTATTTGTAATACAACTTCTAAGTTGTCTTGTAAGTTAGGTGTTTCTACATAAGATATAGCTCCACCTGGGCTTAGTTTTTGGAATTTACTCTCTAGTTTTAATTTAGAGAAAGCATCTATATCTTCAAATACTGGTACATGGTATGAATTTGTGATATAGCTTCTATCTGTAATTCCTTCAACTGTTCCAAATCTTTTCTTTAGGCATTTTGCAAATTTATATGTTGTAGACTCAATTGGAGTTCCATAAACACTGTAATCTATCTTCTCTGCTTCTTTCCATTCTTTGCATTTGTCATTTAATTTTTGCATTACTTTTATTGCAAATTCTTCTCCTTCACCATTATCAGTATGGCTATGTCCTGTCATGTATTTTACACATTCATATAATCCTGCATATCCTAATGATATTGTTGAATAACCATCATGTAATAATTTGTGAATACTTTCACCTTTTTCAAGTCTTGCTAAAGCTCCATGTTGCCATAATATTGGTGCAACATCACTTGTAACTTTA
>OLHE01000221.1_pt1 | contig 52849 bp, 52 predicted proteins | sample 1605821 | NCBI WGS metagenome assembly OLHE01 (sample SAMN03283250) | human gut metagenome | biome: human-associated habitat; material: feces | host: Homo sapiens | place: USA | collected 2013
ATTGGTATGTTAATATTATTATATTTTTATTATCTATGTTTATAACTTTGTATATGAGTTTTATATTTTTAAGAAATTTTAATTCTATTATTAAAACTAATAAGTATATTAAAAGTAAAAGTAATGTTTAAAAAAGAATAAACTCTTTATTTTTGAGTTTGTTCTTTTTGTTTAAATATAATTATTATTTTTAATATTAGTTTTTTCTAATTTTCTTTTTTTAGAATATTTTTTTATTATTTACAACTAATTTATATGCTTGATACTTATAAGTTATATCATGTACATTTGTATTTTCTTTTGTTGTATATAATTTGTATTTTGTCAATTTAGTGTTAATTTACATTATTGACATTTATTGCTTACTTTTTACAATAATTTTACAGAATTATTTTGATTATATTTATATATCTTTTTTTCTTTTTATATGATAAAATATGAACGTTGGAGGTAGCAGTATGAGAGTTATTTTAATAAAATACGGTGAATTAAGTACTAAGAAAGGAAATCGTAATTTCTTTATTAATACTTTGTACAATAATGTAAAATCTAAATTAGGTATGTATGATGTTTCTATTAATAAAGATAGAGCAAAGATGACTATTAAGTTTAGAGATGAGGATTTGGATGATATAGTAAAAATAGTTGGAAAGGTATTTGGTATTCATACTTTTAAGATTGCATATTTATGTGATAGTGATGAAGATGCTATTAAGAGTACAGTTATGGAAGTTGTTTCTAATACTAATTTTAATACTTTTAAGGTTGAGACTAAAAGAAGTGATAAACGTTTCCCAATACATAGTGGAGATTTAAACAGAATATTAGGTGGTATGATTCTTAAGAATGTACCTAATATAAAGGTTGATGTTCATAATCCAGATTTGCTTTTAAAAGTAGAAATTAGAGAAGATGGTACTTATATTTATTATAACTCTTTTAATGGAAGTGGAGGTTATCCTGTTGGGACACAGCCAAAAGGTATGCTTATGCTTTCTGGTGGTATTGATTCGCCTGTTGCTGGTTATTTAGCAATGAAACGTGGAATTGTAATAGATGCTGTTTATTTTGAAGCTATTCCTCATACTAGTTTAGAAGCTCGTGAAAAAGTAATTACTTTATGTAGAAAATTATCAAGTTATACTAACCATATTAATCTTCATATAGTTAATTTTACGCCTATTCAAGAAGAAATATATAAAAATTGTAGAGAAGATTACTGTATAACAATTATGCGTCGTATGATGTATAGAATAATGGAAAAATTGGCTACTAAGTATAATGGACTTGCAATTATAAATGGAGAAAGTGTAGGACAGGTTGCTAGTCAAACTTTAACAAGTATGAGTGTTATTAATAGTGTTACTAATATGCCTGTTATTAGACCGCTTGCATGTCTTGATAAATTAGAAATAATGGATATTGCTAGAAAAATAGATACATATGAAACAAGTATTTTACCATATGAAGATTGTTGTACAGTATTTGTTCCAAAACATCCAGCAATTAATCCAAAAATTGAAACTGCAGTAAAAGAAGAAAATAAATTTGATTATGAGAAATTAATAGATGAAGCAGTTAATTCATTAAATACTATTCAAGTAAATGATGTAGTTAATAATGAGTTTTCAGATTTATTATAAAAATAATGTATAAAATTTAAATAATTTTACATCCTAATTGTAGGAGGTGAGATTATGGCAAGACCAAAGAAAAATGCAAAAAATGCCAGAACTAATGGTATGAAAGCAACTGATTCTATGAAATATGAAATCGCTAATGAATTTGGTGTTAATTTAGGAGCAGATGCTAGTAGTCGTGCTAACGGTAGTGTTGGTGGAGAAATGACTAAAAGATTAGTTCAAAATGGTAAAGGAAAATCAACTTCTAAAAAGAATAGTAGAAGTAAATAGTTTACTAAAAAGAGGAATTATACTTTAATAATTCTTCTTTTTTTTTTATAATTAGTGTAGGTTGGTGATTAGATGATAGGTAATGGTGTTATTAGTATAGAAAAATATTTAAAAGATAAGTTTGATTATTCATTTAATGGTAATCTAGATGAATTTTATAATAAAGATTTTATAGAATTTGAAGTAAATGGAGTAAAAGCATTATTTTGGATAAATGAAGGTAATGATAGATATTTATTTAAAGAAACAAACGAATTTGAATATAATATGTGGGGAGAATTATTGTCAAAAGAATTTGCTGATGAGTTAGGAATAAAATGTGCAAAGTATGGTCTTGCTAGTTTTAATAATAAAAAAGGTTTTTTAACAAAATCTTTTATAAAAGAAAATGATGAATTAATTCATGGAAACGAACTTATTCAAAGAGCAATAGATAACAATATTTCACAGGTAATTACAGAAAAGGCAGAGAATATTGCTAGGGAAAATAAAGAAAATGTTTCAAAAACTTGTTCTAAAAAATTAAACAATTTTAAAGATATGTGTGAAATAATCAATAAAAATCAAAAAATTAGTGAAGAAGAAAAAAAGAATATTAAGTATAATTTAGCAATACTTTTATGTTTTGATATGATTACAATGCAGCAAGATAGACATCCTAATAATTATGGATTAATAAAAAAAGATGGTAAATATACATTTTCACCTATATTCGACAACAATTGTTCTTTTGGATTAGAACATTTTGATATGAATAAAAGATGTACTGATTATTTTAGAGATATACAAGATTATAAAAGGTTAAAAAATGAAGATTTAATAAAAGCATATAAAGGATTTAATTTATCATATAACTATAGTGGTAATAATTCTAATGTTGATTGTTTAAAAGAAATGTTAGAATCAGAAGAAATTGATTTTATTTCTATTTTATCTTCTATGTGTGAAATTTGTGATGTTGATTATTTAGAAAAAACTATAAAGAAATTAGAAGATAAATATAGTATTACAATGAGAAATGATGTTTATTTTTATATAACTGATTTATATGAAAATAATTTAAATTATATAAAGAGTGAGATTAATAAGTATATGAAGGGTGATAATTATGGAGAAAATCAAAATGATAGAAGAATATAGTGATGTAATTGAATTTTTATTTAGTAAAAATATTGAAATAGAAAGTATTTATAGTTTTATTAGTAATAATCATTATTTATTAAATGAGAATAGAGAAAATTTAATAGATAATTTATTTTTGATTAAGAATAATAAAGATTTATATTGTATATTACTTACAGGTGCTGATAAGTATTATTGGTCTTTATATAAGGATAAGGTATTTGAACCTTTTAGGTGTGTTGATGATAAAAAAGATATAGTTATAGATAATTTAATGGATTTTACTTCTTGTGAGAAAGTCCAAAGTGTTTATCCTGATATATCAAATTTACCTTTAAATAAACGTGTTAAAAAACTAAGTAAATGTGGTATAAATACTAAGGGATATCATTTTGAATAGTATTGACAAATTATTACTATTTTGATATTTTAAATTTTAGAAAAAGGAGATGCAAAATGAAGTTATTATGTGTTAATGCAGGTAGTAGTTCTTTAAAATTTCAATTAGTTGAAATGCCTGAGGAAGAAGTTATTATTAGTGGTTATATTGAAAAAATAGGTGCTGATGATAGTTTTTGGAATACTAAAGTAAATGGAAAGAAAATAAAAGGAGAAAAGCCTTTAAAGAATCATACTGAGGCTGTTGAAGTTTTAATTGATGAATTAATTAAATATGGTGCAGTTGAAAGTATGGATGAAATAGCAGCAGTTGGACATAGAGTTGTTCATGGTGGTGAAAAATATGCGGATTCAGTTTTAATCGATGATCAAGTAATTTCTGATATTGAGAGTTTAACTAAATTTGCTAAATTACATCATCCTGGAAATTTAGCAGGTATTAAAGCAATGAAAGAAGCTTTACCAAATGTTCCTATGGTTGCAGTATTTGATACAGCATTCCATCAAACAATGCCTAAAGTAAATTATATGTATCCAGTTCCAATGGAATGGTATACTAAGTATGGTGTTAGAAAATATGGTTTCCATGGTACAAGTCATAAATACATTACTACAGAAATGAAAGAAAGATTAGGTAAAGAAGATGTAAATTTAATTATTTGTCATGTTGGTAGTGGAGCAAGTATTAGTGCTATTAAGAATGGTAAATGTTATGATACAACAATGGGTCTTACTCCAGTTGATGGATTAATGATGGGTACTCGTTGTGGTTCAATTGATCCTTCTATTACTGAATATATGATTGAAGAAGCAGGTCTTTCAGTTGATGAAGTATCTTCATCTTATAATAAGAAGAGTGGACTTCTTGGAATTTGTGGATTTAACGATAATAGAGATGTTGAAAAAGCAATTGCTGATGGAGATGAAAATGCTAAATTAGCATTAGATATGTATGTTGATAGAATTGTTCGTTATATTTCACAATATTACGTTGAATTAGAAGGAAAAGTAGATGCTATTGTTATGACTGCTGGAGTTCTTGAAAATGGTAGTGAAACAAGAGCAGATATTGTTAATAAACTTTCTTGCTTAGGATTAAAACTAAATGAAGAAGTAAATGATTCAATTGCAGGATTTAAAGATGTAAATGAAGGAATTATTACTAGTGAAGATTCTAGTATTCCAGTTTATGTTCTTCCAACAAACGAAGAAATTATGATTATTAAAGATACATATGAATTATGTAAATAATTAGAGATTGGCTAGTCCAATCTTTTTTCTTTCTTTAATTATATGATTGTAGTATAATATTAATAGGTTTCTAGAAAGAGGTAGTTTTATGAAAATTATGACAATTAATACTTTAAGTCGTTCTATGGAATTTACTTTATTTGAAATGGATGATAATAGTGTTATTGCGAAAGGTAAAATTGAAAGAATTGGACTTGAAGATAGTAGTTGTGAAATTAAATATAATGGTGAAAAAATAGTTTTAACTTCTGAAATTAATAATTATGAAGATGCTGTTAAAATTTTATTTGATAATTTACTTACTTTAAACATTATTAGTTCTTTAGATGATGTTAAGGCTATAGGACATAGAGTTGTTCATGGTGGTTCAAAATATTCAAATAGTGTATTTATTAGTGATAAAGTTATCAATGATGTTTATGAACTTAGTGATCTTGCTCCATTATATAATAAGAGTGAAGCTGATGGGATGAAGGCTTTTAAGAGTTTACTTCCAAATACATTAATGGTTGCTGTTTTTGATACAGCATTTCATCAAACTATAAGTGAAGAAAATTTCTTATATCCTGTTCCATATGAATGGTATGAACAATATGGAGTTAGAAAATATGGCTTTTATGGAACAAGTCATAAGTATGTTACAGAAGAAATAAGAAAAATTCTCGGAAGAGATAATTTTAAATTAATTAGTTGTCACCTTGGAAATGGTGGTTCTGTATCTGCTATTAAAGATATGAAAGTAGTTGATACTAGTACAGGATTTACTCCATTATCTGGTATTGTTATGGGAACTAGAAGTGGTGATATTGATCCATCTATTATTCCTTTTGTTATGGAAAAAGAAGGTAAAAATGTTGGAGAAATAATTGATGATTTGACAAAACATAGTGGTTTACTAGGTATTAGTGAGTATAGTCATGATATGCGTGATATATTGGAACAATGTGATAAAGGTAATGAGAAAGCAATTCTTGCTAAAAATAAATTTGTAAGAAGGGTAGTTGATTTTATTTCTCAATACTATGTACTTCTTGGTGGAGTTGATGCTATTGTATTTACTGCAGGTATTGGTGAGAATAGTGTTCCAATTAGACGTGAAATATGTGAGCGTCTTGCATGTCTTGGTGTTAAGATAGATTTAGATATGAATAATAAAAAGAGCGAAGAAGTAAAAATAAGTACAAATGATTCAAGTATTGCAATATATACTATACCAACTGATGAAGAATTAATGGTTGCAAAGGATACTTTAGAATTAATTACAAATAGATAGGAAATGATATATGTATAATGAAATAATAGATAAAATAAAACAATATGATACAATTATGATTGCAAGACATATAGGCGTTGATCCAGATGCTTTATGTAGTCAATTAGCACTTAGAGATTCTATTAGATTAACTTTTCCAGAAAAGAAAGTTTTAGCAATTGGTACTGGTAGTCAAAAGTTTGCTCATTTTGGCAAACTTGATAAGTTAGAAACTTCTGATAATGCCTTATTAATAGTTTGTGATACACCAGATAAAAAAAGAATTGACTCTGCAAATCCAGATAATTTTAGTGATGTTATTAAGATTGATCATCATCCTTTTATAGAAGAATTTGGTGGATTAGAAGTTATAGAAGATGATAAAACTTCAGCTTGTGAGATAATAATGAAAATTATTGAAGACACTGAATTAAAGTGTAATAAAGAAATTGCAGAACTTTTATATATGGGATTAGTGTCTGATTCAAATAGATTTTTATTTAATAGTGCAACAGCAAATACTTTTCAAAGAGTTTCTAATTATTTAAGAGATTATGATTTTGATTTAAGTGAGATTTATAATAAATTATATCTTAGACCTCTTTCTGAGGTTAGACTTGAAGGATATATTTCTCTTAATATGAAGGTTACAGATAATAAGCTTGGCTATGTTGTAATTAGTAATGATATAATAAATGAATATGGTGTCGATAGTGCTTCTGCTGGAAATATGATTAATGATTTTAATTATATTAAAGAAGTTCTTGTTTGGGCAACTATTACAGAAGATATAAAAAATAATCAATATCGTATTTCTATTAGATCTCGTGGACCAGAAATTAATAAAGTAGCAGAACTACATCATGGTGGTGGTCATAAAATGGCATCTGGGGTAAGAGTTAAAACTTTAGATGAGGCATTGGAAGTTATGAGAGATTTAGATAAAGAATTAAAAAAATATAATGATGAAGGTGAAGAATAATGGTTATTAAAGAAGCAAATTTAGATGTTATTGCATCACGTAGAAGTCAATATCCTGATGAGAATAAACCAGAATTTTTACTTGTTGGAAGAAGTAATGTAGGAAAGAGTAGTTTTATAAACTCTATTTTATCTCGTAAGAATTTAGCTTATACTTCTTCAAAACCTGGTAAGACTCAAACATTGAATTTTTATGGAGTTAATAATGAATTTTATTTAATAGATGTTCCAGGATATGGTTATGCATCTGTTGATAAGAAGACTCAAGCAAAGTTTGGGATGATGATTGAAGAGTATTTAGAGAAGCGTGAGCAATTAAAAAGAGTTTTTATGTTAATTGACTTTAGAATGAAACCAACTGAAGATGATTTATTAATGTATAATTTTTTAAAATACTATAATCTTCCTGTAACTATTATCGCAACAAAGGCTGATAAAGTAGGTGGAAGTAAAAAACAAAAAAATTTAAAATTAATTATGGATACACTTGACTTAGTAATAGGTGATGATTTAGTAGTTTTTTCTAGTGTTACTAGACTTGGTGTTAAAGAAGTACTAAAGAAAATTGAAGATTTAGTTTATGAGGATACAATTTAGTCATATATTTTATTAGGTGATTATGTGGAAATTGAATTATTATCTTCTGATAATATAAAAATATATATTTATGAAAAAATTGATTGTAATGCTGATATTAGAAATGTTGTAAAAGAATATATAGATAAACTTAAGAATAAATTAAAGTTAAATGGTTATTATAAAGTGTATACTTATTATAGAAAAATAGGATTATTTTTAAATTTAATTAAAATTGATGACTCTTTATATAAAGATTCAATTGATTTAAAAATTATTTTAAATGATGATAATGAAGTATATTTTAAGACTATTAATTATTTATGTATAAAAGATTTAGGTACTATTAGGTATTTAGATGGAGAGTTTTATGGCCTAGTGGATGATTCATTTGATAAGTTACTTGAAAAGGTGGAGTTTGGTAAATTTATATTTGGGTATGATACTAATTTATTACTTAGAGATAGTATTGTATATAAGTAGGTGATGATATGAATAGTAGAAAGAAGTTTTTACTAGTATTTGGTTTTATTGTTTTAAATATGTTTATGTTAGTTAGTTTTCTAGTGATTAGAGATGCTACTATGGAAAATGAACTTAAAAATGAAATGGAGTATTTATCTAAGTTAGATATTACTAAAGATAGATATAATAAAAAAACAGTTACTAGAGGAAAGTATGCTGTTGTTGAGAAGTCTATTAAGAAATATTTGGATGATTATCATTTAGAGTTACAAGAGGTATTAAAACTTATAAATGATAAAGAATTAACTACAATACTTTCATATGATAATTATTCAACAGATGGTCCTGAATTTACTAAGTCACTTGAATATTTAAAGACATCTAAAGAGACATTTAATAAAAAAGTAGATGATTTAATTAATAAATTTGGTGATGAAGAGATTAAAAATAATATTTATAAAAGTACTAAAGAAGAATACTATGTTAATTTATATGATAAATTAATGCTTTCTTCAAATATGAGAAGTAATTATAATTCTACTATAGAGTTATTAAAGAGTACTAAGTCTCGTATGAATAATGTATATGATACTAGTATTGAAGTCCTTAATTTTTTAGTTTTATATAAAGATGATTGGGTAGTAGAAGATGGAGAAATTAAATTTAAGACTCAAGATTTATATAATTATTACAATGAATTGATTTCAAAAGTAAGTACTAAAAAGAGTGAATAATTTCACTCTTTTAAATTACTATTGTAATAACATTATTTGAACCTTTATTTACTACTCTAGTTAAAGTATTTTGTAATTTGAATCTTATGTTATCTGGCATAAGATTTATTTTTGATTGAATTCCTTCTTGTACAATTGAGTCAAGACTTCTACCAAATATCTCACTTTTCCATATTTCATTTTTATCATTTTCTTTGTCTTTTGTTAAGTAGTCAATTAACTCTTTACATTGTGTTTCACTACCAATAATTGGTTCGAATGTAGATTCTACATCTACTTTTATCATGTGAATAGATGGAGCAACAGCCTTTAATTTAACACCATATCTAGGACCTTGTTTTATTATTTCCGGTTTATCTAACTTCATATCATCAATTGATGGAGTAGCAATACCATAACCAGTTTGTTTTACCATATTTAGGGCATATTTAATCTGATTATACTCTCTCTTTGCAACATTATATTCTTGAAATAGAGATAGTAAATCTGCTTTTGTTTTAATATCTTTATCGATAAGTTCATTTAATGTTTCATTATATAGTTTAATTGGAGCAGTTAAGTTAACTGTTATTATTCCTGTTGATGTGTCTATATCTGATAGATAACATTTTTCAATATATTCATTTTCTAAGAAATGCTCTGTTATTTTTTCTACATCTCTTATTTTATTTATTTCAATTACACTTTCTTTTATAGATTCAATATATGCTTTTTTAATTTTATTATCTGGATTTAAAATACTAATCCATTCTGGCATATTTACTCTCACTTCTAGGACAGGAAATTCATATAACGCTTCTCTTAAAATATTGTACATATCTTTTTCATTCATTGCTTCTATGTTTATTGGAAGTACAGGAATGTTTTGTTTTGATTTTATTTCTCTTGCGATATTTTCTGTATCTGGGTGAGTAGGGTGTGTTGTATTTAATACTACTATGAATGGCTTTCCAATGCTTTTTAATTCTTCAATTACTCTTGTTTCTGCTTCAATATAATCACTTCGTTGGAAGTCTCCAATTGAACCATCTGATGTTACTACTATACCAATAGTTGAATGTTCTTTTATTACTTTTTCTGTTCCTATTTCTGCAGCTTCTGTAAAAGGTATTTCTTCATTATACCAAGGTGTTTTTACCATTCTTGGTCCATTTTCATCAGTTGCGCCAATTGCATTATTAATCATATATCCAACACAGTCTATTAATTTAATGTTGCAGTTTATGTCGTCTATTTTTATTTTTGCTGTGTTGTTTGGAACAAATTTAGGTTCTGTTGTCATAATAGTTTTTCCTGCTGCACTTTGAGGAATTTCATCTAATGCTCTTTTTCTTTCATATTCATCTTCAATGTTTGGAACAATTAATGTTTCAACAACACGCTTTATAAAAGTTGATTTTCCTGTTCTTACGGCACCAACTACACCTAAGTAAATATCTCCGCCACTTCTTTTGGCAATATTTTTAATTATCTCATATTTTTCCATAGCATTCTCCTTATACTAGTAAAATATATGAAAAGTATAAAAAAAAAGAACAATATCATTGATATTATTCTAATTATTTTTCATTTAATAAGTTATTAATTTTTGATGATGCGGTGTTTACTGTGTCCATACTTGGAGTCATTATCCACGCTTCACTTGTTCCTAAATGACCAACACCAATACCATCTGTTCCATCGACACTTTGTTCTATTATTTCAAAATTAGGATCTTCTATAACTTTTTTTATGATATTTTTAACTACTTTGTCATTCATGTCTGTTGTATATAGTCCATCAAATGAATTTAATATTTCATTATAATTAGTTAAAGATGAGATAGAGGCAATTTTTTTAGCTATTGTTATTAAGATCTGTCTACAATTTTTTTGTCTATATCTATCTCTTCCAGGAAGAGCCATTCTTTCTCTTGCGATTGCTAGTATTTCTGTACCATTATAGTTTTTACAACCTTTAGTAACATGCAGTTTTTTGCCAACACTATCATTATATGTATCAGTAACTAATGCATGAGTAGTTGTGAATTCTAAATCAGAACAGAATTCAATTCCACCTAATGTATCTACAACGTTTACTAAACTATTTGTATTTAAGTTTATTGTGTAGTCTATTTTAGTATTAAATAATTTTTCTAAAGCTTCTTTTGATATTTCTGAGTCTAATGAACCTAAACACATTAATGTATCTTTCATGTTATATGCAGGTACATCAATGTAGTAATCTCTTGGAATAGATGTTAGTATAACTTTTTTAGTTTTTAAATTGATTGTTGCGATTAAATTATAATCACGCATTATACCTGTAAAATCAAGACCATTAATATAAATATTAAATGTATCTTTTATCTCATCATTTCTTTTAATATTTTCAGATACTTCAAATTCTTTAATTATTTTATAATTATCTCTTGAATATAAATTAGTAGAATCCATTAAATAATCATAATTAGCACTTGCGATTAAGAAATATCCATTCTCGTTATTTATATATTCCATAGATTTAGATGCAGTATCACTTGCTTCATAATTGTAATCTCCAAGAGACTTTAGTGCTTTATTTATTGAACGACTATATTTATAGTATTCAACTTTTTTTTCTTTATTTATTGCTTTAATATCATTTGTACTATCATTTTTATTTGCTAGTACATAATATTTTGTTGTAACTTTATATGTTTTATATTCTAAGTTCTTTGATATATATTTATTTGTTTTATTTAAGTAATAATATCCAAATATATTTCCAATTATACTTATTAAATATAATATTATTCCGATAATTACAAATACTTTCTTTTTTAAATTATATAGTAATAGTCCAAGTACATATAATATTATTTCTCCTATTATTATAGGCATTAAGTATTTATTTGGTAATATGTTTAATTTAAGAATTTCATATGTTGTGAATAGAACTATTATTAATACTACTAAACTTAATATGTTTTTTAATAATTTCTTTTTCATTTACTTCACCTCGATAAACACGCTTAATTATACCTTAAAGTAGTTATTATTTCAAGTAATCTAGGTTAATTATAGTTATGTCATCTCTATTTTCTATTAATTTATTAGTTCTATTATTTTCTAATTCTAAGGCTTTATCTTCACTTAGATAATTTATATTTAGTCCATAATATTCTTCACAAAATCTAGTAAATCCAAGTTTTCTTAAATTATATTCTTTCCAGAATATACTATCATCACTAATAAAACCATAGTTTTGTTTACTTATATTTGTACTTTTTACTTTATCTTTTCCAATTACTACATACTTTGTATTAGAATTATTTATATTTTCTCTAATAGCAGAATCTATTACTAAGTTGTATCTATTAAATGTATTTTCTAGTGTTAAATATGTTGATTGTACTTGTATTAAGTTATTTCTTAGTAAAAGAATTATTAGTATTATATTTAAGTATTTTATGTTATTTTTAGGTATTAAGTATATTAATAATAAGTAAATTAATAAGTAAGATGAACTCATTAACAATTGTAATTTTGTACCTGATATTACAAATATAATACTATTTAAATATATTGGTAATGTTAATATTATTAGTATAGTTATTATTTTATTTTTATTACTTATATTATTTTTAAATAAATTTACTATTATGCTTATGATTATTGTAATTAAAATTAATAAATTTATTATATTGTTATGGAGATATGTATTTTTTATTATAGAGTTTGTGAAGAAAAATCTATAAGTTAACTTATATGTATCTATTATTTTGTTCGGAATAGTTAATATTGTATTTATACCAATTTCATTAGCATTACTATAGCTACTCATATCAATATGAAATACTAATTGTGATAATTTCATTGAGATAAAGTAAAATAATATTCCAATTATTAATAATATTAAATATTTAAATGATTCTTTATAATTTTCTTTTTTATCTAATATTAATTTTAAATTATATATAACGAATAATGTTACTATTAGAGAAAGATATGCTTGATACATAGAGAGTGATAGTACTATTAATATAATAGGAATAATGTATTTTAAGTATTTGTTTGTTTCTTTATAAAAAATATATATTGAGGATACACTTCCAAGAAAAGCAAAAGTATATCCAATGGAGCAATAATTAAATAGTAGAGTAGATGATGTTATTGGACTTAATACTATTATTAGTATTAGTAATATTTTCTTAATTTTATCTTTTATATTGAATAAGTCTATTAAAAGAATTGTTGATATACTTATAAAAATATAACTTATTAATAAGTCTATATGTGGTACTGTAACGAATGATTTTAATATTCCAATTATATATAGTCCAAATCTTCCTAGAGATATTTCCCAAGAATATCCTTTGTAAAAATAATTATTTAGAAGAATATCAGCACTTATTATATTTTTAGTCATTAATGGCAAATGTATTAGAAATAATAGAGTTATTATTAATAATAAATTTTTATATTCTTTTTTTATTAAAGTTTTCATATTATCACCTTGAGTATTAGTCTAACATAAATAAATTTGAAAATAAAGGTTATGTATGCTATATTAAGAAAAGAAAAGATGTGATTTTATATGAATAAATTTATAAAATTATGTGAATATTTACTATTTATAATGTTTATTGTTTTAATATTTTTTATGAGTAGTAAATTTTCTTTTTTACTTATTATACCTATATTTATATTATTATGGTTATTTGTTAAGAAAGTAAAAATAAAGAGATTTGGTTTGTTTATTTTTATTCTTGCTTTAATCATTAGACTAATTAGTGTATTTTATTTAAGAGTAAGTATACTTGATGACTTTAAAGTAATGTATAGTGCTAGTAAAAGTTTAATTAATAACGATTTATCTTTTTTAAGTACTCCTTATTTTCAAACTTTTAGTTATCAATTTGGGCATGTTTTATATCAATCTTTTTTATTAAAGATATTTAATAGTGTTATTTTTTTAAAAATAGTTAATTGTCTTATTACATCTTCTATTGTTTTATTTATATATTTAATAGGAAAAAAATTATTTAATGAAAATATTGGAAGAATAAGTTCTTTATTATATATATTTTATTTATATCCATTATATTTAAATAGTGTATTAACTAATCAACATTTACCTGCTCTTATAGTATTAATTGTAATATATTTACTTATTAGTAAAGAATATAATTATAAATTATTTATACTTATTGGATTATTACTTAGTATTTCTAATATTTTTAGGACAGAAGCAATTATCATTGTTATGGGTATTATTATTTATAATATTTGCTTAAGTAATAAGAAGAATGTGTTTAAGTATTTTTCTTATTCTTTAATTTTAGTTGTTTGTTATTTTAGTTTTAATTTTATTTTTAATTTTTTAATTCACTATAATTATAATATTTATTTAAAGAATAATTCTCCAGAGTGGAAGTTTTATTGTGGACTTAATGATAAATATAATGGAATATATAATGAAGAAGATCAAAACGAGTATTTTAATGGAAATGATACTCATAAGTTACTTGTTGATAGAATAAAAAATGATTATATTAAGTTTCCTGTTTTGTTTCTTAAAAAAGAAGTTATATTATGGACTCAGACTAATTATGATATTCAAATAACTAATAATATAAATAATAAGATATTAAGTTTTATGTATTTATTTAATCAGGGTGTACTTAATTTTAGTTATATATTATTTATAATTAGTTTATTTCCTAAGAAATTTAAAAAGAGTAGTGGAGTTGATAAGACTTTATTGATTAAGATTATTCTTGGATTATACTTTGGTGTTTATATGTTTATAGAGATTTCTCCAAGATATGCTTATATTTTAAATATACTTATGTTCTTAATAATAGGTTTTGGAATAGAAAGAGTTTATAATTTATCTTTAAAAATAAAAAAAGAACTTTAATTGTTCTTTAAGTATATATTATTATAAATATCTGATTTATATTTTTGACAAGTATCTTCTGTTGATGATTCACTTCTAAATAATACTTGATATAAACTTGTATTATTTTTTATAACTGATCTTTCTTCTTGCATATAGTTATTACTTTTTCCTTTTAATCTATACCAATTAATATTATTAATGTTATAGTTAGACATTTCATCATAAGTAATTCTATCTTTTTCTAATGAAATGATATCATTTAAATACTCTTTTTCATTATTGTAATTATCATTTATTTCTGAAATTGCTAGTGTACACATAGAATTTTTATTACTTTCAACCATTATAGATAATATTTTTCTTTCTTTATTTATAATAGCTTTTTCTTTATAACTACTTGGTAGTTCTACAATAATATCTTTAAAAATATTTGTATCATTACTAGCTATATTATTATTGTTACTATTGTTATTGTTATTGTTATTGTTATTGTTACTGTTACTATTTAATGTTGTTGTATCTTTTTCTTCTGTTTGGTTGTTTGAAGTTGATTCATTATTTTCTTCAATACTTACATCATAAATTGCTGCTGTAAATAAACTTATAAATATTGCGATAAATATTAAGAAACCTAAATCTAGAGTACCTCCATTTTTACTAATTATATTTATTAATTCAGTTGATTGTTTATCACTATTAATTATTTTTATTTCATTAACTTTTTTCTCAACTTTATTTATGTAAATATCTTTAAATTTGAAAGCTAGGAATAGTCTTACTATTATTGTTAGTAGTGATGCTACTTCTACATTAAAACAAGCAATTATTATATTTAATGCTATTATAATAATTCCTTCAGTATACATTTTTCTATATAGTAAGTAATATTCTCCAAATAGTAGGGAATATATTGAGATAGTTTGACTCTTGATGTATTTATAATATTTTCCGACATAACTTTCTATATAATCTTCATCTGATGTTACTTGGATATTATTAGTTTTGCTATATTCTTCACTATAACTATATTGTTCATTATGATCTTCTTCATAATCATTTGTTTTACTATATTCTTTACTATAATTATATTGAATATCATGTGAGTCATTATTGTCTTTTATTATTTTACTGTATTTTTTATTATAATTATATTGTTCATTATGAGTATCATTATGATCATTATTGTCTAATTCTTGTATTTCTTCGTTATCTTTTTTATTTTTACTATAATCTAATTCTGCCATTCTTTTGAATGTTCTCATTGTAGAAAATTGAGTATATTTAGATTTTTTTATTTGTAGATTTGTTCCACATCTAGTACAAAACTTTTTATCGTCATCTAATTCTGTATGACATTTTGGACAAAACATTTAAATCCTTTTACCAGAAGTATTTTCTATTTTTACTATATCTTTAATAGTAATATTACTATGAGTTAATTCTTTTAGTTTATATACTTCTTCCTCAATTGATTCTACATATATAGTTCCATCTACTCTTATTTTTTTTCTGCCTTTAGTGTTTATAGATATTTTATTTAAATCACTTTCTTTTACAAATAATAAATCATTTAAATTACATACAATGATTTCGCTTGGCTCATTTTCTTTTTCAGCTACTCTTCCTGTTTGATATACAGTTATAATAATAAATTTTTTATTTCTAATTGATTCTAGTTCTTCTATAGTTGTTTTGTAACAAATTTTATCCATTACTATTCTTACTTTTTTATCATTATTTCCAAAATCTTCTGCTGTATATAATTCATCACTATCAACTAGTTTATATACTATAACAATATTTTTGGCTTTTTCTTTTTTATTAAAGACTATTTCTTTACCCTTGATATTAGCAACTTCTTCTAATTTCTTTAAATCTTTATAATGAATAGAATAATAATTACCATCATCTATAATTTTTGGTGTTCCTTCTATTACAATATTGTTTTTTCTTGAAAGTTCAAGAATATTTCTTGGTACATATATGATGTTTTTTTCTTCATCATAATAATAATTAAATGTTTTTTCTTTTTCCATAATATATACTCCTTACTATTCTTAATATATTCATTATATAACAAAAAAGGCTAAATAAATAGCCTTTTTAAAACATTTTGTCTACGTTTTTTGGAACTTTGTCATTTATAATAGCACTAATTATTTTATCTTCTTTTTCTTTTGATATTTCTTTATTAGTTATTTTACATAAATCATGTATTACTTCACGTATAGTATTTTCATCTTTCATATTATTTCTTTGTAACTTATTTGCTAGATTTAGAATTGTTTCTTTATTTACATTAGTCTTTTTTTCTATTTTATTAAATAAATTATCTTTAAACATAAAACCTCCTACATAATTATATGTAAGAGGTTTATTTTAATTTCTTCTTTGTTTTTCTAGATTATTACATTTTCTTGTAAATTCTTCTAATGAAATTAGTCCATTGTTGTATCTATCTTGTAACATAGCGAAAGATTTATCTGCCATTTGTTGTTTGTTTTTTGTATTACCATAATTAAAAGCATTTTTATCAACTAATGTAGGATTTAATCTTTTTTTATTTCTTTCGCCTTCTTTTTTTATTCTATTAAATTTATTTGTGAAATTATTGTTATTAAAGTTATTATTTCCAATTATCATAAATCTTCACCATTTCTATTTTTAAATTGTAATGTAATAGGTGTACCTGTAAAATCAAAGTTTTCTCTTATTTTATTTTCAAGATATCTTTCATATGAGAAATGTACTAGACCTTTATTATTTACTCTAAATGTAAATTTAGGTGGTTCAATTCCTGTTTGTGATGTGAAATATATTTTTAATCTTTTACCTTTATATGATGGTGGTAAATTTAATTGATATGCATCTTGTATTACTTCATTTAAGAGACTTGTTTTTACTTCTCTTTTAATATTTTCTTTTACTTTTACTATTTCTGGCATTAATGTATGAATTCTTTTTTTAGTAAGTGCAGATATAAATACAATAGGAGCATATGGTGCGAATTGAAATTCTGCTCGCATTAATTTTTCATATTCTTGAATAGTTGTATCTTTAACGGTATCCCATTTATTAACGGCAAATATTAAACCTTTTCCTCTATCTATTGCATATCCTGCTATATGTTTGTCATGTTCTTTAATGCCTTCTTCAGCATTAATTACTACAACGCATATATCTGATCTGTCTATTGCTTTCATTGATCTAAATAATGAATATTTCTCAACTGACTCAAATACTTTACCTTTTTTCCTCATACCAGCAGTATCAATCATAACAAATTCTTCATTATTATACTTTAATACAGAATCAATTGAATCACGTGTTGTACCAGCAATATTTGAAACAACAACTCTTTCTTCGTTAAGCATAGCATTCATTAATGAACTTTTACCAACATTTGGTCTTCCAATAAATGAAAATTTAATTCTTGTATCTTCTTTTTCTTCAACTTCTTTAAAATTCATTGTTACGGCATCCATTAACTCAATAAAACCGGTATTATGAATACTACTAATAGGAATATAAGTATCAAAACCTAATTCATAGAAATCATAAATATTATTTTGAGCATCTTTTACATCAATTTTATTAATAGCAACAATTACTTTTTTATCGGTTTTTCTAAGTAAGTCTCTAACTATTAAATCATTAGTTGTTATTCCTTCTTTTCCATCTACTATAAAAACAACAACGTCTGCTTCATTGATTGCTATTTCTGCTTGCATTTTTATTTCAGTATTAAAATCCATTTTAGTTGCATCAATACCACCGGTATCAATCAAATAAAATTTTCTTTTATTATAAGTTGCTTCTTGATAAATTCTATCTCTAGTAACTCCAGGTAAATCTTCAATTATTGATACTTGTTTACCAACAATTTTATTAAATAGAGTACTCTTACCAACGTTTGGTCTACCAACTAAGGCTACTGTAGGTAACTTCATAGATTATCCCCTCCAATTCGAGAATATTATAGCATAACTTTACAAAGTTTAAAAGAAAAAAGATTTTTCTCATTTTAATTGAATTTAAATAATGCTATAATTTAGATGAAGGTGATTATATGAGTAAAAGTAAAAAAGATATTAAATGGTATGATAGTGGAAAATTTATTACAAATTTAATTATAATAGTTATTGCTTTAATTGTTATTTCTAGTCAGTCTTTTGCTGTTAATGGAGATAATACTTTAGCACTATTTAGTAGTGTAATTAATCATAATACGATATATTTACTCGTTTTAGTATATTTTTTAAGTTTAAAGATAAATTTTGGTAAAAAATATTTTAATTATATGAATTTATTTTTACTATTTATATACATAATTTCTACAGTGACATCATGTCTTACGATATTTCAGTCTTTTTCGTTAAATACTGTACTTGATTTTATTACTAATTTTACTATAGTCATTTATTTTTTTCATACAATGTTTAGAGATACATCATATTGGAAAGAATATAAGCTTGGTAATTCTCCATTTAATGAGTTAACAAATGAATGGTATTTTTATACGATAATTGTTCTTGGTGTATTTAGTTTATGTGTTAGTTTAATTTCTGCAGTAGAAGTTAGTGGAGTGGTTTTATCAATCCTTGATTTTATTTATATTGGATTAGTTGGAAGATACATATTTTTATACAGAGAGTATTTAGATACAAAGAAGATTAATATTAATAATAAAGGTAATTTTGATGAGATAAAGGAAAATATTAAAGAAACACTTGATAATGCTACTGAAAAAGTAGTTAATGTAATTGATGAGTATCATATTGATGAAAAGATTAGCAATACGATAGATAAAGTTAGTGATGCTACTCGTGATTTAAAAGATGAATTAGATAAATTTGTTGAGGAAAATGAAATTGATAAAAAAATAGATGATGTTAAAAAGAGTGTTAACGATACATCTAAAAAGGTAAAAGCAGAAACAACTAAATTTATAAAAGAAAATAAAATAGATGAAAAAGTTGATAAAGTAATTAACGATACTACTCGTGAATTTAAAAATATTAAAGATAAAGTAGTTAATGAGAGAAGTGAAATTAGTAACAAAAAAGAAAGCAAAGTTGATAATAAAGCAACTGCTAGGAAAAAAGATAATCATCCTAAGAATCATTATGCTAATAAAAAGAGTAAAAAGAAAAATACAGGTACGAAAGGAGATAATGAATAATGGATTTATTTGAAGAAATATCAAAAACAAAAAGTGATTTTCCTAAGATTAAGTCAATAAAAAAAGAATTTTTTGGTAAGAAACTTAATTTATATCAAATATTTTCTATAGGATTATTTGTAGTTTTCTTCTTTTTAGGAATTATATTTGGTAATTTATTTTCTACTTGTAAGGCTTCTTCTTATTATTTTTCTGATACTTGTTTAGTTAATGAATTTAATTTTTCATTAATGGTGGGTATTTGGTTTATAGGATTACTTGTTTCAATTGTCATTTTTTCTATTGGACATATTATATCTTTACTTACTGAAATTAGTGAAAAACTTAGTAAAAATAATCTATAATTGTTGCATTTTGTTATAAAACATGGTAATTTTAATATGTAAGCATAACAATTGCTTAATAAATTATAGGGAGGTATACAATATATGAAAAAAGTTGAATTAGTAGAGGCAGTAGCAACTGCAACTGGATTAACTAAAGCTGATTCTACAAGAGCTATCGATGCTACATTTGCTGCTATTACTGAAGCTTTAGTTAAAGGTGATAAAGTACCACTAGTTGGTTTTGGAACATTCGCTGTATCTGAAAGAGCTGCACGTGAAGGACGTAATCCAAGAACTGGTGAAACAGTTAAAATTGAAGCTAGAAAGGCTGTTACTTTCAAGGCTGGAACTGCTTTAAAAGACGCTGTAAACTAATTTAAAGTTATGTAAATAAAGAACCTATTATGGTTCTTTTATTTTTTTATATGTTATAATATGATTAGGTGGTGATTTAATGTATGATGTTGCTTTAAAAGTACTTAAAGAATTAAACGATAACGGATATAAGGCATATATTGTTGGAGGATATGTTAGGGATGTTCTCTTAGATATTGAATCTAATGATATTGATATTACTACTAATGCAACACCTAAACAAATAATGGAACTTTTTAATGATTCATGTCTTCCTAACGAAGATTACGGTTCTGTTATTATAGAAAAAAAAGGTTATAGATTTGAAATAACGACTTTTAGAAAAGAAATAGGATATAATGATAATAGGCATCCTGCTGAAGTTAAATATATAGATGAATTATATCCAGACTTATTAAGAAGAGATTTTGTTATTAATACTATTTGTATGGATAGTAATGGAGATATAGTTGACTATCTAAATGGAAGAGAAGACTTAGAAAATAAAGTGATTCGAACGGTAGATGATGCTTATAAGAGTTTTTCTGATGATGCTTTAAGAATACTTAGAGCTATAAGATTTGCAACTATTTTAGATTTTAAATTAAGTGATGAAGTAGTTGATGCTATTAAAAAGACTAAAGATTTAGTTAGAAATCTTAGTTATTATAGAAAAAAAAGTGAACTTGATAAAATATTTACTAGTTCAAACAGAAAATTAGGAGTATCATTATTATTAGAATTTGGTCTTGATGAAGTATTAGAATTACCTAATTTGTCAAAAATATTAGAGACTAATACTACAAGTTTAATTGGTGTATGGAGTATTTTAGATGTAGTTGATAAATATCCTTTTAATAAGAATGAATCATCTCTTATAAAAGATATAAGTAAAGTTATTCCACTTAATAATTTAGATCCAATGGCTTTATATAAATACGGATTGTATGTTAATAGTGTTGCTTCTGAAATAAAGGGGTATGATATAAAAAATGTTACTGAGTCATACAATAATTTAGTAATAAAATGTAGGAAAGATATTGATGTTACATCTGATGATATTATTAAGATATTACATAAAGAACCAGGTAAGTTTATTACTGAAATTTATGATGATATAGAAAGAGAAATTTTATATAGAAGGTTAAAGAATGAAAAGGAGGATATTTGTAATTATATTTTAGGTAATTATGAATAATACATATATGAAGAATAAAATAGTTTTTTTTCTTGCAGTGATTGTATCCTTTTTTACTATTAATGTTAATGCTGAAGAATTAAATACTTTATATCCTATTGATAGTGTGATAAGTATACAAACTAAGAATTTTTCTTATAGTGGAATGAAATTCAATAGTGGAGTAAAGGATAGAAATGGTTATCCTGTTATAAGTTTTGGAAGTATTACTAATAATTCTAAAAGTACAAAGCCTATACCTATTAGTATTGATATATTAATGTTTGATTCTAGCCAGAAAAATATTGGATTTATAACTTATTGTTCTGAAAAGGATTTAGATACTGATTATTCTGGTGCTGTTATTAGACAAAAAGAATCTTTACCATTTAATTTAAGTATTGTTAAAAAGTACTTTGTTAAAGAAAAGAGTTATAGTGATGTAGCATATTTTAGTGTATTAGATGATAATGAGTATTGTAAAGTAGGTGCTTATGATAAATATGAAGGACTTACATATGAAGAAATAAAAAATGGTATTACAAAAAATGAAAAGTCTCCTGCAGATAAAATTAATGATTTGATATTTTCTTTAGGTGCTGGTGTTGGTTTTATTGGTGTATTTATATTTATTTTATTATTTGTTTATATAATTTATGGAGTAATATTAAATGCATTATATAAAAGAATGTATGCTGAGAAGACAGTTCTTGCTTATTTACCTTTTACTAATGTTTATATAACTATTAAATTAGCTTTTGGTAGTATGATTGCTAAAATATATATGATTCTTTATTTCTTATCATTTGGATTAGTATTTCTTCACTTAGAAATATTAACTGCAATATTATCATTAGTAAGCGGAGTTGCATTTATTCTTGTAATTATAAAATTAATAACAGGAAAGTATGATTTATTATATTTTGAACCATCTGTTAATAATACTAATAATAATGTTGGTTTAAATGAGTATAATAATTATTCTAATAATGTAAATAATAATGTAATTACTGATTATACCCCTGATACTTCAAATAGTATTTTAGATTTAAGTTATTCTAATAATACTACTAATAGTAGTAATATAAGTTCTAATATAACTATTGGTTCTTCTAATTCGATTGGTATAGGAGATATTAATAGTAATATAGATGCAAATAATAATTATAACCAAAACAATACTTTTAATATAAACTCTAATAATGGATTTAATCAGAATAATTTTTCTAGTAATAACATGAATAGTATGTTTAATAATAAATCTAATGAGAATAGTAATAATAATATGTTTGATAGTAACTCTGCTAATAGTTTAAATAATATGTTTAATAATAAATCTAATGAGAATAGTAGTAATAATACGTTTGATAGTAACTCTATTAATAGTTTAAATAATATGTTTAATAATAAATCTAATGAAAATAGTAATAATAATATGTTTGATAGTAACTCTGCTAATAGTTTAAATAATATGTTTAATTATAATAGTGTTAATAATAATTTTAACACAAATAAAAATACTAATAATAACACTGGTAGTTCTAGTAGTTTATTTAATAGTAGTTCTAATAATAATTTTAATATGAATAGTAATTTTACTAGTAATTTAACTGATGAGTTGTATAATGATATAAATAAATCGGATGATGATAGTGATAATAATATGGAATGATGGTAATTCTGACTTATCTAATATGTTTAGATAAGTCTTTTCTTTGAAATAGTTTATGAAATATGATATTATAAATTCGTTATGGAGATGATTTGATGAATAATGGACTTATAAAAATATTCAAAGATGGTAATATCAGTATTCCTGTTTATTTATTAAAAAATTATAAGAATTTAAAATTAACTTTAAATGAATTTGTTTTTTTAATGTATTTATATAATATTGGAAATAATTTTTTATTTAACCCTGAACAGTTAAGTGAGGCTTTTAATGTTGAAATTATTGATGTGATGAATCTTATTAGTAGTTTAACTGATAAAGGTTTTATTAAAGTAGAAGTTGTTAAGAGTGATAAGGGTTATATGGAAGAAGTTGTTATGTTAGATGACTTTTATAGTAAAGTTTCATTACTTATAATGGATGATGTAAATGAGAGTAAAGAGGCTTCTAATGATACTTCTGATATATTTGAGGCTATTGAAAAGGAATTTGGAAGAACTTTGAGTCCTATTGAGATTGAAATAATTAAGTCTTGGTTGAGTAATAATTATAGTACAGATTTAATTAATGAGGCTTTAAAGGAAGCAACTTTTAATGGGGTATCTAATTTGAGATATATTGATAAGATTTTATATGAATGGAGTAGAAAAGGTATTAAGACTATAAAAGATGTCGAAGAAAATCGAAAAAAAAGAAATGTTCCTAAAGATAAAGAAAGTGATATAGATTTAGATACTATTGAATGGAATTGGTTTGATGAAGATGAATAATAATATTAAAATTATTGGTGATTATCTTGATGAAATGTTTCCTAATCCAAAACCTGAACTTATTTTTCATAGTGACTATGAACTTTTACTAGCGGTAATGTTGAGTGCACAAACTACTGATAAAAGAGTTAATACTGTTACGGCAGTTATGTTTAATAAGTATCCAAATTTAGAAAAACTTATGGATGCTGAAATTAAAGATTTAGAAAATATTATTCACCCGCTTGGATCTTTTAGAAAAAAGGCACAATATACTAAAGAAATAGCAAGAATTATAGTTGAAGAATATAATGGTGTTGTTCCAACTGATAAAGATGTTTTAACTACGCTTCCTGGAATAGGCAGAAAGACTGCTAATGTGTTTTTAAGTGAGTTTTATGGTTATCCTGCTATTGCTGTTGATACCCATGTTGAAAGAGTTTCTAAACGTCTTAAAATGGCTTATTTGAAAGATGATGTTTATAAAGTGGAAAAGAAACTTGAACGAAAATTTCCAAAAGAAGAGTGGAGTAAAAGACATCTTCAACTTGTGTTATTTGGAAGATATCATTGCAAAGCTATAAAACCCAATTGTAGTAATTGTAAATTAAAAGATATTTGCAGAGATTACAAATAAAAAATCCCAAGAAATTAATCTTGAGATTTTTTGTTTTATTCAACTGGTGTAATTGGGTCTTCACTAGGTGAAGGTGATGGTGAAGGTGATGGCTCTTCACTAGGTGAAGGTGACGGAGATGGTTTTGAACTTTCTTTTAATGTTATTGTTGCGGACTCACTTGTTATACCACTATAAGATTTAAATGTTGCGACTACTTTATAAGTACCATAGACACTTCCATCTGGAGTGAATGAATAACTTGTTTTATCTGTCCATCCTATTAATATACCATCTTTATATATATTATATCCAAATTTACCATAATCACTACTTGTAGACATTGAAGAATGATTAACTGATGACCAACTTAATGTTACTTTTCCACCAGATTCAGTTGCTTTTAAGTTTCCTGGTGCTGGTAATTTATAACTATTTGTATCATATTCGTTTGGTTCATATCCTTTTTTGAAGTATTCATAAATTGCTGATTGACCAGGAGATGCTAATTTTGCTGGATTGCTTCCTGCAGCAACTCCAACTTTAACAACGCTTGAAGGTAATTTAAATTCTTCTCTGTTTGATTCCATTGCTCCAGCACTTACTAAAGCATTGAATAGTCTATCTTTTTGAATTGTTGCTGGGACATTATGTAATACATATCCATCAGCAATTGATTGTTTTGTGAAATTATCATATCCATACCACATACCGATTACTGTTTTAGTTGAATATCCAACAACCCATGAATCTCTTATGGCGTCGTTAGGCATTCTATAACTTTTCATTGTATTATCATCAAAGTTTGTTGTACCTGTTTTGCAAGCTACATTTTTAGGAGTTCCACCTGTTAGTGAAACATCTTGTAAAACACTTGATATCATGAATGCTGTTGCATCAGACATTACTTGTGTTTTAGTAGATTTATGTGTAACTTCTTTCTTTGTTTGTCTAAATACAATTTTTTCAACTGTGTATGGTTCATTATAATATCCTCCATTTGAGAATGCTGCATATGCTGCTGACATTTCTAGTGGAGATACACCTGTAAATGCTCCAATTGAATGTGCTTCATGTAATGTAAGTGGATTTTGAGTATCACTTGAATCTGTTTTATTTATACATAAATCCTTTTCTTTATCATATTTATATCCTGAATTACATACTTCTGGTGTAATTCCAAGACTTGTAACAAATTTTCTAATTTTTTTATTATCAACTTTTTGGAATGCTTTTAATGCTGGAATATTACGTGATGTTGATAGGGCTCTCCTTAATGTTATTGTTCCAAAGTATTTTCCATCCCAGTTCTTTATTGAACGTCCATTTGAATAACTATATGGAGCATCATCAAATAATTCATATGTTGACCAGTTGTTATATTCAATACCTGGACCATAATCAAATAATGGTTTTGCTGTTGAACCAGGTTGTCTTTTTATTTGTGTTGCATAGTTATATTGATCTACATTGTCATTACTTCTATTATTTACATTTCTACCATTACCAATAGCTAATATTTTACCAGTTTCTGAATCAAGAACTGAAACACCAGTTTGTACTTTATTATTTATCCAATTATAATTTTCTCCATTTAATACAGAATTAACAGCATCTTGTCTTGATCTATCTAAGTTTGTATATACAAGTAGTGGAGTAGTATATGGGTTTATTCCATATTTGTTTGTAATTTCATCTGCAACAGTATCAATATATCCTTGGTATTGACTTAGAACACCACTTGATGAATCTGTAGTAGTAAGAGAATCCATTGGAATAGCAGCAGCAATATCTGCTTCTTCTTTTGTTATATATCCATGTCTTACCATTAAGTTTAAAACTGTTTGTCTTCTTGCCGTTGCATTTTTGGGATTAACGTTTGGTCTATAGTAGTTAGGTGATTTAAACATTCCTGCTATAGTTGCTGCTTCGCTTAGGTTTAATTCACTTACATCTTTCCCAAAGTATGTTTTAGCAGCTTCTTGAACTCCATAGATGTTTCCACCTAAGAAGTGGTTGTTAACGTAATACTCAATAATTTCTTCTTTTGAATATTTCTTTTCTAGTTTAAATACAGCAAGATAAATATCTTCAAATTTACGAATAATACCATCTTTACCAGCTGTTTTTTGACCTAAGTGGTCTGTAAAACTATTTTTAACAACTTGCATTGATAGAGTTGATGCTCCACCTGCACCAGAATGTCCTGCTAATTGCCCTAAGGCTGCTTTTAAAAATCTTGGTGCATCAAAACCATTATGTTGAAAGAATCTTGAATCTTCTGTAGCAACAACTGCATCAATTAAGACTTCTGGTAATTGTTCATAACTGACTTTTTCTCTTTTTTCAGAACCTAATTTTGCAAATTCTTTGCCATCCTTATCAAAAAGTCTTGTAAGTTCTACGGTATTAAGATTAGCTGTATCAAATAAAGGGTCAGCCTTAGCTTTTACATATATCATAAATGCACTAAATCCAACTAAACATGTAATACCTAAACCAAAGAAAATTATTAACAAGATACTTACTACTTTTCTTTTCTTTGTTTTACTTTGAATTTTTTGTAATAAATGCCAAACTCCATAGACAATTGCTAGAAGTATTGTCATTAAAATAGTTAATTCTATTCCAAGAGTCATATAAGTAAGCAAAATAATTGCAACTGCTGCTAATAAAACAGCAATTTTTATTGAATTATTTGTACTTTTACTTTTTGATTTTGATCTTGTATTAGGATTTTTCTTTCTTTTTATTACTTTTTTTTGCATTTTATATACCTCCGATTAATTCGTCAACTATTTTTAAATAGTCAACTCTTGGTCTATAACCATCTTTTATTAGATAACCATAATTTCTAAAAAAGTCTATTGGAATCGATTTTCTTTCTTCAGTTTCCAAAAATACTTTAAAATTTTTTTCTGGAAGAAGATATGTTTCATTTAATGTAGTAAATCTTACAATTAAAAATGCTATTCCACCATGGTTATATATATTTTCTAGGTGTGTAATTTGGTGTTTATGAATATTTGTTAGAGAAAAAGATGTAGTACTTTTAGTTTCTTTTGCTTCGAAATCTATATATTTTCCTTTATATATTCCATTGTAGTCAGTTGTTGATGGAATTGTAAAAAAAGCTTCCTTAATAATAGTTTTATCACGTGATGGATAATCTACTTTCGTTATTTTTATTGGAGTAGGCTTTTTATAAATATATGCTTTATCTATTTCTCTATAATATTCATTTGAACTATTTAATTCATTTTCTAAAGTCATACCTCTATTTTTGTAACTTTCTTTTTTTAAAAACGAATTTTTTATTTGTGCATTTTTTTTTATTCCGTTTGGATAGTTCAATTGTATCACCTGTTTCTAATTATACTATATTCTTTTTTAATTTACCATAAGTTAGAAAAATTTTATTTGTAATTTTTCTTGTTCTTTTGTCGTTTTTGTTTATTTTTTTTCTATATGTATTATTATGGTATTGGTGATTAAATGAATTATATAGAAATTAGTAAGATTATTAATAAAATGATTGATAATACTAGGTTAGGTATGATAGACTTAAACATAGCCACTTTGAATGGCTTATTAATTGACAAAACTAAGCAATAATGCAATAATATTAGTATAAGGGATTGGTGATAATATGTATCAAAATAAAATTACTCTTATGCCTCAAGATATCCTTGAAAAAGATTTTAAAATAGATACTAGAGGATATCGTTTAAAAGAAGTTGATCAATTTTTAGATATTATTATAGGAGACTATGAACAATTTTTAGAAATTATTAATAACTTAGAGAAAGAAAAAGCAGATTTGCTTGGTGAAATAATGAATCTTAAACAAGAACTTCGTAATTCTCAACTTAGTGCGGAAGTTGCTACTAGTAGAGGAACTGGCGAAGTTACTAATGTTGATATATTAAAAAGATTATCTCAACTTGAAAAGATGGTTTATGGTTCAAGAAGTAATAAAAGTAATAGTATTGTTGAAAATGATGATACAGATATAGCAAATAACAATTAATATATAGACAAACGCTGGAGTACTTGATACTCTTGAGGAAAGTCCATGCTCACACATAACTGAGATGTTTGTAGTGTTCGTGCTTAGGGAACAAATAACCTAAGGTAGTTTTACTAACGGCGGAATTTATTTCTAAGTCTTTTGATATGAAGTAAACCGTAAAGTGCCGCAGTGACGATGCTTTGGGAAACCAAAGAGTGAAACGTGGTAAACCCCGCGAGTGAGAAATCCAAAATTGGTAGGAGAGTTCCAACAAAAGAAATGAATGGAGTTGGAGACCAGAAATGGTAGATAAATGTTTGTCGCCTAGAAATAGGAACAGAACATGGCTTATTTATATTTATTGTTAATAAAATGAGGTGTTGTATGAAAGAATTAGGAGAGTATTTAAAAAGAACAAGAATAAGTAATGGTGTAAGTTTAACTGAAGCTTGTGAAGACTTAGAATTTTCAACATCACATTTAGAAAATATAGAAAGTGGTAATGTAAGAGCTTTTAAAGATGTTTATGAGTTAAAAGAAGATATAAAAGTTTATGCTAAATATTTAGGACTTGACCCTGAAAAAGTAATAGATGAATTTAATAACTTTTTATTTCAACATACTTCAAAAATTTCTTTAGATGATATTTTAGCTGCTCAGAAGAAAAAAGAGGAAGAAGAAAATGAAAAAAAGGTAAAGTCTCCTTATACAATTGAACATAAAGAAAAAGCAAATTTATGGCCAATTTTTTATGTTATTATAGGTATAGTTGTATTTGCAATTATTGTTTATATAATTGTAAGTAATATCAATAAGATGCCTAATAGAACAGATGAACTTTGTTCTTATAGAGAGGAGAATGTTTTATATGAATTTGCCAAATAGAATTACTATTGCACGTCTTATACTTACTATTGTAATTATTGTTATGCTTATGATTCCATATTCATTTTTAGGTATTAATATTCCTACATATGATGTGAATGGAGTTAAAGTAGAACTTACTTATATTATTGCAGGTGTAATATTTATTATTGCAAGTTTGACTGATTTTTTAGATGGATATCTTGCTCGTAAATACAATTTAGTAACTGATTTAGGAAAAATGCTTGATGCAATTGCAGACAAAGTTTTAGTAAATCCAATATTAGTAATACTTGCTTGTAATAATTTTATTCCAGCAATTATTCCTGTAATTTATATTACAAGAGATATTATAGTTGATGCAATTAAGATGCAAGCTGCAAGTAAGGGACGTGTTGTTGCCGCAATTAAATCAGGAAAATTAAAAACTGCATGTATGATGATAGGTCTTGTTTTAGTTTTCTTCTATAACATGCCATTTGAATTCATCAATATAAGAGTTGATATTTTCTTGTTAGGATTTGCTTGTGTATTATCTGTTATTAGTTGTATTCAATATTTTGTACTTAATAAAGGATTAATTACAGAATAAATAAATTCAAATAAATTTAGTTTATTAAATCTCTATTTTTGTATAGGGATTTTTTATTTTCTGTTTAACTTAATATAAGCAATTTGAATAAAACAATTGTTCGAAAATGTGTTGCAATTTAAAAAGATATATTATACAATGAATTTGTAAGTTATTTACGAGGAGGAAAATAAATGGCTGTAAGTAAAGAAGAAAAAGATAAGTCTTTAGAAAAAGTATTAAGTGATATAGAAAAACAATTTGGAAAAGGCTCTATTATGAAACTTGGGGATAACAAACATATGAAAGTTGATGTAGTATCAAGTGGATGTCTTTCATTAGATATTGCGTTGGGTGTCGGTGGTTATCCAAAAGGTAGAATTATTGAAATATATGGTCCAGAATCAAGTGGTAAAACTACTTTTGCTCTTCAAGCTATAGCTGAACATCAAAAATTAGGTGGAAGAGCTGCTTTTATAGATGCAGAACACGCACTAGATCCTGTATATGCGGAGAGATTAGGTGTTAATATAGATGAATTACTTTTATCACAACCTGATACTGGAGAGCAAGCTTTAGAAATATGTGAGGCTTTAGTTAGAAGTGAGGCTTTAAGTATAGTTGTAATTGATTCTGTTGCTGCACTTGTTCCACAAGCTGAAATTGATGGTGAAATGGGTGATTCACATGTCGGACTTCAAGCAAGACTTATGTCTCAAGCGTTGAGAAAATTATCTGGAACAATTAATAAGACACAAACAACGTGTATTTTTATAAATCAATTACGTGAAAAAGTTGGTGTTATGTTTGGAAATCCTGAAACAACACCTGGTGGAAGAGCATTAAAGTTTTATGCATCAATTAGATTAGATATAAGAAGAAATGAACAATTAAAAATGGGTGATGGGGTAGTTGGTAATAGAACTACTATAAAAGTTGTAAAAAATAAAGTAGCTCCGCCTTTTAAAACTGCAAGTGTTGATATTATGTATGGAGAAGGTGTTTCTCATGAAGGTGAAATACTTGACTTAGCAGTTGATGCAGGAATTGTTGAGAAAACTGGTGCATGGTATTCTTATGGAACAGAAAAATTAGGTCAAGGAAAAGAAAATGTTAAACTTCTTTTGAAAGATAATTTTGAATTACGTGATGAAATAGAAAAGAAAGTTAGAGAATATTATGATATAGATTTGACAAAAGAAGATGATACTACAAAGAAGAAAAGTACAAAGAAAGCGGATAAAACTGAGGTGTAGTCTTCTTTTTTTTTACGTTTTATGATATATTTGACTAGGAACTTTTACATATATTTATTGTAGGAGATGATTATATGAAAAAAATAAAAGACTTGATTGATTGTTCTTATGACATTGAAATTACTGGTATAACTGATGACTCAAGACTTGTTGAAAAAGGATATTTATTTGTAGCAACAAAAGGATTTAACGTTGATCATTATGATTATATAGATGATGCTATAAAAAAAGGATGCAGTTTTGTAATTTGTGATAGGAAAATAAATAAAAATATTCCACATCTAGTTGTTGAAAATATAAACGATTTATTTTTTGAGTTATGTAGAAGATTTTATGATTTAAACCTAAATAAATTTAATTTCATAGGAATAACAGGAACTGATGGAAAAACTACAACAGCAACTATCGTTAATAACCTTATTGAAGGTTCAGCTTATATTGGTACAAATGGGTTAAGTGTTGATGATAAAACATTTTCTACAAGTAATACGACACCCTGTGTTTCAGAACTTTATAAAGATTTAAAAATTGTTGAAAAAAATGATTCTTCAACAGTTGTGATGGAAGTGTCAAGTGAGGCACTTTTACATGACAGAGTAAAAGGGTTAAAATATAAAATTGTTGGGTTTACCAATATTACAGGAGATCATTTAAATGTACATAAAACATTTGAAAATTATGTGAAGTGTAAAATGAAATTACTCGATTTATTAGAAGATGATGGAATTGTAATTGTAAATGGAGATGACAAAATTTTACATGATATTAAATGTAAAAATATGTATACTTTTGGATTTGATAGTGACAATAATTTTGTTATAACTAATGTTGTTTATAATGAAAAAAATACTATTATAACTATTAATGACTCTATTATAATAGATAGTCCATTAGTTGGAAAATATAATGTATATAATGTTGTAATGGCTTACTTAATTGGAAAGTTCTTTGGAGTAGATGATTATTTGCTACTTAATAAAATTAAAGAACTTAGTCCTATCAAAGGTAGATGTGAGTTTTTAGATTTTGGTCAAGACTTTGATATCGTTTTAGATTATGCTCATACTACTAATGGTATTAAATGTATTTTAGATACGTTTAGTGATTATGATAATATAATTGTAGTTACAGGATGTGCTGGTGGACGTGAAAAGACTAAAAGACGTGATATTGGAAAACTAATAATGGACAAAAGTGATATTGCTATTTTTACTATGGATGATCCTAGGTATGAAAGTGTTGATGAGATAATTAATCAAATGGTTTTAAATGATACTGATTATATTAGGATAATTGATAGGCGTGAGGCTATAAAATATGCATTATCTATTGCTACGCCTTCAAGTGTTGTACTTATTTTAGGCAAAGGTAGAGATGATTATATGGCTATTAAAGATGAGAAGATTAAATATTGTGACTATGATGTTATATGTGATTTTTATAAGGGAAAGGAGTAATTTCTTGCCTTTTTTCTTTTCCTTGACATCCCTTTAAAATAAAATTACAATAGAATTAGATTAGGTGATTCTAATCTATGAATGGAGGAATATATGAATCATATAGTAATCTCCGTTTTACTTATTATTGTAGGTCTTATTTTAGGCTTAGCTGTATCTTTTATTATTAATTTAATTAGAGGAAATTTAACTAGTAAAAAGCTTGAAGAATTAGTTAATAAAACAAAAAAAGAAATAGAAAAAATGAAAAGAGACGCAGCTTTGGAGCAAAAAGAAGAAGCTCATAGATTAAAAATGGATTTAGATAAAGAAATTCGCGAAAAGAAAGAAGAAATCAAGGAAAGCGAAAATAGATTATTACAACGTGAGGCTAATATGGATAAACGAGATGAGATGTATCAAAAACGTGAATCCACTTTAGATGAGCGTGAAGATAAGTTAACTGAACGTCAAGAAGAAATCCAAAATGAAAAAAGTAAAGTGGAGGAAATAAAAAAAGAACAATTAGAATTATTAGAAAAAATATCTGGTTTTACTAAAGACAAAGCTCGTGAACTAGTTATGAGTAAAGTAAAAGAGGGTATGAATAAAGAGATTACTGAATATATTAGAGAAAGAGAAAATGAAGCAAGACTTGAAGCAGATGTAAAAGCTCGTGAACTTATAGTTACATCTATGCAAAAGTATGCTGCTGATATAGCAAGTGATCAAACTGTAACTGTTGTTGATTTACCAAATGATGATATGAAAGGTAGATTAATTGGACGTGAAGGAAGAAATATCAGAACAATAGAGGCTGTAACTGGAATTGATTTAATTATTGATGATACACCGGAAGCAGTAGTTTTATCAAGTTTTGATCCACTTAGACGTGAGATTGCGAGAGTTACGCTTGAAAGTTTAATTAAAGATGGTAGAATTCATCCAACACGAATTGAAGAGGTTTATGATAAAGTTTGTAAAGATATGAAACAACAAATAATTCAGTATGGACAAGATACATTATTTGAATTAGGTCTTACAAAGTTTGATCCTGAACTTATTGAGATATTAGGAAAATTACATTTTAGAACAAGTTTTGGTCAAAATGCACTTCAACATTCTAAAGAAGTTGCAGAACTTTCTGGATTACTTGCTGGTGAGTTAGGCGAAAATGTAACACTTGCTAAGAGAGCAGGATTGCTTCATGATATTGGAAAAGCAATTGACCATGAAATTGAAGGTAGTCACGTTGAAATAGGTGTCGATATTGCTAAGAAATTCCATGAAAATGATATTGTTATAAATGCAATAGCATCTCACCATGGAGATACTGCAGCAACTAGTGTTATTTCATCTATTGTTGCTATAGCAGATGCCTTATCAGCAAGCAGACCTGGTGCTAGAAATGATAGTTTAGAAAATTATATTAAGAGATTGTCACAACTTGAAGAAGTTGGTAATCAAATAAAGGGCGTTGAAAAGACATATGCACTTCAAGCAGGTAGAGAACTTCGTGTAGTTGTAAAACCAGAAGAAGTAGATGATTTAGAAGCACATAGAATTGCTAGAGAAGTAAAAGAAAGTATTGAGGCAAATTTAAAATATCCTGGTACAATAAAAATTACAGTAATTCGTGAAACAAGAGCACAAGAAGAAGCAAAATAGCTTCTTTTTTATTTGTAAATAAAAAAATACCTAATAATAAGTTAGGAGGTGTTAATATAGAACACAATATAAATTTTTATTGGATTGTTGGAAAATTTATTAATTCTAATAAGAATAAATGCTTAAATATAATTGAAAAGGTATCTGATTATTTAAGTTATTATTATGGAGATAGTTATAATTATTCATATCAAAATATTATTTATATGAAAAAAATGTATTTATATTTTCCAATATATGATAAGAGATTTGAAAAGTTATCTTGGAAATACTATATAGAGTTATTTAAATTAAATAATAAAGAAATATCATATTTTTATTTTAAAATATCTTTATTTTGTAATCTTGATTTTTTTGATTTTAAAAATATGATTACTAGTCAAATATATTTTAGAATATAAAAAAAGAGATGTTTGATATCACTTAGTTTATTTTTCATCTCTTTTTATATCTAATATTACAGGTAGAATAATTGGTTTTCTTCCTGTTAAGTTGTTTATATAAGGATATAGTGTTTCTGTTATATCATTTTTTAGTGTTGCGAATGTTGATTTTGGATTTGCAAGTGCAGAAGTAATTGTTTGTTCTGCTTTATTTTCTATCTTATGGATTAATTCTTCATTTTCATTTACTAAGATAAATCCTCTTGTAGTTATATTTGGTGTAATTAATAATTGACGTTTTTTCATATCAACATTTACAATTACAACAAGTATTCCATCATTAGCCATTATTTTTCTATCTTTTATAACAGCACTTCCTATTTCTCCAATTCTATTTCCATCAACATAAATATCAGCACCTGGTTTACTTTCAGATTTTGTTAATACATGGTTCTTTAAAGTTAGAGTATCACCATTTTTTAATATAAATGTATTTTCTTTTGGGATTCCGCAATTAATACCAATATTTGCTTGTTTCTTTAACATTCTGTAATCTCCATGGAATGGCATTAAATATTTTGGATTGATTAATCTAAACATTAATTTTATTTCTTCTTCATTAGCATGTCCTGATGTATGTAGATCTGCTAGTACATTGTTTGTATAAACTTTAACTCCTTTTAGGTAAAGTTTGTTTATAGTTTTAGAAATACTTAATGCATTTCCTGGAATTGCAGATGATGAGAATATTACAACGTCATCTGGTCTTAATTTTATTTGCTTATGAGTTCCATTTGAAATTCTTGATAGTGCTGCAAGTGGTTCTCCTTGACTTCCAGTACAAAGTATAGTTACTTCATTTGGTTTTAAGTTGTTAGCTTCTTCTGGAGATATTAGTAGTTCTTTATGATCAATATAACCTGCATTTAAGGAAATATTGATATTATTCTCCATACTTCTACCAAAAATACATATTTTTCTATTGTGCTTAAAACATGTTTCAAATATATGTTTTACACGATAAATGTTTGATGCAAATGTTGCGATAATAATTCTATTATTTTTACATTTATCAAACATCTCATTTAATGTTTCATCAACAACTGATTCACTATTTGAAAAACCTTCGTTTAATGCATTTGTTGAGTCACTTATTAAAACGTCTACACCATCTTTTCCAAGAGTAGCCATTTTATATAAATCAGCCATTGGTCCAATTGGTGTTAAATCAAATTTGTAATCTCCTGTTGTTACAATTCTTCCATCTGGTGTAGTAATACTTATTCCATGTGAATCTGGAATAGAGTGAGTTACTCTAAAAAATTCTATTTCTATATCTTTAAATTTAAGTTTAGTTTGGTCAGTATAAGCAATTAAATTATCATATCTTATATTTCTATCTTGTAATTTTACCGCAATTAACTCTTTTGCATGTTGTGGAGCATATATTGCAGGAATATTAATACTTTGTAGTAAAAATGGAATTCCTCCTATATGGTCTTCATGTCCATGAGTAATCAATAAAGCTTTAATTTTGTCTTCATTTTCTTTTAAAAAAGTAAAATCTGGTAAAATGTAATCGACTCCCATAATTTCACTATCAGGGAATCTTACTCCGGCATCAATAATAACAATTGCGTCATTATGCATTATACAATACATATTTTTTCCGACTTCTCCTAAACCACCTAAAACAACTATTTTTGTTCCATTGGTTTCTTTATTATTCATAACTTCTCCTTTCGTTAATAAGTTTTATAAAGAACTAACTATGAAATTATACTATATTTTTTTTATTTTGTCTATGTCTTCAATTTATTTTGAAAATATATTTTTTTTGTGATATAATTTACTTCCGCAAAAAAGGAGAAGGAGGAGTTTTATGGAATTAGAGTTTATTATTAGAATAGGGGTATGTTTATTTTTAAGTATTTTAATAGGTAGTGAGAGACAATATAGAAATGGAGTAGTTGGTCTTAGAACTAATGTACTTGTTGCGATAGGATCATTTATGTTCAATTATGTTACATTTGGAGTAAGTGGAAATCATGATTTTACAAGAATGGGTGCTGGTATTGTTTCGGGTATTGGATTTCTTGGAGCAGGAATAATTATTCAAGAAAATAATAGAGTCAAAGGACTTAATACGGCTGCGACGTTATGGTGTGTTTCAGCAATAGGAGTTTTATCATCTTCAGGTATGCTTTTTGAAGCAAGTGTTGGAACATTTTTAGTTTTATTTTCAAATATTATACTTAGACTTATTTCTTTCTTTGTAATGGATAAAATTAAGAAGAAATCAAAAGAAAAATGTATTTTAAGAGTATCATGTACTAGAGCAATAGAAGGAAATATTTGTCAGACTTTATCAAGGTATATAGAACAACATAATTTAGACTTAGTTAGAATGGATAAGGATGAAGTAACAAAAGATGAAGTAAAACTTGTTGTAACTATTATTACGTCTAGACCAGAAGAAGTTGATAATCTTGTAAAAGGATTAAGTGCTGAGGTTGGCGTTACTTCACTTTCTTGGAAACATAGTAAATATTATCAATCAGATAATGAAGATGGTACTTCAGAAGAATAAATGTTTATGCTATAATATTTAAGAGGTGATAGAATGGGACTTTTTAATAAGATTAAAAATATGTTCAATGGAACAGACAACAGTGATAAAAAAGGTTCTGAAAAACAAGAAGTTGTAGAAAATAGTACAGCGAAAATTAGTGAAGAAAGTAATATTAAAGTTTATGAGAAAGGATTAACTAAATCTAGAAAAGGATTTGTATCTCGTCTTGCGGATTTGACAAATAAATATAGTAAAATAACTGATGAATATTTTGATGAATTAGAAGAGATACTTATTATGGCTGATATTGGAATAAATACAGTTATGGAGTTTATTGATAGATTAAGAGATAGAGTTCGTCATGAAAATATTACTGATCCTAGTGAATTAAAAGAAATTATAGTTGATGAGTTATTTATAATTTATGTTAATGATGAAGTATTAAGTAATAAAATTAAATTTAATGAAAATGGGCCAACTGTAATTTTATTTGTTGGAGTAAATGGAGTAGGAAAGACTACTACTATTGGTAAGCTTGCAAATAAATTCAAAGATGATGGAAAAAAAGTGTTATTAGTTGGAGCAGATACATTTAGAGCAGGTGCTGTTGAACAGTTAAAAGAGTGGAGTACTAAAATTGGTGTAGGTTTCTTTGGAAAAGAAAATAGTGATCCTGCAAGTGTTGTATTTGATGGTCTTGTTAAAGCAAAAGAAGAGGAATACGATATTGTTTTGGTTGATACTGCTGGTAGACTTCAAAATAAAGTTAATCTTATGAAAGAACTTGAGAAAATTAATAAAGTAATTGACAACCAAATTGAAGGAGGAGCAACAGAAACACTACTTGTTGTAGATGCAACAACTGGTCAAAATGGAATTAGTCAGGCTAAAGCATTTAAAGAAATAACAAATATAACAGGAATTGTTCTTACTAAACTAGATGGAACTGCTAAAGGTGGAATAGTACTAGCAATAAAGGAAAGCGTTGGAATACCAGTTAAATATATTGGTCTTGGAGAGACAAAAGATGATTTACAAGTGTTTGATATAGAAAAATATATTTATGGTCTATTTAAGGATATGATGTAGTTGAAAAAGATAAGCAAAATAAATGAATATAATATTTTATATGTAAATATACAAGCAATACTTACTATATGTACATGTGTTTTATTAGTAATATATTTTTTTAATAATAAAGCATTATGGTTACTTGAAATATTTGGAGGATTAACACTTTTAATGATGTCATTTAATAACTATATTATTTATAGAAAGGGTAAATTTACAGTAGTTTATTTAGTTATTGGTATAATTACTATTATTTTTGGAATTGTAAATTTAATGGGTATTCTATATGCATGATGTAATATATTTTAATGAATTATATGATATTTATGGAAAACTTCTAACTGAAAAGCAAAGGGAATATTTTGAGGATTATTATTTTAATAATTTAAGTTTTTCAGAGATGGCAGAAAATTATAATGTTAGTAGAAATGCTATATTTAAACAAATACATATTGTTACTGATAAGTTAGAAGAATATGAAAGTATTCTTCATTTAAGAGAAAAAAATGTAAAAATAAAAGATAAAATAAAAAATATTTCAAGTGATTTAAGGAATGAAATAGAAGATATATTAGATAATTAATATGTCTTTTTTTCTTGTAAAATACTACTTTTAAATGTATAATTTTAATTATGATAGGGTATCTGTACTAAGAATGAAAGAGGGAATTAATATGTTTGATAGGATTACGTATATTAGTAATGATGGCTGTGATATTAAATTACTTGAAAATGCTGAAGTAACTACTAATTTAATGAATTTACATTTGGTGTTTGAAGATGAAAATAAAAAAGTTTTGGGAGAAGTAGATGATTTAAAGGGAGATATTGTAAAAGCAAGATTTTTAGGAGAAATTGTTGGTAATAGATTAGTTGGTGGTACTATTCGTAAGCCTAATTTGGATGCTAAGATAAGAGTTATTGATAGATCTGAAATTCCTATGATAACAGGAACTGATACTAATGGATTTATGGAACTTGGAGTAAGTCCTTTATATGATGATTTTCCAATATACTTGGATGTAAATAATTTCTTTAGTAATCACTTTGCAATATTTGGTAATACTGGTTCAGGTAAATCTTGTGGTGTTACTAGATTATTTCAAAATATGTTTCATGATCAAAGATTAAATCCATATAAGGCAAATATCTTTATTTTTGATTCTTCTGGTGAATATTATAATGCATTTAATACATTAAATAGTATTAATGGTAATTATAATTACAGATATATTAGTACTAATGAAGTAGATGGTTTAGGAGAAAAGTTAAGACTTCCAATTTACTTATTAAATAAAGATGATTTAGCATTACTTTTGCAATGTACTTCACATTCACAATTACCTATAATTGAAAGAATGCTTAAACTTGCATTGGTATTTAGTCAAAATGATGTTGATTCAAATGCTTATAAGAATCATTTAATCGCTAAGGCTATAATGACTATTTTATATACAAATGAAACTGCTCCAAATAAAAGAAATGAAATTTTCTCAATACTTGGAAGTTGTTCTACTGATGAGTTTAATCTAGAAGCTCCTGTACAAGGAATTGGTTATGTACGCAAATTTAGAGAATGTTTCTTAATTGATAATTCTGGTAATTTTACTGAAAGTGTATTACTTACTGAGTATGTTACTTCATTTATAAAAGAAGAATATGATAATTATGAACCTCATGCTGGAGTATTCTATGATTTAGATACTTTAGAGAAGGCACTAAACTTTACATTAATTAGTGAAGGTTGGCTTAGAAATACTCAAACTTATGGTGATGCAGTTACTATTAGAGTTAGACTTCATTCATTAATAGTTGGTGATAATGCTAAATACTTTGATGTAAAAGATTATGTTTCGCTTGAGACTTTCTTATCTAGTTTATTAATTGATAATGGTAAGAAATATCAAATAGTTAATATAAACTTAAATGATATTGATGATGATTTTGCTAAAGTATTAACAAAAATTTATTCTAGACTTATTTTTGATTTTTCTAAGGGATTAAAAAATAGAGGTAGTATTCCTTTTCACATAGTTCTTGAAGAAGCGCATAGATATATTCAAGATGATAGAGATAGATTTTTATTTGGTTATAATATATTTGAAAGAATTGCTAAAGAAGGACGTAAGTATGGTGTGATTCTTGGACTTATTTCACAAAGACCAGTTGAAATATCAGATACAGTTATTTCTCAATGTACTAATTTCTTAATATTTAAGATAAACCATCCAGTTGATGTTGAATATATTCGTAAGATGGTTCCTAATATTACTGATGAAATTGTTGAAAAACAAAAGTCTTTGCAATCTGGTACTTGTTTAGGATTTGGGCTTGGTTTTAAAATACCTTTAATTGTGAAGATGAAGATGCCTAATCCATCACCTTTATCTAGTAACTGTGATGTTGTTAGAATTTGGAGTGGAGGAAGTTCTAGTATTCCAACTGATGCTAGTCAACCAGTAAGTTCTATTCCATATATGAACGAATCAACAGGTGCTGCATCAGCAATTAATACTGTTATTCCTGATGAAGTAAGAAATAGTCGTGAAGAACACAATCCAGCACTTGATTTTGTTAGTCCAGTTGAAAATAAGACTCAAGTAGATAATACACAGGTAAGGCAAAATACATTTGTAACTGGAGGCATTTCAGATAATAGTACTGTAGAAGATAGTGCTCTACATAATTCTTCTCTTGACTTTGTTAATCAAAGTATGACTAATAATGTTCAAACATCTAGTTCTATTAATACATCTGTTCCTAATGAAGAACATAATCCAGCACTTGATTTTGTTAGTCCAGTTGAAAATAAGCCTCAAGTAGAAAATACACAGGTAAGTCAAAATACATTTGTAACTGGAGGCATTTCAGATAATAGTACTGTAGAAGATAGTGCTCTACATAATTCTTCTCTTGACTTTGTTAATCAAAGTATGACTAATAACGTTCAAACACCTAGTTCTATTGATACATCTGTTCCTAATGAAAAACATAATCCAGCATTAGATTTTATGAATAATACTTCTAATAGTTTAGATATAAATCAAAATTCTAGTACAAGTGATTTAAGTATTCCTGAAATTATTCCAGATAATAGTGCAGTACCGGTAAGTAATGATATTTCTAATACTCCTAATTTAAGTAGGCCAGCACCTGAGGAACCAACACTTATTGTACCTGGTTCTAATATTAATAGTGAAAATAATGTTATAACTCCAAATAATATTAGTGCTGCTACACCATCGTTAATTTTAGATGATAATGATGAAAAAGAAACTGGAACTGATTTTGCTTAAAATAGTGTGAGAACACTATTTTTTCTTTGTGCTATTTATGTTTCTTTGCTATAATAAGTTTGGGTGATAATATGTTTGAGACATTAGGTGATAGATTACAAAATGCACTTCATAAAATAAAAGGATATGGAAAAATTACAGAAGATAATATTTCTGACATGATGCGTGAAATTAGACTTGCATTATTAGAAGCAGATGTTAACTATAAAGTAGTTAAAGAATTTACTAATATAGTTAAAGAAAAAGCTTTAGGTGAAGAAGTAGTTTCTAGTATTAATCCAGGGGATTTATTTGTAAAAATTGTAAAAGATGAGTTAACAGAACTTCTTGGTGGAGAAAGTAAACCACTAAATACTGATGGAAATCCAGCAATTCTTATGCTTGTTGGTTTACAAGGTTCTGGTAAAACAACTACTTGCGGTAAACTTGCTAATTTTTTAAGAAAGAAACATAGTAAGAAACCATTACTTGTAGCATGTGATGTTTATCGTCCAGCAGCAATTGACCAATTAAAGCAATTGGGAAAAGAACTTAATATAGAGGTTTATGATGAGGGTAAAAATAATCCTGTCGAGATTTCTAAGAATGCTATTTTATATGCTAAAGAGAATAAGTTTGATTATGTATTAATTGATACTGCTGGTAGACTTCATGTAGATGAAGAGTTAATGGATGAACTTGAAAATATTAGGAATGAAGTTAATCCTCAAGAAATATTATTAGTAATAGATTCTATGATGGGTCAAGATGCTATTAATGTTATTACTGGATTTAATGATAAACTTCCACTTACTGGTGTTGTTCTTACTAAGTTAGATGGTGATACTAGAGGTGGTGTTGCTTTATCAGTTAGACATTTAACTAATGTTCCTATTAAGTTTATTGGTACAAGTGAGAAACTAGATGGACTTGATTCTTTTGATCCAGAACGTATGGCTGGACGTATTTTGGGAATGGGTGATATTGTTTCTTTAGTCGAAAAAGCAACTGAATCAATAGATGAAAAAGAGGCAGAAAAGACTGCAAATAAGATGATGCAAGGAAAGTTTGATTTAGAAGATTTTTTATCAACAATGAAGCAAATAAAAAAATTAGGACCACTTGAAAATTTAATTAAGCTTATTCCTGGAGCAAAGAAGATGGGACTTAATAATGTTAAAGTTGATCCAAAGCAAATGGCTCATGTAGAAGCTATAGTTTTATCAATGACGCCAAAAGAAAGAAAACATCCAGAAATTATTAAAGCAAGTAGAAAAACAAGAATTGCAGCTGGGTCAGGTACTTCAGTACAAGAAGTTAATAAACTATTACAACAGTTTGATCAGATGAAAAAGATGATGAAACAAGTAACTAATGGTAACATGAAATTACCATTTTAAGGAGATTTATGAATATAAGAGAATTTAGTAGTAAAGAATTAAAAGATAATAAAAAGGGTGTAGAGTCACTAATAAATTTATATGATAATTCTGGTAATTGTGATATGAATGGTTATTTAGGTGATTCAGTAGATACTATATCTTTTGATAAATATGGTTTACTTGAATTTAGTTCTCATAAAAAAATTAATCATTTAGATGTTTATTCAAAAGGAACAATATTAGATTCTGGAATAATTATTGGACAAGTTCATGATAGTGGAATAAAGTCAATTAATCAAATGTACGCTTGGAATAAAGACTGCACGGAGTATACTTATATAATATTTGACTCATTTGATGCTTTAAAAAAATGCTATCAACAGGCAAAGAAATATGAAGTAGATTTTACAAGTGGAAATATTTCTTCATTATTTTCAAAGTTAGGTATATCTTTTGATAGTGTTTGTCAAATATTGTTAAATCAACGTGTTGATGATTTGAATTTAATGTTTAATAGTAGTGATAATAATATTGTTTCTTATAAAAGCCTATAATGGGCTTTTTTAGTGGATTAAATTCATTGTTTACATAATATATTTTAGGAGGTATAAAATGTATAATAATGAATTTTTACAAAATATGAATATGGAAAATATTGTAGATGGTAATAATAATTATATTAATAATGATATGAATGTAGATGTTAATGTGAATAATAATGGTATGAATGGAGTTATGCAACAACCAATAGGTGAAGGAGTACAAGAAAAGGTAGTTCATAGAACTTTTGTACATGAGGTACCACATGTTTACTTCAATATGTAAGACTATTAGTAGTCTTTTTTTTCTTTTTATGCATATTTTTTATTAGGTGATTTAATGAAATATAATATTAATTTAATATTTAATGAAAAAAAAGATTTAGAAGAAATTATTTCTTCAATAATTGTTAGAGAATATTTGAAAAAATATGAAGTTTAATGTAGGAATATATATTAGATTATCAAAAGAAGATAAGGATAATATTGTTAGTGAGAGCGTAAAAAATCAAAAGAGTTTACTTAGTCAATATGTAAAAGAAAATAATTTAAATGTATTTGATTTTTATATTGATGATGGTTATTCTGGTACAAATTTTAATAGACCTGAGTTTAAGAGATTAATAAGTGATATTGAATTAAAGAAAGTGAATATGGTTATTACAAAAGATATGTCTAGACTTGGAAGAGATTATATTGAAACTTGTAATTTAATTGAGAAGTACTTTCCAACTAATGGTGTAAGATATGTTGCTATTACTGATAATATTGATACTTATTTAGATAACACTAATAATGAAATGACACCATTTAAAGCAATAATAAATGACTATTATGCGAGAGATATTTCAAAGAAAATTAGAAGTAGTTTACTTGCTAAGAAAAAAGAAGGTAAATGGGTAAGTGGTAGATGTCCATTTGGTTATGAAATAGATGCAAAAAATAAGAATCATTTAGTTATTAATAATGAAAAGGCAATTATTGTAAAGAAAATTTATGAAATGTTTCTTAAAGGTATAAGTTTTTATGGTATTACTAAAATATTAAATGAAAATGATATAAAGACACCATCTGAATATTATGAATTTAATTGGAATAAATATTATAAATTAAAAAAGAAATGGAATACAAAAACTATAAAAGATATATTAACTAATGAAATTTATATAGGAAATTTAGTACAAAATAAAAGAAATAAAATTAATTATAAAATTAATAAAGTTATATATAATCCAAGAGATAAATTTATTATTGTAGAAAATACACATGATGCAATTATTGATAAAGATACATTTTATCGTGTCCAAGAATTATTACCTAAAAGTAAGAATAGATATGATAAGATAGAAAAACATTTATTGGATGGATTATTCTATTGTGGAGATTGTCATAGTAGAATACTTATTAATTCTAGAAGAAAAAAAGATGGTAAGTGTTATATTATATGTAGTGGGTATAGAAAGAATAAAAATTGTACAGTGCATTCTAATAATTATGATAAATTAGAAAAAAATATTATTGATAATTTATATAATCTTATAAATGATAATGTAAATATTAATAAAATTAAAGAAAAAGTAATTTTAAAAATAAATTCTTTAAAAAAATGTGATTGTGTTTTTAATAAAAAAAATATTGATAAAGAAATATTAATATTAAAAGATAATTTAGATAGGATTTATTTAGATAAAATTAATAATTTAATAGATGATTCACAGTATAAAAGATTAAAAGATAAAATATTAAATAGAATAACTTTTTATGAAAATAAATTGATTAAATGTAATTATACAAATGATGATATTTATTGTGATATAGATAATTATCTTAGTAAAGTATTTGACAATTTTGTTATTTCTAGAGAATTAGTACTTGAAGTTATTGATAAGATATATGTTTATGAAGATAAAAGAGTTGACATTGTTTTAAATATTAGGAATGTAAATACTTAATAAAATTAATTCGCATTTCTTTTTTTTGTGCTATAATTTTTATGATAAGAGGGTAATAATATGATTCAATTATTTGATATAAAAAAAGCTAAAAAAGATTTAAAAACTAGAGATAATGAAATATTAAAGAAGTATTTAGATTTATCTAATAAAGATGTTGGTGAAGTACTTTCAATATGTAATAGTAGTGAGACTGGTCTTAATCAAAAAGAAGTTAAAAGTAGGCTTTTAGAGAATGGAAAGAATGTTGTTGTTAAAGAAGATAATAAGAGTCCATTATATTTTCTTTTTATGTCATTTAAAGATGAATTTATTATAATTCTATTAGTTCTAGCTTTAATTAACTTTCTTTTAGGAGACAAGTTGGGGTCTTTAATTATTGTTGTTATTGCAATTATTAGTGTTTTGATTAGATTTTTTCAAGATTATTCAGTTTATAAATTTAATAAGAAATTAAAAAGTAGTATATATTCAACAGTTAATGTGTTTAGAAATGGTGAAGAAAAAGAAGTTAGGGTAGATGATGTTGTAGTTGGTGATATTATTAGACTTAATGCTGGTACTATAATACCTGCAGATTTAAGAGTAATTGATTCTAAAGACTTGTTTCTTAATCAATCTGTTTTTACAGGAGAGAGTGTTTTAATTGAAAAAGTTACTAATAGCAAGTGTGACGCTAAAGAAATATTTAGTATAGATAATATTTGTCTTATGGGAACATCTGTTGTTAGTGGACGTGGAAGTGGAGTGGTAATTTCTACTGGATTTGATACTTATCTTGGACATGTCGGAAGTGAAGTAAATACAAAGGAAGAGATTACTAATTTTGATAAAGGTATTAAAAATATTTCTAAGTTACTAATTAAATATATGATAGGTGTATGTTTAGTTGTTATTATAATTGATGGTGTTATTAAACAAAATATTAGTGAAGCTTTACTATTTGCTTTAAGTGTTGCGGTTGGTATTACTCCTAGTATGTTGCCGATGATTCTTAATGTTAATTTGACTAAAGGTAGTAGAAGTCTTGCAAAAAAGAAAACTTTAGTAAAGAAAATTGAATCTATTCAAAACTTAGGAGCAATTGATATACTTTGTACTGATAAAACTGGTACTCTTACAGAGAATAAGATTACGCTACAAAAATATATTGATGCAGAAGGTATGGAAAATGATGAGATTTTGGAGTATGCTTTTTTAAATAGTTATTATAGTACTGGTATTAAGAATTTAATTGATAAAGCAATTATTGTTTATGGAAGAGATCATGATATTTTAAGCAAGATAGAGAAGTATGAAAAGGTGGATGAGATTCCATTTGATTATACTAGAAAGAAACAGAGTGTTGTGGTTAGAAATAAATCTTCTTATAGAATGATTACTAAAGGTGCTTTAGAGGAGATTATTAATGATTGTTCAAATGCTTTTATTAAGAAAAAAAGTGTTCCTATTACAAAAGAAATAAAAGGAAAAATAAAAGATAAGGCAATTGAACTTGCTAATCAAGGAATGCAAGTAATTGCTCTTGCTGAGAAGAGAAGTTATCCTGGAAAAGAAAAATTTAGTTCTTCTTGTGAGAAAGATATGGTATTTGTTGGATTTGTTGGATTCTTAGATCCTGCAAAGAAAGATGTTAAGAAGACTTTATCTGATTTATCTAAGATTGGTGTTAGCACGAAGATTTTAACAGGAGATAACCCTTATGCTACTAAGAATATTTGTAATTTAGTTGGTCTTAATGGTGATGATATTCTTCTTGGTAGTGATATTGATAAGATGAGTGATGATGAGTTAAGCAAAAAGATTGAAGAAATTGATGTGTTTGCTAGAATGAATCCCCTTCAAAAAGAAAGAGTTGTTTCCTTATATCGTGAAGCTGGTCATGTTGTTGGATATATGGGTGATGGTGTAAACGATGCCCCTTCTCTTAGTAAAGCAGATGTTGGTATTTCAGTTAACAGTGCTACTTCTATTGCTAAAGAAGCAAGTGATATAATTATTTTAAAACAGAGTTTAAGAGTTATTTATGATGGAGTAATTGAAGGTAGAAAAGTATATGGAAATATAATTAAATACATGAAGATGGCTTTGAGTGCTGATTTTGGAGATGTATTTAGCATAATGATAGCAAGTGTATTTTTACCATTTTTACCATTACTTCCAATACAAATGTTATTACAAGATTTTATTTATGATTTCTCTCAAATAGGTATTCCATATGATAATGTAGATGAAGAATTTTTAAAGAATCCTAAGAAGTGGGATACTAAAGGTATATCTAGATTTATGAAAGTAATGGGTATAACTAGTTCATTAATAGATGTTATTTCATTTATAATTTTCTGGTTTATATTTAAGTATAATTCAGTAAACATGCAATCTTATTTTCAAACTGCTTGGTTTGTAACTTGTCTTGCTACTGAACTTATGATTATTTATAATGTTCGTACTTCTAAGAAACCATTTATTGAATCAAATGCTAGTAAAAAGTTAAATTTATTAACAGTATTTTCTTTAGTACTTACAATTATTTGTCCTTTAGTATTATATAGAATTGAATCATTTCATTTTGTAGTATTACCAATAGGATTCTATTTCTACTTAGTATTATTAATTCTTTTATATTTTGTAGTTGTTTCATTTATAAAGAAAGCATATATTAAGAAGTATAATGAATGGTTGTAGTACTTTTAGTTTATAAATTATTATTAAGGTGTCTAGTGTGTAGATGCCTTTTTGTGTGGTATAATTGATATAGAAGAAAAACGGAGGAATAAAATTTATGGTAAAAATCACTGAAAACATTAGACTTACAAAAAGTAATAGAGAAAAATTATTAAAGAAAAATGAGGGCTTTAGTACTACAACGAGTTATGATTCCAAAAATTTTAGTGAAGATAGAAAATATACTATAGAAAATGGTTCTTTAATGATTTAAAAAAGTGGGAAGACTTCTTGGGCTGATAGTCGTTATTCTGAAAAAGTAAAAGCAGATGATGAAGAAACACATAGATTTCTTTATAAAAACTTATTGAAGTTAAATACTGATATTGAAGAAGAAAAATAGAGATTAGGGGTGATATAATGAATGATTTATTATCTTTACAGGATTTATTTAATAAGAAAATTTTTAGAATACCCGATTATCAAAGGGGATATTCTTGGGAAGAATTACAATTAAAAGAGTTTTGGAGTGATTTATTAAACTTACTACCAAATAGGGATCATTATACTGGCATGATATCATTGAAGAAATTAGATTCTAATTATATAAATAATAAAAAATGGAATGATGAAAAATGGTTAATTCAAAATTGGGGTTATGTTCCTTATCATATTGTTGATGGTCAACAAAGGTTAACGACATTTATTATTTTAATTAATGAAATAGTAAATTTTTATATAAAAAATAATCCTGAAAAGTCTTTAAATGATATTTTTATTAACAGCTTTCCTTTAAGCAAAATACAAGAAGATTATTTAGTTCAAATTAAGCCTGATTCTCAAGAAACTATTAAAACTTATAAATTTGGATATGAAGTAGATAATCCTAGTTATGAATTTTTTAAATATAGAATCCTTGAATCAACAAATCCAATTGCTGTAGATGAAACATTTTATACATTGAACTTAGCAAAAGCAAAAAGATTTTTTGAAAGTAAAATAATTGAACTTGTCGATACTAAAGGTATTAATGAACTTGAAAATGTATTTAAAAAAGTAACTCAAAGATTAAAATTTAATATGTATTATATTGATAATGATTTTAATGTATTTATTGCTTTTGAAACAATGAATAATCGTGGAAAAAGACTTTCGTATTTAGAATTATTAAAAAATAGATTAATTTATTTATCTACTGTCTTTGATGTTGAAGAAGATAATAAAACAGCAGTTAGAAATAATATTAATGAAACTTGGAAAACAGTTTATGAATATTTAGGAAAAAATAAAATTAAGCCATTAAATGATAATGAATTTTTACAAGCACATTGGATGATTTATTTTGGTTACACTAGATCTAATAAAGTTACATATGATTCATTTTTATTAAACGATTATTTCACACAACAAAATATTTCAAACGATTATAATTTTGAAACTAATAATAATGATAATGAATCTTATTTAGATGAGGAAGAATACGATAATGAAGAAATAATAGTAGAAGAAAAATTTAATAATAAGAAAGAAAAATTAACTATTGGAACTATAAATAATTATATTAATAGTATGAAATCGTTAATTCCTTATTGGTATCAAATACATTATCCTAATGAAATAGAAAATAAAGATATAAGAATGTATATAGAAAGATTAAATAGGCTAGGATATGTTAACTTTAAACCATTAACAACTGTCTTACTTTCAAAACATAATATTAGTGATGAACAAAAAGTGATGATTTTAAAAGGTATGGAAAGATTTGTATTCTTGCATTATAGATTGAATGGATATGTTGGTACATATAAAAATAGTTTCTTTTATAATTTAGCACATGATTATTATTTTAATTCAGTTACATATGAAGATGTCTTAAAAGAAGTAAATGAAATAGATTTCTTAAGTGATAATAATGTTGCTAATATGAGTGGTATTTATACTAAATTTGATAGATTATTTAAAAATAATAATGGTTTTTATTCGTAGGCTTCTATTCGATATGTTTTATATGAATATGAAAGACATCTAATGAGTGGAATGGCAAATAGTGTTAGATTATTGCCTGAAGACATATTTAAGAAAGATGAAAGAGATCATTATTCAATTGAACATATATATCCACAAACTCCAACTGATGAATATTGGATTAATAATTTTTACTATTATAATGAAAATCAAAAAAACAAATTAACAAATACTATTGGAAATTTATTACCTATTTCTAAAAGTATAAATAGCGCATTACAAAATTATTCTTTCGATAAAAAGAAAAGCATGAGATTTAATGATGGTTCTCATAACGAATTAGAAGTAAGTAGAAATGAGAATTGGACTTCTGAAGAAATATTAGTTAGAGGACTAAAAATTGTTAAATTTATGGAAAAAGAATGGAACTTCATAATTCCTAATTTGGCTGAGAGAAAAAGATTTTTGGGATTAGATTTCATGATAGAAGAAGATGATGAATGGATAGATTCAACTGATCCTATTAATGAAGAAATAATTTCTACACCTAAAATAACTTCTTATACAGAAGAGGATTATATAAGATTATCTTCAAATACTAATAATGAAAATCTGTTAGAAATATATAAAGAGTTAGATGAGTATATTATGAGTTTAGCAGATAATATAAAGAAAAATGCTACTAAACATTATATTGGGTATACAAATGGTAAATCTTTTGTAGAATTTCATTTTAGAACAAATTATTTATATTTAACCATGATGTCTGGAACTTATAATGATCCTTTAAATAAGATAAAAATGTTGGATGGAAGATATAATTGGTCTAATAACAATGGATTAGATATATATGAAGATGATGATATTGAATATTTGAAAACATTATTAAAACAATGTTATGAAAAAACATTAAGATGAGGTAGTGATAACTGCGGATATAAATAAAATTAAGAAAGAATTAATTAAACAAAAACAATCAAGATTTAAGGGTAATATATATCATTATTCACAAGTATTAACTAGTAATCAAACTGAAGTAATATTTGATACATCAGCATTTATTCCTAAGAGTAATGAATTAATTAAATTAGATGATTTAATTTAATCAAAGAATCATTTTAAATTATTTGATTATATGTTAGATACTATTGATGAATTGTTAAGTAAAGATTTGATAATTGAAATGAATAAGATATTAAAGAGAAATACTAGTAATGAAGAAAATCCAAGATATATTGTTGGTGGTTTTAAAATTGATAAGTAAGTATTACATAATGAAGTAAACACATGTTTGTCCTATACATACTCGTATAATTAATCATCATGTTTATAAACATACTTATCGTCCACAATATACATGTTCTGAAGAGAATGTATGTAGTAATGTTCAATGTGGTTCTTGTTGTCAATTTAGATAATTAAAATTTCTTTGTAAATTAAAGTGTCTAATTATGTCTCTTTACTTGTAATTTAATTTAGTTAGTTTTATTCTTATAGTAGGGAGTGTGATACGAATGATATATCCATCTATAGATAAATTGCTTAACATCGTAGACTCTAAATATGAACTTGTTCATATAGCTGCTAGGAGAAGTAAACAAATTTCCAGAGAAGGATATTTACAAAAGCCTGAATCCGAGTATAAGAGTAAAAAGAATATTGGAAGGGCCCTTGAAGAAGTTGCTGAAGGACTTATAGAGGTAAAGAAAAGAGGAGAGTAATTTTCTCTTTTTTATATTTTTTGGTATAATTTATATAGGTGATTATATGAAAATAATTAAGTATAAAAAAGGAACAAAAGGACTTTATAAAGTAGAACTAGATGATGGAAGAGTTTTATCTTTATATGAAGATGTTATTTTAAAATTTGATTTACTTTTAAAAAAAGAAATATTTGAAGAAGACTTTGATTCTATAAATAAATATAATTTAGAATGTGATGTATATTATGTAGCGTTAAACAGTATTAAGAATAGATTTAGAAGTATTTATGAGTTAAGTGAATTACTTAAGAAGAAAGAATATCCTGAAGAATATATTGATATTGCTATTAGTAAACTTATAAAACAAGGATATTTAAATGATAGAGTGTTTGCAAAAAGTTATATTAATAATCAAATGTTAACTACTAATAAGGGACCTCTTAGGATTGGAAGAGATTTACTTGATAAAAAAATAGATATAAATATAATAAATGAAGAAATCGAAATATTTAATGAAGATGAGCAAAAGTTAAAAATAGAAAAATTAATTAGTAAGGGATTGAAAACGAATAGAAGTAGAGGAAGTTTTGCATTAAAACAAAAGATTTGTAATGATATTAAATTACTTGGATATGACTCTTCAATTGTTTGTAGTGTAGTTAGTAAGTTTGATTTTGAAGTCAACCAAGATATTGTTAAGAAAGAATATGATAAGTTATATAAACGTTTAAGTAGAAAGTATTCTGGTAGTGAATTAAAAAATAAGATTAGACAAGGTCTATATCAAAAAGGTTTAAGTTACAAAGAAGAATAAAAAAAGAATTCATCAATTGTGAATTCTTTTTAGTTATGTTCCGGGATAGGAACATAGTTTAAACCACCCGCTATGCGGGTGAGAAATG
>OLHE01000226.1_pt1 | contig 51227 bp, 40 predicted proteins | sample 1605821 | NCBI WGS metagenome assembly OLHE01 (sample SAMN03283250) | human gut metagenome | biome: human-associated habitat; material: feces | host: Homo sapiens | place: USA | collected 2013
AGCCTTATAGGCTTTAGAGAAAAACCACCCTTTTCAAGGGTGGATTTTTACTTTTCTTTATGAGAAAAGTATGTTATATTACATATTGTAAGGTAGGTTATAATATGAATAAAAAATTTAAGTTTATATTTTTAATGAGTTTTATTTTATTATTTTGTAGTGCGTGTGATGGAGATGTTACTAGAGATTTGAGACATGATGGTTTTAATTATGGTAGTGAGTTTAATTGTAAGTATTTCTTTCCAGCAGATAAGGAGGATACTAGTTATAAAAAAATAAAATATATAACAGGTACACATATTATTGATACTAATGGAAAGTTATATGAAATATCACTTGGACAAAGTTATGCAAATGATCAAAACTGTAAAGAGGCTGAAACTCAAATAGAGATTAAAGCTATAATGGATGGAAGTATTGTTAAGGGAACTGACAATAAATATTATTATTTAACTGCTCAAAATAATGTTACTCAATATAGTGAAGTTCCAACTACTGATAATAATTATTATACTTATGATTTATTACTTAAGAGTGATGATGTTATAAAAGTAGTTACTGCTAATAGTAGTACAGGTTTATATTATATTTTAAAGAATGATGGAAATGTTTATGGGGTTGTAGTTTCAAGGGCGGATAGAAATTCTCCTGCTGAAATTACTAGTAATGCTATTGTTTATAATCAAGCGGATTATGGAGGCACAATAACTGATTTTAATTATGCAGGCGAATCTACTACAACATTTGTTAGAACTACTAGTAAGTTATATAGGATGTATATGATAAATAGTGATGAATGTAATAAGTATGCTGATGTTACATGTAAATATGAAATGAAGGAAGATGAAACATTTAATAAATATAGTGATAGAATTATTGCTTATAGTGGAAATACATTAATTACTGATTATAATAGAGTATTTAGTGCATAAAAGACTTAGGTCTTTTTTCTTTTTTTAAAGTATGTTATACTAAGCGGGAATATGAGGTGGAAATATGAATTTAAGTAAAGATTGGAAAGATTATGAATTAATAGATGCTTCTTGTGGTGAAAAATATGAAAGATGGGGAAATATATATTTATTAAGACCAGACCCACAAGTTGTTTGGGATAATGGTAATTTACGTGAAAAGTATCATGGTAAGATTGATGCTGTTTATCATAGAAGTAATAAAGGTGGAGGACACTGGGAGAATTTAAGAAATGTTCCTGCTGCATGGACAATTAATTATAAGAATTTAACTTTTAATATTAAACAAATGGGATTTAAACATACGGGGTTATTTCCAGAACAAGCAGTTAATTGGGATTATATGATTAATAAAATTAAAAATAGTGGTAGAAAGAATATCAAAGTATTAAACTTATTTGCTTATACAGGTGGAGCAAGCGTTGCTTGCATGTCTGCTGGTGCTCATGTTACTCATGTTGATTCTTCTAGAGGTATGGTAGACTGGTGTAAAGAAAATGTAAATAGTAGTAATTTGAATGTGACAAGTGTTAGATATTTAGTCGATGATGTTGTAAAGTTTGTGCAAAGAGAAATAAGACGTGGAAATAAGTATGATGCTATTATAATGGATCCACCTAGTTATGGAAGAGGTGCTAATGGAGAAGTTTGGGATATTGAGAAAAATCTTAACTATTTAGTTGAAATTTGTAGTGAAGTATTATCTGATAATCCATTGTTTTTCTTAATTAATTCTTATACTACTGGTTTATCTTCTACAGTTTTATCTAATATACTTGAGTTAACTATTAATAGAAAATATACAGGTTCAATTACTTGTGGAGAGGTAGGTCTTCCAATTACTAGTTGTGGTTTAGTACTTCCTTGTGGAATTTATGGAAGATGGGAATCTAATGAGTAAATTAAATATTTTATATGAAGATAATCATATTATTGTTGTTGTGAAGCCTTATAATGTTTTAAGTCAAGGAGATGCTACTGGTGATAGGTCAATAATGGATGATATTAAAGATTATATAAAAGTAAAATATCATAAACCTGGTAATGTTTATTTAGGTCTTGTTCATCGTCTTGATAGACCGGTTGGTGGTATTATGGTATTTGCAAGAAGTAGTAAGGCTGCAAGCAGGTTAAGTAAGGCTTTTAATGAGCATTCTATTACTAAGAAATATATGGCTATTGTTCATGGAAAAGTTAGTGAAAAAGAAGAATTAGTTGACTATATTGAAAAAGATAAAAATGGTAATAGTTTTATAAGTAAAAATGGTAAAAAAGCTATTCTTGATTATGAACTACTTCAATATAATAAAGAAAATGATTGCAGCTTAGTTTCTATTTCTTTGAAGACTGGAAGACATCATCAAATAAGAGTACAATTTGCTAGTCGTGGACATTATTTGTTAGGAGATCAAAGGTATGGTGTTCTTGATAATAAACAAATTAGTTTATTTTCTTATTATTTATCTTTTGAACATCCTGTAACTCATGAAATATTGGAATTTAAAGTTATGCCTAAGAAAGAAAATTATTGGACATTATTTACATTGTAAAAAAAATGTCTTTATTATAAAAGTATTTGCAATTGCAAATATTTTTTGTTATTATAATAATAGATTATAGAATAAAGGGAGTAGATATTAATGAATTTTGATTTAGGTTGGTTTACGACTGTTCCTGGTATGTTTATTACAGGAGGAGTTGTACTATTAATTATTGCTTTAGTTATTTTGATAGTAACTGGAAAGAAATCTAAGAAAGAGAAAAAAGCTAAAGAAGCGGCTGATGCTAACGCTAATACTGCTCCTACAATGACTGGACCAACTCCTGTTGTTGCACCAGTTGATGCAAGTGCTGCTACACAAACACCTGCTGTTGCAAACAATACAAATATGATTTCACCAGAGGCTGTTGCAATGGCAAATGCACCAACTGTTCAACCTATGATGCCTGAAGCAACTCCAACAGTTATGCCTAATAGTATGCCAGAGGTTCCAGGTGTTCAGCCTTCAGTTCCTACAATGGATATGGGAATGCCAAGCACACCTGTAGTTGATACAAATGTTGCAATGCCACAAATGGGAATGGCACCTGAAATGGCTCAACAAATGCCAGCAATGGATATGCAAATGCCAAGTGCACCAGTAGTAGATGCACAACCAGTTATGCCAGAGGCACCTCAAATGAATGTTATGCCTGGAGTACAGCAAATGCCAGCAATGGATATGCAAGTGCCAAGCGCTCCAGTAGTAGATGCACAACCAGTTATGCCAGAGGCACCTCAAATGAGTGTTATGCCTGAAGTACAACAAATGCCAGCAATGGATATGCAAGTGCCAAGCGCACCAGTTGTAGATGCACAACCAGTTATGTCAGAGGCACCTCAAATGAATGCTATGCCAGAGGCACCTCAAATGAATGTTATGCCAGAGGTACAACAGATGCCAGTAATGGATACGCAAGTACCAAATGCACCAGTAGTAGATGCACAACCGGTTATGCCAGAGGCACCTCAAATGATACCTCAAGGTGCACCACAAGAGCATGTAATTTATGGAGGCGCTGATCCAAGTGCTGTTTCTTCTATTAATGTTAGTCAAGAAAACCATCAAATATATGGTGGTGCAGATCCACTTGCTAATACGCAAACAATTCCAACAATTCCTGTTGCTAATGTTCAACCAGAAGTTGTTGCTCAAGAACCGGTTATTCAACCAATTGCACCTGTTGCTCCAACTACAGTAGAAGCACCAGTTGCACAAGTTAGTCCTGTTGCTCCTGTAGCACAAGTTGCACCAGTTGCACCTGTTGCACCAGTTGCTCCAGTTCAACAATAAAATAAGTATGAAAAGTATTAGAAAATAATACTTTTTTTTTGCTATTCTATTGGTAGACATAGAAAAAAATGTTATAATGACGTTAGGGTGGTATTATGAAAAAAATATCAATATTAGCTTTACATTTAGGATATGGCGGAATTGAAAAATGCATTGTAAATCTAGCAAATGCTTTATGTGAAAATTATGATATAGAGATTGCTGTTTGCTATAAGTTATATGATAAGCCTTCGTTTGATATTGATAAACGTGTTAAAATTAAATATTTAAATAAAGATATAGTTCCAAATAAAGAAAAGTTTATGGAAGCATGTAGAAAGAAAAATCCTATAAAAATTCTGAAAGAAGGATTTTATTCAGTAAAAGTTTTATATGCTAGAAGAAAGTCAATGGTTAATTATATTGAAAATAAAAAGTGTGATGTAATGATTAGTACACGTGATTTATTTAATTATTGGGTAAGTTCTTATGCCAAAGATAAAGTATTAAAGATTGGTTGGGAACATAATCATTTCCATGGTAATGATAAATATGCTACTAATGTTATTAATAGTTGTAAAAATTTAGATTACTTAGTTGTCGTTTCAAATGATTTACAGAAATATTATTCTCATAAACTTGATGGTAAGAAATGTATGTGTGTTTATATTCCAAATTCAGTTGATAGAGTTCCTAAAAATACTTCTTCATTAGAAGAAAAAAGACTTGTAAGTGTTGGGAGACTTTCTAAAGAAAAAGGATTTATCGATTTGTTGAAAGTGTATAAGAAAGTTTTGAAAACAAATCCTGACTGGGTACTTGATATTATAGGTGATGGAGTGGAGAGAAAGTCATTGGAAGAGTATATTTCAAAAAATAATTTAGATGATAAAGTTACTCTACATGGTTTTCAAGGAAAAGATTATATTGATAAAGTTCTACATAAATCTTCGATATATGTTATGACATCATTTACTGAATCATTTGGTATTGTTTTAATAGAGGCCATGAGTCATGGTATTCCTTGTATTGCATTTTCATCCGCAGAGGGAGCAAGAGAAATTATCAATAGTGGAGAAAATGGCTATTTAATAAAGAATAGAAATCATAGTGCAATGATTAAGAAAATTAATGATTTGATTAATGATTATGATGAGAGGGTTAGGCTTGGTAAATCTGCAAGGCGTGGAATAAAAAAATTTACTAGTGATGTTGTAAAAGAAGAATGGATTACATTAATAGAAGAGAGTGATATAAATGAGTAAAAGACGTGTTTTATTTGTTGCTTCTACGGGAGGACATTTAAATGAATTAATGCAACTTCAGAGTATGTTTGATAAGTATGATTTTAATTTAATTACAGAAAAAACTAAGTCTAATTTATGGCTTAAAGATAAATATAAAAATAAAGTTTATTTTTTAACTTATGGGACAAAGGATCATATGTTGTCTTATCCTTTTAAGTTACTTTGGAACTGCATAAAAAGTGTATATTTATTTTTTAAGATTCATCCAGACTACATAGTAACTACTGGTGTTCATACTGCTGGACCAATATGTTTGATTTCTAAGTTTTTTGGTACGAAAATTATTTTTATAGAGACATTTGCCAATATTTCTACTAAGACTGTTACAGGTAAACTTCTATATCCTGTTTCTGACTTATTTATTGTACAATGGCAAAGTCTGTTAAAAGAATATCCTAATGCTGTTTATGGGGGGTGGATTTTCTAATGATATTTGTAACTCTTGGTACTCAAGATAAAGGTTTTCCTAGATTACTTGAGGCAATTGATAAAGAAATTGAAAAAGGAATCATAAAAGAAAAAGTTGTTGTACAAGCAGGACTTACTAAGTATGAATCTTCTAATATGGAGATATTTGATTTAATTCCTGCGGATAAATTTGAAGATTATGTCGAAAAAGCTGATTTAGTTATAACACATGGTGGTGCTGGTTCAATTTTAACGGCTATTAAACATCATAAAAAAGTCATAGCAGCAGCTAGACTTTCTAAATATAAAGAACATACAAATGATCATCAAAGACAAATTGTTAAGGAGTTTTCTAAAGATGGTTATATTATGGAACTTAGAGATTTTAATAAATTAGGTAAGTTAATTGAGAAAAGTAAGAGTTTTGTTCCTAGAAAGTTTGAAAGTAATACTAAAAATATGATTAATTTAATTGATGAATATATAGAAAGTACTGATAATGTTTCTTGGTACAATAAATATAGAGAAGCTCTTTTGTATTTATTTTTTGGAGTCTGTACAACACTTGTAAATTTAATTACTAAATGGATTTTATTATTGACTGTATTTGATTCTAAAAATGCAATACAATTACAAATCTCAATTATTATTTCTTGGATTGTTGCAGTTATATTTGCTTATATTACTAACAGAGTATTTGTTTTTAGTAGCAATAATAAAAATATATTTAAAGAAATTGTTAGTTTCTTTAGTTCTCGTGTTGCAACTCTTTTACTAGAAATGGTAATTATGTTTATTTTTGTTACTAAACTTAATTTGAATGTATTTATATTTACTATAGTTACTCAAGTTTTAGTTATTGTTTTAAATTATGTTTTTAGTAAAATATTTGTATTTAAAAAATAAGGAGGATATTTCTTATGGTAAAAAAGAATAAAGGTTTTACTCTTGTTGAGTTGTTAGCTACTATAGTTATTCTTGGTATATTAGCGGCTGTTTCTATGCCAACTGTTCTTAATTTGTTGAGTGACAATACTAAGAAAGTATATGTGAATGATGCTATTAAGTTAATTTCTCAAGCAGAGTATAAAGTTAGGGCGGCTAGTACGAATATTCAAAAGCCTAATGATGGTGATTGTATAGTAATGAGTTTAATTTATTTAAATAACTCTGATTTTGATAATCCACCAAATAAAGGTGAATATATAAAAGGAGCTTCATATGTTGTTATAAAAAATAATGGAGGTAATTTAGAGTACGCAGCAACAATTGTTGAGAAAATGAAAAATGGTGGTTTCCGAGGAGTTAAACTTGCTACATCAGATGAATTAAGTGGGAAGAATTCTAATAAATATGTTGTTGATTTTAAAAAGACAGATTTAATTTATGTTGATACAGATTCTGTTGATGAGAATAATTCAACAATTTTAACTAGTGATATTATAAATAAAAATTTAGGTAATAATTATGTTTCTAAAATAAATAATGTTTATAGTTATCCAGATTTAGGTGAAGATGTTGTTGATGAGAAAGCTATGGCACCTCGTATTACTAGAGTATCATTGTCATCTGCCTCAGGAAAGGAATATTATTCTCTAGATGCGAGATTAAGTATATCTGTTGTAGATAAAGATACCCCTAAGTCTAGGTTAAAAGTGCGTTACTATTTTTCTTTTAATAATGAAGTTGGAGCATTCCCTAATATATCAGATTTATGTTCTAATTCTGGAAATGATATAAGAAGAAAAGGGTGCTTTGATTGGGGCAGTTCTGATGCTTTTACAAAAGATTTTGATTTTAACAATTATTCATATGATGGTAAAAATAAATTAACATATGAAAAAAATAATAAAATATCTATATATATTGTAGTTAGTGATCCGGAAGGAAATTTTGATAGACAACAAATTGATTATGATGTTCATGAAAATACAGCTCCATTAATTAGAAGTGTGAAAATTTCTAAATTACCGAGTGATCCTCAAAATCTTGCTTCAACTCAAGTAAATTTAGATGTTACTGATGATATAGATGATACAAATGATTTAAAGATTTGTTTAACACAAAATAATTCTTGTACAGATTCAGAATATAAGACATATTCTTCTATGTTTGATGCAAATAAGAATACTTATTATACTTTTAAATGTAATAATAGTACATGTTTACCAAAAGGGCAAAAGTTAAAATTAAATGTTTTTGTAAAGGACAAGTTTGGTAAGGTTTCTAGTTCAAGTGCTGATTATACTTTATATAATAATAAAGCACCTGTAATTGATGTTGGAATTAAACTAGTTCCTGGAACAGACAAATTTAAGAGTGTTGCTAATTATTATTGTCCAACTAGTGATAGTTCATGTCTTGATAAATTTAATAAGAATTCGTTAAGTTATTATTTAGTTATGGATAATGATAGTCAAATAAAAGATGATTTATCTAGTAATTCTAAAATTACTTTAACTCTACAAGAAGTAAATTCTTCTGGAAAGAACATTGGTGATGCAAAGAGTATAACATATGATAAATATTTATCATCTACAGATTTTGGAGGAAGATTTCTTGGTAAATATGATGGTGCTAATAGATTTTTAAAATTAATTGCTACTGATGAATATGGAGAAAGTAATAGTAAAACATTTGAATATAAGAATGTATATAAAAATCAGCCACCTGTTTTAGTAAAAAGTGAATCTAAAATTTCTTCTACTGGATGTCCATCAAAAATAAGTAGTTATTGTAATTCTGATGATACGTCTAGTGGAAATATAAATACTAAAATAAAATTAAAGATAGTTGATGATATAGATGATGACTCTAATATTACTGTTAAAACTTATGATAAAGATTATAAAGACGATGTAGAGTCAAAAAAATACTCTATAAGTGGTTTTGCTGATGGAACAAAAACATTTAAGTTCAAATCAAAAGATTTTAGTAAACCATATGCTACTGATTCAAATAATGGAAAAAGAACTTATATGATTACTATGATTGATTCAGATAATCAAGAGTCTACAGGTTCATTAAATTATACAATATACCAAAATAAACCGCCAATAATATTAGATACATCTGTTGAGAATGTTGGAGGAAGTCCACTTTATGATGTAAATGATACTGATTATTACTTAGATGGAAATCGTTTGTCTTCGGTTATTAAAGTAACTTTAACTGATGATTTAGATGGTGATAGTCAAGTTAATGTTGCAGTTAAAGATATTTTAAATGATAATAAACTTTCTAAAGCATCTAAGTATAGTGATATAAAAAATTCTGGAATTAATTATACTTTTGCTGGAAAGTATGATGGTGTAGATAGAAAATATAGGGCTGTTGCTACTGATAGTTATGGTGCATCTTCTGAAAGTGAGGAGACTACTTATTATAATATTTATAAGAATGTTGCTGCAACAGTTGAAAATTTAACTGTTACCGGTACAAATAAACAACCATGTAATAATGCTGGCTTATGTTCTGATGATGGAGATGGTGGAAGTTTAGATGCAGTTGTTAAATTTAATGTTAGAGATGACTTGGATGCACCAACTAATGTTTTATATTGTGTTGCTACAGGAGATAATAAATGTATACCTAATATCAAGTATACTTCTGATATTGCGACAAAAGGTATTACTATTAAAACTGCTAGTAAGTATCTTAATGAACCACAGCCAGAAGAGCCTTCTGATGACTTTAATGTTGACAATAATATAACAGGTGATACTTCTTCTAGTAAGGATTCAAAAGGTAATGCTACAACAGAAAACTATAATATTTCGGTTCAAGGTGCAGAACAAACAGACCCTTCTGAAGTTAAAGTAAAAGTATATTTATCAGACACATATTCTGAAAATAGTGATTCTTTGTATTATTATCATGTTTATAAGAATAAGGCTCCAGTATTTTCTAATAATACAAATTTTGAATCAAATGATATTCGTAACCAATCGATTATAAAAGGCTCATTCTCAGTAGAAGATGATTTTGATTCTAATGAATTAGAATGGCAATTTTGTTATAAAGATAGTGCTAAGAAGGAAAAATGCTTTTCAAAGGTACCAGTTCCTTCTAGTAATGAATTTAAAAAGAACATAGAATTTACTGCTGATTTGGGAATTGCTCCAGATGAATTTAAAGCTCAAGAGTATATTTTATATGTTAGGGTTTATGATAGTGGTGGACTTATAAGTACTACCTTGAAGTCATCTTATCAAGTAGATGCATCAGCATATCCAGAACTTACAGAAAATACTACTGCTTATGCAATTGGTACTACTAAATATAATTATAGTAATAATTTAAGCCAAAACTTTACAGATACAGTTAATAACAAAACATATTTATGTTCTGGATATTATAAAGTATATGAAATTAGTTATAAAAAGGTTTCATTGGGTGGTGATAATTCAAATAATTATATGATTGTAAGAGACAAAGTAAAGGAAATTGAAAATAATAAATATTGTGCTGAAGCTGTTGATGCAACAGATGGTCCTTATTTATTTAAATATGGTGTTGAACCACACAAAAGTCCATATGCTAGGTATGATGATAGTAACGGAGGAAAATAATATATGAAAAAAAAGAGTATTTTTATTTCAATTTCTTTTGTTATAATTGCAGGTTTATTTTTTACTTTTGCTTTTGTCTTTAATAGAAAGGACGATCCAAAAAAATTAGATTTATCTTCTTATCCTGAAGGTACTAAAATAAATACAACAAATAATTTAAAGAAAAAACATTGTTTAGATAAGATTTGTATAAGCAATGTGTATATTTATTATAATAATGGTACAGGCACAATTAGTTATACTTTAGATAATAAATCTAAAAAAGCAAAAAAAGGTAATTTTAAATTGATTTTTGATAATAATAATGAAGTAGTTATAAACTATGATTTTACAAAAGAAGATAATTATGAATCATTTGCAAGTTATATGGGAAATTATTTAGAAAATGTAAATGATTATAAATTAGTAAAGTTAACTAAAAGTGAAGAAAGTAAAATAATTAAGTAAGAACGTAAGCTATTTTGGTTTACGTTTTTCTTTGTAATAAATTCATTTTTATATACAAAATAGCTTAATTTTGCTAAAATTATAATAAGGTGATAATAGATGGATAGTAAAAAGATAGCTTATATTTTAATGACTTTTAGTTTTGTTCTTATTGTGTCTGGGAGTGTTTCTTTATTTTTAATAGGGTTAAAAAATGATAGGAATGAGACTTATAAGAGAATGGATGATGTTAGTAATAGTTATGAAGTTTTTAGTACGAATGTTTCTGTTTTTGAAAATGTTAGAGATGAGTTATATAACAATATATTAGGAAATGTTTATTATGATACTATGTATACTAATGATTTAGCAATAAAAAATAAATTATCTAATTATGAAAACTTAGTTGATGAATTAGAAAAGAATACTAATAATTTAAATAAGTTATGTGATGATGCTTACTATCCAGAAAGTAAGATTAATAATATTTGTTCAAATTATAAAAGTATTTATGAACAAGTAATTAATTATTTTGTATCTGATATAAAAACTTATAATAAGAATGTTGTTAGTTATAATAATTATCAAGCTACGTTAGGTACTGGATTAAGTGTTATTAAATACAATACAAATAAAAAATATATAGATTATAATAATGATGGAAAATATGATGGTAAAGAGGAATAATTATGTTTAAGAGGAGAAATAAAAGTAATTATAAATGGCCGTTAAAGAGAAAAATTGTTGCTTTTCTTTGTGCTTTTTATATACTTTCTTTTTCTTCTTTTTTATTTTTGTTTTATGGACCATTTGATTCATTTAAAGAGTTTTGGATTACTAGTGCAATGACTACTATGAATCATAAGTATCTAGCAACATGGTTATATAGTGATAGTTATATTCAAAAAGTTCTTCAGAATAATAGTATTGATGAAGTTGATGAAGTAAGTGATTCTTCATTAATTAAATTTAGAAAGTATAAAAGTACTATATATAAAAATAAATATGAAAAAGAAATTTTGGATAGAGATGAAAATGATTTATATAAATTAATTGAAGTTAGTGGTAAAGGCTACCAAGGTTATTTAGTTGCGATATATGATCCTTCAAGGATAAGTATTGCGACAACTGCATATTTAGGTGTTCGTGGTGAATCTATTTTAACTGTTAGTAAAAGAGAAGGAGCAATTGTTGCGATGAATGCGGGGGGATTTTATGATCCTGATTGGAATTCTAATGGTGCTCTTCCACATGGAACTGTAATTTCTAACGGAAATATTGTTAGTGATTATGCTGATGCTAATATGGGAGGAGGATTTATAGGGTTTACTAAAGATAATAAGTTGATTCTTGGTAATATGAGCAAGGAACAAGCAATAAAAAAAGGTTACCGTGATGCAATTGAATTTGGTCCTTATTTAATAGTAAATGGTAAAAGAAGTTTTATTAAAGGTAATGGCGGATGGGGAAGAGCCCCTCGTAGTGCTATTGGTCAAAGAGAAGATGGAATAGTTTTATTTTTAGTTATCAATGGACGTCTTGCTAATAGTATTGGTGCAGATATGATAGACCTTACTGATATTATGGAAAATTATGGCGCTGTTAATGCTGCTAATCTAGATGGTGGTAGTTCTTCTGAACTTGTTATAAATAATGATATTATCAATACTCCTGTTGCGGGAGGAAAGGATGGGCTTCGTAATATGTCAACTTTTTGGGTGGTTAAGTAGGTGAATATATGTTAATTTTAGATGATGTTTTAAAATATTGTAGTGATGCTGGTCTTGCTAGAGTATTAGGAATTGCCAAGAGAATATTAGATATGCTACAAATAGTTGGTCCTATTTTGTGTATTATTTCATGTATATATATATTTATAAAGATGATGATTAATCCAGAGGATAAGAAATTACCAAAAAATTTAAGAAATGCCTTTTTTGCACTCGCTATTACTTTTTTTATTCCAGTATTTGTAAATGTTACAATGCAATTATTTGATGATAAGTTTACTATTTCAAATTGTTGGAACTATGCTGAAGAGGTTGCTAATGTGGGAGGAGTTTCCTACATGGAAATATCTGAGGAGACTAGAAAGTCTATTTTAAATAATCCTAGTGATTATGAAAATGGTTCAAGTAATAGTAGTAATGGAAGTAGTAGTACTAGTAACAATAATAATAATAGTTCTAATAGTACATCTAATAGTACTTCATCTAAAAAAGGTCCAGCAGTTTCTGTTAAAATTCAATATAATAAGAAGGATTCTGGCGGAAGATGTGGTAAAGGTAGTGGTGATAAATGTGTTGAGATTGCTACTGTTAAATATCAAAATGGAGATAGTGTTAAATTTTATATGGGATATCAAAATAATTCACAATTATTAGGTGGTTCTTGTCGTGCTCATGCTTTTACTTGTGGAATGAATGCAGTAAATAACACAAAATATTCAACACTTGATTTACAAAATTATATGAAGTCACTTAATGGTGATGGAGTATTTAAAGGCAAAACTAAATATAATGCGGCAATTAGTCACTTCAATGTAAATGCTAAAGCATATTTTAATGAAACTAGTATTAGTAAGTCATATTCTCTTGCAAAATCTGCTCTTGATAATGGACAACCAGTTATGATTTTTGTTTCCGGTAATAAATGTAGTGATTTAGCAAATTCGCATCATGCTTTATTACTTTTAGGATATGATAGTAATGACAATGTCATATTCTTAGATAGTTGCGGTAGATATAAAAATGCTAAAAAAAGAAATCTATCACATTTAATTAATGGCTGTATGTCACCTGATGGTATTGCAAAAAATTGGATGAGAATGGTTATTTTTACTTATTAAAAATATTAAATTATTTATATAACTTGAGATTATTGAGTTATTTTGATATACTTTTTTAAGATGGAGAATAGGATATGGCAAGTAGAAGTAAAGATAATAAAAAAGAAATAAAATCTAAAAGTACTGATAAAAAAGATAAAAAGACTAATCCAAGAAAAAAAACTAATACTAAAAAAGAAAAAAAACTATTTTTTAGTAAGAAAGAGTTTGTATTTAATTTTATTAGTTTAGTTGTAATTATTTGTATTGGAATATATTTTGGTGGTAGAAGTTTTTATTACTATGGAAAACAAAATTCTAGTAAAAAGCAGGTTGAACAAACTCTTAATGGAGTACTTCTAAGTAACAATAAAATTGTAAAAGAAGGAGATGGCTTTCATAGAGATAATGATGGTTATTTCTTTAAAGGAAATGTTGAGAGTAATTATGTGATGGCTTTTAATAGATTATTTAGAGTTTTAAGAGTAAGTGATGATGGGTTTGTAAAATTAGTTAGTGAAGATAACGTTGCATCATTTATGTACGGTGAAGATACTAAATATCAAAATTCAAATATTCGAAAGTGGCTTACAAAAACAGATAATGAATATTCTGGAATATATTATGATACAATTCCTAATATTAAGGATTTTGTTATTAAGACAAAGTATACTGAGGATGTTTTAGGTAAAAAAGTAATTACCGGTAAGCGTGAATATAGTGATTATGTTACTTCTTTAAGTCTTCAAGACTATATTAATTCTGGGAGTAGTAATGGCTTTTTAAATAATAAGAAATTGTATTATTTAAATGGTACTAATAAAGATAATGAAGTGTTATTTGTAGATGAGGATGGAAGTATTTTAGGTGCTGATAGTTTAGATGGATATGGTATTCGAACAGTTATTACTTTGAAAAATAATTTAACTATTTCATCTGGAGATGGTAGTTTAAACAATCCATATGTTATTAATCAAAAAAATAAAGTTAATTATATAGATAGTTATGTAAAGCTTGGTAATGATATTTGGAAAGTTTATAATAATACAAATAATGTTCTTAAGATGTATTTAAATGGTTACTTAAATGTAGGAGGGGTTGAATTAACAAGAAATTATAGTAAGAGTGGTAGTAAATTTGATATTACTAATAAGAATAATATTGGTTATTATTTAAATACTACTTATCTAAAGAGTTTACCTTATAGTAATTATTTGATTGATAACAATTTTTATACAGGGGAGTTAAGTACTGATACGGGATATGAGTATAAAAATATTTATACTGATAGAGTTACTTGTCGTGTTGGATTATTAAATATATTTGATTATGTTTCTAATAATAGTTTTAATGATTATTTTCATATGAATACAACATCTGGTGTTGGAAGTATTCAATATAGTACAAATTCAAATGGATTACTTGAAGAAGCTGATGTTACTGATTTAAAACATGTAGTACCAGTTGTTTCTATAAATAGTGCCTCAATAAAAAGTGGAGATGGTACTTTAAATAATCCTTATGTATTGGAGTGATTAGATGAGTAAGAAAGTAAAACAAGAAATTGAAATATTAGATGTTGATGATTCTTTAGATGAAGTTTCTAATGTGAAAGAGAAAAAAAGTAGCGAGAAAAAGAAAAGAAAATTTAAGAAGATTAGTAAGTTTACTATTTTAATTTTATTACTTGATATTATTGTGGTTGATGGTCTTATTGTGATTAACAATAATAAGTTTAAAGCATTTTGGATTCCTACTGCTATGACTACTAAGTCTCATAAATATTTAGCGTATACTTTGTATGACCCTGATACGGTTAATAAAGTTATGAGTGAAAATTATATTGAGTCAAATAATGAAGAAATTAATCTTAATGATATAGTTATAGGCAATAATACTAAGACGCATTATACTTCAAAGTATGAAAAAGAGATGTTTACTAAGGATGAGGGAAATGATGTTTTTAAAATTATTCGTCTTGAGGAACAAAAATTTAAGGGATATTTAACAGTTGTTTATGATCCAAGTGATGTGTCTTTGGCTGTTTCATCTAAACTTGGTAAGGCTGGTCAATCAGTTAATACTTTAGTTAAAAATAATAATGGACTTGTTGGTATTAATGGTGGAGGTTTTGAAGATTTAGATGGTTGGGGAAATGGTTCTATTCCATATGGAGCAATTATAAAGGATGGTGTTCATATATGGCAACATGATGGTGGCTCTGGTGGACTTATTGGTTTTACTAAAGATCATAAGATGTACTTAACAAGCAAAAGTCCAGAAGAAGCAATTAAAGATGGTATGTGGGACGCTGTTGAGTTTGGACCAAACCTAATTGTAAATGGTAAGACTAGTAAGATTCATGGTGATGGTGGATGGGGAACTGCTCCTCGTACTGTTATTGCGCAAAGAAAAGATGGTGTTGTACTATTTTTAGTAATTGAGGGTAGGCTTCCTGGTTATAGTACTGGTGCTACTATGAATGATGTTATAAATATACTTTTAAGATATAAGGCTTATAATGCTGCTAATTTAGATGGAGGAGCATCAACTACAATGAGTGTTGAAGGTAAGCTTTGGAATAAGCCAAGTGCTGGAGAGTCTTATGGTGGAAGAACTGTTTCTAATGCATGGATTGTTACAAATAAACAAAATAAGGCATATGTTACTCCAACAAAAGTTAAATAGAAGATTTAATGTCTTCTATTTTTTTTGATTTTATTACATAATATTTATGTTATAATAATGTATATTTTGGAAGTGAGTACTATGCAAATAAAACTAGATGATGACATAAGTTATGTACTTAAAACTATAAATGATAAAGAATATGAGGCTTATTTAGTTGGAGGCTTTGTAAGAGATTCTTTATTAGGTTTTAGTAATGATGATTATGATATTTGTACTAATATGCCTTTAGACGAGATAGAAAATACCTTTAATGGATTTAAAATGATGCGTGAAAATGAAAGAAGACAAATTGGAAGATTAAAACTAAATAATAAAGAATTGGAATTTGTTTACTTCAAAGGAAAAACATTATATGATGATTTAATAAAAAGAGATATTACAATTAACGCTTTAGCATGTGATTATCTTGGAAATGTTATTGATTATGTTGATGGTATTACTGATATTAACAATAAAGTTATTTCTCTTGTTGAAAAGTCAGGTGCTGGTATTTTAAAAGATCCACTAAGAATACTAAGAATACTTAGATTTTCTTTAAAATGTAATTTTATAATTGACAGAAATACAAAAAATATTATTATAAAATATAAATATTTATTAAATGATATTGCACATGAAAGAATATTAGATGAATTTAGGAAGATATTGAGTTATCGTGATGCTACTAAAATTATTAATGAGTATATAGATATATTTTCTATAATTATTCCTGAATTTAAAAGAATGAATGATTTTAACCAAAATAATCCAAATCATATTTATACTGTATTAGAACATACATTAAAAGTAATGGATAATGTAGCAATAAATAATTTTTATTTACGAGTAGCAGCTTTATTTCATGATATAGGAAAACCTTTTTGTTATACTGAAAAAGATGGTGTAGGTCACTTTTATGGGCATCCTAAAATAAGTAGTGAAATATTTTTAAGTTTTTCAGATAAATATGGTCTTGATAAAAAGAGTAGAGATATTATTTATAAACTTATTATTTATCATGATAAAGATATTCCTAAAAAAATAAATAAGTTAAATAGATTTATATATGATTATGGAAAAGATAATTTTGATTTGCTATTTTTACTTAAAGAGGCTGATGTTATGGCTCAAAATAATAAGTATTTTGATAAATTAAATATTTTAAGAGAAGAAGAAAAAGTTGTTTATGAAAGAATTGCTAATAATTTTGTATTTAATGTTAAAGATTTAAAAATAGATGGTCTATACTTAATGAGTTTTGGAATAAATGGACGAGATATTGGTATTGTTTTAAATAAGATTTTAAATTTAATTTTAGATAATCAACTTGAAAATGAAAAAAGTGTGTTAGAAAATTATGTAAATAGACATTTTGGTTAAGTTTGCATTAATTTTCTTTTTATTATGTTGATTTTGATATATAATATTAGTAGTTGAAAGGGTGATTAAATGAAAAAAATAATGGATGGTAATGAGGCAGCTAGTTATGTTTCATATAATTTTACTGAAGTAGCAGGAATATATCCTATTACGCCTGCATCTCCTATGGCAGAGCTTACAGATAAATGGAGTAGTGAAGGAAAACTTAATTATTTTGGTACTCCAGTAAGAATTGTTGAAATGGAGTCTGAAGCAGGAGCAGCTGGAATGGTACATGGTTCTCTTCTTGCAGGGTGTTTAACTACAACTTATACAGCGAGTCAAGGTTTATTATTAATGATTCCTAATATGTATAAGATTGCAGGAGAACTACTTCCTTGTGTTATAAATGTTGCTGCTAGAAGTTTAGCAACACATGCTTTATCAATATTTGGTGACCATCAAGATATATATGCAGTACGTGGAACTGGTTTTGCAATGCTTGCATCAAGTTCTGTACAAGAAGTTATGGACTTAACAGGAGTTGCTCACTTATCAGCAATTAAAGGACGTGTTCCATTTATTAACTTCTTTGATGGATTTAGAACAAGTCATGAATTACAAAAAGTAGATGTTATTGATACTGATAAATTAAAAGGATTAATAGATCAAAAAGCATTAAATGAATTTAGAAATAGTGCATTAAATCCAAATAATCCTATGATTAGAGGAACTGCTCAAAATGGAGATATTTATTTCCAAGCAAGTGAAGTTAGAAATACTTACTATGATAAAGTACCAGATATTGTAAATGACTATATGAGTAAAATTAATAAAATAACTGGAAAAGATTATAAACCATTTAATTACTATGGAAGTCCTACAGCAACTAAAGTTATTGTTGCTATGGGTTCTGTTTGTGAAACTGTAAAAGAAACAGTAGAATATTTAACTAAATTTAGAAATGAATCTGTTGGTTTATTAGAAGTTCATTTATACAGACCATTTAGTTCTAAGTACTTCTTAAAAGAACTTCCTAAGACAGTTAAAAAGATAGCTGTACTTGATAGAACAAAAGAGGCAGGAAGTGCTGGAGAACCATTATATTTAGATGTTATTAAGACAATAAAAGAAGCAGATGCTAAAGTAAATGTTATTGGTGGAAGATATGGTCTTTCTTCAAAAGATACAACACCTGCTATGATAAAAGGAGTATTTGACTTTTTAGATACAAGAGATGCACATACTAACTTTACAGTTGGTATTAATGATGATGTTACTAATTTAAGTATTCCATATGATGATAAGTTTAGTATATCAAATAAGAAAAATATTGAATTCTTAATATATGGATATGGTAGTGATGGTATGGTTTCAGCATCTAAGGATTTAATGAAGATTACTGGTACTTATACAAATGCATATGTACAAGGTTATTTTCAATATGATTCTAAAAAGAGTGGTGGAATTACTATATCTCATTTAAGATTTGGTAAAGAGCCAATTAAATCTACTTATTATGTTTCTCTTGCTAATATTGTAGTTTGTACAAAAGATAGTTATCTATCTAGACTAAAAATGATTGATAAGATTAAAGATAATGGTATATTTGTTTTAAATACTAACAAGAGTGCAGATGAGGCTCTTGCTATGATGAATAATAATGATAAGAGATTGTTGCAACAAAAGAAGATTAAAATGTTTATAATTGATGCTAATAAGATTGCTGCAGAAGTGGGACTTAATGGTAAGATTAGTACTATAATGGAGACAATTATATTTAAATTAGGTAAGATAGTTGATTCTACTTTTGCTATTGAAAAGATTAAGGAGAACTTAAATGTAAAATTTGGTAATAAGGGTGGAAATATAGTAGAAAAGAATATTAAGGCTATTGATATGGCAATAGATGGATTATGTGCTGTAAAGATTCCTTATGTTGATTTTGATTTTACAGTAATGCCTAAGAAGAGTTTCTTTGAACTTGTTGATTGTATGGAAGGTGATTCAATTCCAGTTAGTAGTTTTTTAAAGATGCCTGCTGGTGAGTTTGAGGCTGGAACTTCTAAGTATGATAAACGAGATAGTAGTGAGATTGCTCCATCTTATTGTTCTGAGAATTGTATTGGATGTAATATTTGTAGTTTAGTTTGTCCACATGGTGTTATTAGACCATTTTTACTTGATAATAATGAAGTAATGGATGCACCTGAATCTATGAGAGATAAATTAATTAATGCAAATATTAAAGATAAGGATTATAAATTTTCTGTTGGTGTTAGTTTACCTGATTGTACAGGATGTTCCTTATGTGTTGAGGCTTGTCCTGGTAAAAAAGGCGTTAAAGCTCTTGTTATGAAGATGAAAGATGAGTTGAAGCAAGAAAAGAAAGATGAAGAGTATAAATATTTATTTACAGAAGTAAGTGAAAAGAAAAATGTTATGCCAACAAACTCTGTTCGTGGAAGTCAATTTGTTAAACCTAAGTTTGAGTTTCCAGGGGCATGTGCTGGATGTGGTGAAACTCCATATTTAAAACTTTTAACACAATTATTTGGAGATAGAATGGTAGTTGCTAATGCAACAGGTTGTTCATCTATTTATGGAGCAAGTGCACCATCAATGCCATATTCAATTCCATGGGCTAATTCTTTATTTGAGGATAATGCAGAATTTGGATTTGGTATGAAAATTGCTGATTTAACTATAAAAAATCAAATAGTTTCATTGATTAATAATAATATGGATAAAGTTAGAAATAGTGAAAAGGAAACTTATCAAGCATATTGTAGTGAGCAAAATCTTGAGAATTCAGAGGCTTTGATGGAAATAGTTGAGAATACAAGAATTCCAGAGTTGTTAAAGCTAAAAGACTTTATTGTTCCACGTTCAGTTTGGATGATTGGTGGAGATGGTTGGGCATATGACATTGGATATAATGGAATTGATCATGTCCTTGCTAATCGTGAAAATGTAAATATTTTAGTTCTAGATACAGAAGTTTATTCAAATACAGGTGGACAAGCTTCTAAATCTACAAGAACAGGAGCAGTTGCAAAATTTGCTGCTGGTGGAAAAGAAACTGCTAAAAAGAATCTTGCTCGTATTGCTATGAGTTATCCACATGTATATGTTGGAACAATATCTTTAGGTGCAAATCAAGCACAAGCTATAAGAGTAATGAAAGAAGCAGAAGCTTATAATGGACCGTCTATTATAATTGCTTATGCACCTTGTATTGCTCAAGGAATTCTTAAAGGAATGAAAAATAGTATTGCTGAAGAAAAAGCAGCAACTGAGTGTGGATATTTCCCATTATTCCACTATAATCCAGAAAACTCGTTGTTTAAACTAGATAGTAAAGCAGATTTTACTAAGTTTGATGAATTTATTTTAGGAGAAGATAGATATAGAACACTTAAGAAAATTAATAAAAATGGTGATGTTTTATTAAATGAAAATAAAGATCAAGCAGAAAGAACTTATAATTACTATAAAGAGTTATCTGAAAAAGTAAGTGAATAATATACATAATTTGATAATTATCAAAGATTATAATTAATACAAATAAGTGATAATTATTTATATAGTCAATGTGGTTATGCATTGGCTTTTTTTAGTTATTATTTTATATTTTACTTGTTATAAATTATTATGAAAAAGTATTAGTAGAGTTAAATGTTGTATATTAAAAGTTAAATGTCTCTTTTATACTAATTCCTATAAATCTTTTTTATTTGTTTTAACATCTTATTTGTATTATAATCTTTATAGGCGAAAGGAGTGGAGTTATGAAAATAACAGTAAAAAAAGAGGGAGAATTATTAGATTATTTATATAATAATATTGATATGCCTAAAAAACGTATTAAACAATATTTAACTCATGGAGCAATATTTGTTAATAATACTAAAACAACTAAATATAATTATAGAATATTACCTGGAATGACTATTATGATTGATACAGATAGTAAAAATAAAAAGACACTTCCATTTGATATTTTATTTGAAGATGACCATATTATTGTTGTAAATAAACCAAGTGGTCTTTTAACAATAGCAACTGCAAAAGAGAAAGAAAAGACACTTTATCATATTGTAAGGGAATACTTAGTTAGTAAAGATAAAAATGCTAGAGTATTTATTGTACATAGATTAGATAAAGATACTAGTGGAGTAGTTGTATTAGCAAAAGATGAAAAAACAAAAAATAAATTACAAGAAAATTGGAATGAATATGTATCACTTCGTGAATATGTAGCGGTAGTACATGGAAGATTAAATAAAGAAAGTGATAGAATTGTTCAAAAACTAAAAGAAACTAAAACAAATCTAGTATATGTTTCACGTGATAACGATGGAAAAGAAGCAATTACTAACTATAAAGTAATTAAAGAAAATAATGATTATTCAATGGTAAGTATCACTCTAGAAACAGGAAGAAAAAACCAAATAAGAGTTGCTTTTAATACACTACATCATCCAATAGTAGGAGATAAGAAATATAGTACAATAAAAGATAATGAATCAAGACTATTTTTACATGCTAATAGATTAAAAATGTATTATCCAGAAATAAGAAAAGATATTTTATTTGAAACATCAACACCAAATGAATTTAAGAAGATAATGAACTAATGCATAGAAAAAGAAAGAATAAAAAGTATTTAAAAAGTCTGTTATTAGTAATTATAGTTATAGGTGTTGTATTTATTTCTTACAAGGAAGTATTAAATAATAAAGATGTTATAGAAAATAAAATAAATATTATGAATAATGATGAATATAAAAATATAGATGATTATAAAATATTTAAAAAGTATTATAAAAAAGCCGTAAAAACCGTAAAAAATATGTCTTTAAAAGAAAAAGTAGGGCAATTATTTTTAGTTAGATATAATAAAGATGATGTAGAATACTTAAGTAACTTTTATCCTGGAGGATATATTTTATTTGCTAAAGATTTTCAAAATAATACAAAAGAACAAATGAAAAAAGAAATAGAAACAGATAAGAAAGAAAATAAATTTCCCCTTATAATGGCTGTAGATGAAGAAGGTGGATATGTTACAAGAGTTAGTAGATTTAAGCAATATAGAGATGAGAAGTTTTTATCATCAAGAGCATACTATAATCAAGGAGGATATGCTTTAGTTGAACAAATAGAAAAAGAAAAAGCAACTCTTTTAAAAGATTTAGGTATAAATTTAAATCTTGCTCCTGTATCTGATATATCAACATCATCAACTGATTTTATTTATTCAAGAGCGTTTCAAGGAAATACTGAAGAAACTTCCATTTTTGTAAAAAATATGGTAAAGTATGCGAATAATAATAAAATAAATTCATGTTTAAAACATTTTCCAGGATATGGTAATAACAAAGATACACATACAGGTATTGCAATTGATGAGCGAAGTTATGAAGAAATAGAAAATAATGATTATAAACCATTTATTGCAGGAATTGAAGAAAATGTTCCATCTATTTTAGTATCTCATAATATTGTAAAAAGCATTGATAGTGAGTATCCTGCATCATTAAGTAAAAAAGTAAATAATGAATTAAGAAACAAACTAAATTATACAGGAATAATTATGACAGATGATCTTGCAATGGATGCTGTAAAAGAATATGTTTCAAACAATACATCAGCAACATTAGCAGTAAATGCAGGTAATGATATGATTATAACAAGTGATTTTTTAACAATGAAAAATGAAGTTTTAAATTCAGTTGAAGAAGGAAAAATACAAGAAGAGACAATAGATAAGGCTGTAACAAGAGTAATTGCTTGGAAATATTACAGTGGGCTATTTGATATGGACAAGGAGGACTAATGGAAACAGATAAAGAAAAAATATCAAATGAAAAGTTATTTAAAGAAATCGAAAACATGACGGGTTTTTCTAAGCACAATAATTTCAAGTTTGTTGAAATAAAAGAAAAAAGTGCTATAATAAGAGCAGACTTAACAGAAAACTCTATGAATCCATATAAAATTGCTCATGGAGGATTAATATTTGGTTTAGGAGATATGGCAATGGGAATGGCAACAAAATCAACAGGAAGAAATGCTGTAACACTTAGTGCTAATATTACATATCTAAAGCCAGCTGTAGGAGAATATCTTCTTGCAAAAGCAGAGGTTATAAAAAATGGTAAAACAACTGCTTATGTAAGATGTGATATTTATAATGACAAAGATGTTCAAGTAGCAACAATGGATTCAAACTATTATTATATAAGTTAAGAGGAAGGATATTTATGACAGATAAAGAATTATTTAAAAATACAGAAAAATATATTGGACAAGAAATAACAATAGAAGGATGGATAAAAAATCATCGTAAACAAAAAGAATTTGGATTTATTTCATTTTCTGATGGAACATTTTATACACCAATTCAAGTAGTATACGATAAAGATTCAAATTTTGATGAAATAGTAAAATATCACGTAGGTAGTGCTATAAAAATAACAGGAATAGTTGTAGAGTCTCCTAAAGCAGGACAAGACTTTGAAATTCATGCAACAAATATTGAACTTCTTGGAGATTGTCCAGAAGATTATCCAATTCAACCAAAGAAACATACACGTGAATTTTTAAGAGAACAAGCTTATTTAAGACCAAGAACAAATCTTTTCCAAGCTGTTTTTAGAATAAGAAGTAAAGCTTCATTTGCAATTCACAAATATTTTCAAGATAGAGACTATGTTTATTTTCATGCTCCATTAATTACAGCAAGTGATGCAGAAGGAGCAGGAGAAATGTTTAAAGTAACAACTCTTGATTTTGATAAATTACCTCGTACAGAAGATGGAAAAATAGATTATTCAAAAGACTTCTTTGGAAGACAATCATCACTTACTGTATCTGGCCAATTACAAGCAGAAACATTTGCACTTGCATACAAAAAAACATATACATTTGGACCAACTTTTAGAGCAGAAAATTCTAACACAAAGACACATGCTAATGAATTTTGGATGATTGAACCAGAAATTGCTTTCTGTGATTTAGAAGAAGACATGAATATCATGGAAGATATGTTAAAATACGTTGTAAAATATGTATTAAAGAATTGTAATGAAGAGTTAGTATTCTTAGATAAATTTGTAGAAAAAGGGTTAATTGAGAAATTAAAACATTTAGTAAAAACAAATGCAGTAAGAATAACTCATGAAGAAGCAATTAAATATTTGATTGAGTCTGGTAAAGAATTTGAGTTTAAACCAGAATATGGTGAAGATTTGGCTCGTGAACATGAAAAATATTTAACAGAAGAAAAATTTAATGCTCCAGTATTTGTATATGATTGGCCAAAAGATATCAAAGCATTTTATATGAGATTAAATGATGATAATAAGACAGTAGCAGCAGTTGACCTTCTAGTACCAGGTAGTGGAGAGTTAATGGGTGGATCACAAAGAGAAGAAAGATTAGATATTTTAACTCATCGTATGGATGAATTAAAAATGAATAAAGAAGAATTATATTGGTATATTAAATTACGTGAATATGGTGGATGTGTTCACTCAGGATTTGGTATGGGATTTGAAAGATTAATTATGTATTTAACAGGAATTGAAAATATAAGAGATGTCATTCCATATCCTAGAACTCCAGGAAATTGTGATTTCTAAAAGTGTATTAAAAAATGTAAAGAAAGTGAAATAAGAAAACACTTTCTTTTTTTCATGTATATATAGTGTTATAATACTTTTAGAATGGAGAATATGATATGGATATACTTGAGACAAAAACAGACATTGGATTAATCAGAGAAACAAATGAAGATAAAGCAATAGCTCTAATGCATCCTAAAAATAAAAATATTAAATTGCTAGCAGTAGCTGATGGTATGGGTGGTAAAGAAGATGGCGAACTTGCCTCAAATTATATAGTAAATTCTTTAGAAAGATGGTTTAAAAATAAAAGCATTAAAACACTAAATAATACAGTTGAATTAGAAAAACTAGTAAAAAGCTATGTAAAAAGACTTAATACAGCTTTAGTAAGAAAATATGGAGATAATCATTTAGGTTCAACATTAACTCTAGCAATTATAAATAAAAATCATACTTTATTTATAAATTGTGGAGACTCAAGAGGATATATCTATAAAGAAAATGAATTATTTCAAGTAACATCAGATGATTCTGATGTTTGGTATTACTATAAATATGGAGAAGTAGAAAAGGATGATTTAAGATACTTTGTAAACAATAATTTAATAAATTCATGTGTAGGAATATCAAGAGACTTTTGTAGAGTATCATCTGAAATAATAGAAAATGATTATCAAATACTTTTGCTTGTATCTGATGGGGTAACTGATATGATTACTGATAAGAAAATAAAAGAGTTAATAAAAAAATCAAAATCAGAAGAACTATTATCAAATATAATAAATGAAGCTGTAAATGTAGATCAAAACTTATCTGTACCAAAAAAGTTAGAGAAAAAAGCTCTATCTATGTATATAGTTCCTTTTAAAGGAAGAGATAATGCCACTGGTGCAATCTATATAAAAGATGAATAAATTATAAAAAACTTCTCATATTAATAGGGGAGGACTTATGAAAAAAATAATAATTATTATAATTGGAATACTATTTATTACAGGATGTCAAAGTGAAAAACTAACTCCTACATCTATTGTAGAAGCATATCTTTCAAAATACCAAAATTTAGATAAATCTGTATTAAAAGATTTAGAAATGTCACTTGAAGATGAAAAGAATATGACTAAAGAGCAAAAAAAAGAATATAAATCGTTAATAGAAAAACAATATCAAAACTTGTCTTATAAAATAAAGAATGAAGAAATAGTAGGAAATAATGCTACAGTAGAAGTTGAAATTGAAGTATTAGATTATGCAACGTCAATTAACAATTCAAAAAAATATTTCTTAGAACATGAAAGTGAATTTTTAAAAGAAAATGAGGCACAAATAAAGGAAGATGACTTAGACAAAGCAAAAACTTATATTGATTATAAGATAGAAAAGTTAAAAGAACAAAAAGATAAAACCAAGTATCAAATAACTTTTGATTTAGAAAAAAGTAGGGAAGTATGGGAGTTAAGAAATCTAAATGAAATTGATAGACAAAAAATACATGGACTATATTAAAAAATTAATTAAATTTTATAGTAAAAGTAGACATAAAATAATTTATGTTTACTTTTATTTTTTATAAATATTTGATATACTGAATTACGATAGAGGGTGATTAAATTGTTAGGAACAATTGAAGAAATAATTGATAATAGTGTAATTATAAAATTAAGTATTAATATTAATGAACAACCTAACTTAGTTAATCTTCATGTAATATTTGAAGATGATACTGATAGAAAAGTTGTTGCTGAAGTTGCAAACGTTAACCAAACTAAAATGGTTGCTAATGTAGTAGGTGAAATAAATGATGGAAGATTTACTCCTGGAGCAAGTGTAAAGCCATCTTTTAAATCAAAAATTAGACTTATTGAAATTGGGGAACTTGAATTATTATTTGGTAGTCAAACAACTGCATTTGGTCAAACAAATTTTGGTACAAGTAATGTTTATGAAGGATATAAGATAAATGTTGCAATTAATGACTTTTTTAGTAGTCACTTTGCAATACTTGGAAACTCTGGTGCTGGTAAATCATGTACAGTTGCGTCAATTTTACAAAAATTATATACATCAAGTCCTACACCTCCAGTAAATTCAGCATTATTCTTCTTTGATGCATATGGTGAATATACACATGCATTTGGTGGATTACATGACTTTAATCCGGCATTAAACTATAAAGCTTATACAACTAATATTATTGATCCAGATTGTGAAATATTAAGAATTCCAATTTGGTTACTAGATGTTGATGATTTAGCACTTTTATTAGATGCTAATAGTCCAACACAATTACCTATAATTGAGAAAACATTAAAGTTGGTTCCAATACTAACAGGTACTAGTGACAATGTTATTAAGAGAAAAAATGACATTATTGCAAGAGCCTTACAAGATATTTTGTTAAGTGGAAATGATTCTACAAAGATAAGAGATCAAGTTATTGGTGTTTTAACAAAGTTTAATACTCCAACACTAAATCTAGAAAGTCAAATAGTTCAACCAGGATATACTCGTACATTTAAACAATGTTTATATGTTGATAAAACAGGAAAAATGCAAGAAATGGAACTTGTAGTAGAATTTGTAAGAGGATATATTATAGAAGACCAAATTAGTATTGACCCAAGTGAAATGAATAAGTATTATACATTATCTGACCTTGAACTTGCTATGGATTTTGCTCTTATTTCTGAAGGTATTTTAAAGAGTGATAAGGTTTTTGATACTGCAAATGTTATGAGTGTTAGATTACATACATTAGCAACAGGTGACTCTAGACATTACTTTACGTATCCAAAATATGTAACAAGAGATCAATATATTGATTCATTATTATGGGATAGTAAAACTAATAGTAGAGTACAAATAGTTAACTTTAATATCAACTATATTGATGACCGTCTTGCTAAAGTAATAACAAAAATTCTATCAAGAATGTTATTCTTAAAAGCAAGTACTGAAAAACCTCGTGGTAGTAGAGCATTCCATATAATAATAGAAGAGGCTCACCGTTATGTACAACATGATAGTGATATTGATTTATTAGGATATAATATATTTGAACGTATCACTAAGGAAGGTCGTAAATATGGTGTATTCTTAGCACTGATCACACAACGTCCAAGTGAGCTTTCTGATACATGTATCTCACAATGTGCAAATTTCGTTGTATTAAGAACACTTCATCCAGTTGACTTAAAGTATATAAAAGAAATGGTTCCAAATGTTTCATCGGAAATTGTCTTACAATTAAAAAACTTAAAACCAGGAAATTGTATAGCATTTGGTAGTGCTTTTAAAGTACCAACATCAATGTATATTGATTTACCAAATCCAAGACCTCTTTCCAACAACGTTGACTTGGAAAATGTTTGGTATAAGAAAAAAGAGCCTGAAAATCAAAATGTACAACCACAAAATAGTATGAATCAAATGTTGCAACAAGCAAGTTATGCTCAACAGCCTCAAATGATGCAACAACAAATGCCTCAACAACAAGTAGTACAACAACCACAGCAGATGCAACAGCAACAGGTATTAAATCAACAACAAGCAGCAGTTCAAAACTTTGCACAACAAGCAAACGATTCAACAATAATGAGTACAGTAAACCCACAACAGCAAATGCCTCTTCCACAAAGAACTCCAACTATGCCACAACAATAATTAATGTAAATATATGTAAAAAGATAGATTTATTGCCTATCTTTTTTCTTATTATGCTATAATTAAATCATAGGATAGGAGTATTCTATATAAAGAAAGAATCTATGGAGGTGTAAAAAATGGCTACAACAGTAACATATGGTCGTAGTGAAAGTGGATTAAACACATTAAAATCACAAATTAAAAGTGCATGTTCAAAAAAAATGAATGCACTTAGTGGAAGTGAGTATACAACATTAGTAAAATTAATAAAACAAAATTGGACAGGTGCTGATGCTACAGATTTTTTAAGAGATTTAGATAAAGCAGTAAGTAATGAAAAAAGTTACATTAACTCTAGAAGCTCAGAATTTCAAAGTTTAATTGATTTAGACTTAAAAGAATTTAAAGCATTCCAATCAAAAAATGTAAGATAAGAAAGTAGGTGGAAATAATGGCAAGTACAAATAATTTTTTAGGTTTAAATACAGCAGCAATTTCAAAAATTATAACTGCAATGGAGGCATATGAAAAGAAAGTTAAGGCTACTAATTTTTCAATAAGTACAACAGTTGCACAAGTTTATGCAAAAGGTTCAAAATCTTATAATGCAATTGTAAATGGTATGAATAAAATCGAGCATAGATTAGATGAAAATATTGTTAATTTAGTAAAAGCATATGAGGATAGAATGAAAGAACAAACTTCTATATATCAAAATAATGATGATAAAGCAGGAACTCAAATTGCTACTAATGTAAACAATATGATGAAAAAAAGCTAATTTAAACCATTTAATTTATTAATAAAAAGACATTTAGATATTTTTCTAAATGTCTTTTACTATTTGTTTTTAATCAAGTAAAATTAAAGTAGTACCATTTCTGATATTAGTATTAAGGAGTAATACATCAGGAGAATATTTTTCCTTAGTAACAGCATTAAATAAACTATTTTCATTAGATAATTCAATTTCTCCTAAAGTTAATTCAGAAATGGCTTGATTTAATAAATTAATAATATTACCAATCTTTTTATTTATAGGCAAATATATATCATAACTTTTGTCTATTTCAGGAACTAGTAATTTAACAAAAACTTTATTTTTAATATGCGTCACCTTCTTCCTCATCAACTGTACCAATACTTCTAATTACTTCATAATTTCCATTAATAATGTTATATCCTAATCCATTAACTTGTTCATTAGCATCATAATTTTTTAAATTAGAAATATTGATTATTGATTGTCCATCTATATTTTGACCTAACCAAATACCAGATGATTTATCCATATTTTTATACCATTCTTCTTGTTCTAACTTTCTAAAAGAAGACATATTATCACTTAATATAAAGTGTGTATTTAAAAGTTTACTATTATCATTAAATATTTCAAATAATTTTTCTATTCCTTCATCGAGAACTCGATCATAAATATAACCAATACCAGTAATTATATATATAACTTTTTGTTTTGTTTCTTCCTCAGCTGTTAAAATGCCATTAATAGAATCTGTAAATCCATCCGTATAAATTTCATTACACTCAGCACCACTCATATTATCTGCTAAATCAATGATTCTAAGTTTAGCACTTGGAATAGAATTAATTATTTTTACAAGTTCTAATAGGAAAGTAGGTTCGGCATTAACTTGTTTTCCTGTAATTATACTTATACGTCTACTTAATATATTCATATAAGAAATACTACCATTTTTAACATTAAATCCAACAGGTACTTTATCTAATTCACTAATATACTTTAACATTGTTTCATAAACGACATTTTTTGGTATATTCGGAATTTTACTTGCTTTTTTCATGTCAATTTCTATAAGCTTATCTGCAGTTTGTTTAACAACTTCATTGATTTTATCTTTTTCAAAAATATACGCAGTTTGAAATTCATAAGTACCATTGTCTAATTTAATTAAACCTCTACCAAAATATTTAGCAGGAGTTAAATGATTTTGGGCATCTAATATATAAGAATAATCAAAGGCATCGTTTACTTGCATCATCATTTTTGTATTGTAAAGTGCTTGGACTGAGGCCCTCATAGAATTAGTTGCAACAGAGGTAGTTATAAATACAATTCCATATTTTGCACAATCTCTTAATTGATGAGTTAAAACATCATCAAGGTCGCTATAATTTTCTACGAAACTATCATAATTATTAAGAATAATAACAATTAAAGGTAATTTATTTTCGCTTTGATTAAGATAACTTTCATAACTTCCACCAAACTCTTTAAATAATTCTTTTCTCTTATTAATTTCACGCTCAATATTAGCAAAGTGACTAATTAACTTATCTTTTTCAAGAGCAGTTGCAATATCTCCAACTTGAGGCATTTTATTAAAAACACTTAATACCTCAGCTCCGAAATCTAATATATAGAAATTAACTTCATCAGTAGAGTGATAAATACAAGTAGAATAAATTAATGTTTCAAGTAAATTTTCTTTACCAGAACCAGCATTACCATAAATAACTACATTACCACAATTATTTAAATTAATGGTAAGTTTATCTTGAAATTGATTTTCTGGAACATCGTATTCTCCGATGATTGGTTCAATAATATATTTTTCTTGATTATAATTATATTTTTTTATCAAATTATTAATATACATTACAGGATTTAGGCTTGGTAACCATAAAGATTGAGATTTTATATTATCTCTAATAGAAATATCATATAAAGTCTTAACAATATTAGTTAGTTGTTCTCCCATATCTACTTGATTTTCTTTCTTAACTGAGTTGTTTATTTTTTTAATAATATTTCCATTATCATCAATAATACTTATATCATCTTCATATGACTTTAATATTCTATCAGTTGGAATATACTTAGCACCTGACCAAGCAGATTGGCCGATTTCAAATAATTCATTAAATCCGACTTGTAAATAAAATCTACCTGTTTCTTTTATAGATGCTGCGTCATCTCTTTTTAATAATTCCATACTGTCTTCAGCCGTTTGTACTTTTAAACATATTTTAAATCTTGCATTTGACCAAATTTGATCATCTACAACACCACTTGGTTTTTGAGTAGCAAGAATTAAGTGTACTCCTAAAGAACGACCAATACGAGCAGTTGATACTAATTCTTCCATAAAATCAGGTTGTTGAGATTTTAATTCGGCAAATTCATCCGAAATTATAAATAGGTGAGAAATAGGTTCTTTAACTTTTCCTTCTCTAAAGAATTTTTGATATTTATAAATGTCTACTGTACTTTCATTTAAAGCATCTCTTGCTTCATTAAACATTCTTTGACGTCTTTTTAATTCACTTTTTATTGATACTAAAGTTCTATTCATTTCAGACTCATCAAGATTTGTAATAGTACCAGCAAGATGAGGTAATCTTATACCTGTTTCTTTATTTTCAAATGCTCCAGCAAGACCTCCACCTTTGTAGTCGATAAGAACAAATGATACTTCGTATGGGTGATAATTAATAGCCATTGAAAGTATAAACGTAATAATAAATTCAGACTTACCAGAACCTGTTGCTCCTGCAATTAATCCATGTGGGCCATGTGCTTTTTCATGTAAATCAATCTCAAATAATTTTCCATCTGTTCTAACACCTAAAGGAGTATGTAGAGATTGAGTAGGATCATTATTTACCCATCTATTAACTATATTTAATTGTTCGATTTTACCAACTTTATACATTTCTAAGAAATTCAAACTAGAAGGGAGACTGTTAGAAGCGTTAGAACCAATTATTGGTATATTAGCAAGAATATGAGCATAGTCAGCATTATTATTATCTGGTTGAATTTCAGGAATAAAAGTATTTTGGTTCTCATCTTCCAAATCTTTACTGAAAACACCACATACAGTTTCATTAATATCTACAAAGTGATTACATTTACTTGGAACGTTTTTCATAGTTTCTTCAATCATTAAAACAGAGAATCCGTAATTTGCATCACTTTCAATTATATTATGTATAAAATCATATTTTTTAGCAGAAATAAAATTATCAGTAATGATTAAATAGTATTCGTCAAACTCTTTATATCTTTCTTTTAATTTAGATATTTCTTCTTTTTCATTTTTCTTAGATTCTTGATTATTACTATTTTTAAAATTAACTCTTTCAAGTCTAATCTTTTCTAAATCAGTAACAAGTTGTTTAATTTCATCTTCATTACAAGCAAAGAAGTGATTTTCTTGGTCATTACTACTACAATGAGGTAAATATTTTAAATATTCCCAGTTCTTTTTATTATCTTCTGTAGTAATAACTGCAATTTTTAAATCAAGTCCACTATAATATGTTATTAATTGTAATATTAAAGCATCTATATATTGTTGTTTATAGGGATAATTTTGTTTAATAATTATAGGAAGAATTTTATCTTCAATTAAAGAAATAGTTATTGGAACATTTTCAAGTACTAGTTTTTTATTTATAACTTCAAAAGCCTTTGTTCTTAAATCATCATCTTCTAAAGAAAATTCTTCTTTAGGTGCTTTTATATAAATACTTGGTTTAATATTACCAACACCTAATCTTAATGTTAAAAAGTCAGGATCTGTAATTTCACGGTCCCATATTTTATTAGAACGTTTTACTAAAACATCTTGTAATTCTTTTATACTTAGATTATTTTTAAAACGTATTTCTTTTTCTTTTTCCATTAATTTATTTATGTCATTTACTTTATTATTTAAATATTCTTGATATTTCTTTTCTCTTTTTAATTCTTTTTTTCTTTTTTCTTTCTTTTGGTATTTATCAATTAAAATTGGAAATAAAATACAGCCTAAAAGCATACTTGCACATAGACTTAATTCTGTAATTGAAGAAAGAATTGTTGCTTTACCTTGAGCAATATTAAAAACAGCAATGACTCCAGTAATACTAGAAGATGCTCCCATAACAATAGAACTACCCATTTGTAGCATAAAGGGCATTTTGCTTTCTTCTTCTTTTTGTGGAGGAAGTTGTATTTCAATTTCATTTTCTTTTACTGTTTCTTTAAGTCTAGGTGTATGGAAAAATATTTGATTATCATTATATAAAATAGATGCTTTTTCAGTATCACTAACTTCACCACATTTATTACCGGATGTTGATACTTTTTTATACTCAGATAAGTTAATAATAATTTTATCTTTTGGTATATTTATTTTAATAAAAGTATCCATCCAAATAATTTTAAGTCCATTAAAAAATATTGAGTCTCCCATTTTTAAAAATGCTTTACTAATACAATATCCATTAATATAAACTGGTTGTTGCAAATATTTATTTTCAATAGTCCAATATCCATTTTGTTTTATTATTTCTATATTTGCAGGACTAACGTATGCATTATCATAAAAAATAGTTGAATTTTGACTTCTACCAATTGTCATATTAGTTAAAGTTGATAATTCATAGTCTTTATAAGTAATTGGTGTTTCAAATGCATATAACATTAAAATTGTATTAATATCACTAAATTTTACTTGAAAACTAGAATTATTTTCTAAAACATCTTTTATGATAGCTTTTCCGTTAGAAAAGAAAGCTGTTTCTGGATTACTTTCGATTATCCATTGTCCATTCTCTGCAACTATATTAATTGTTTCTTCTAAATTGTTATCTGTATTATAATTTATTAAAAATGAGTCTTCTATTTTCTTAGGTAAAGAATACATATTTATTTTTTTTCCATCTACTAAGTATAATTTCATATCTACAACCTCTACATTCCTACTATCTTACAATAGTATATCATGTTTCAATATATATTTAAATTATAAAAGTATAAAATAGTTATTGACAAAATGATAATTGCGAACTAGAATATCTTTGAAAAAAAAAGGAGATAGTATTATGAAAAAGTTTGTGCGTATTTTTATTCTTTCATTTGTAGTTCTTTTTTTAGGAATTATTAATACAAATGCTGAAGGATTAGTATGTGGAACTACTATGAGATATGGTAGTACAGGTGAGAATGTTAAGGCACTTCAAACACTTTTAAATGAAAAAGTTGGTTGTAATTTGGTAGTTGATGGTTCTTATGGAAGTGCAACAAAAAGTTGTGTAGTTAAATATCAACAGCAAGCAAATATTCAAGTAGATGGAATTACTGGCCCAGAAACTTGTGGTATGTTAACAGGTACTTTAGAAGGAGCAATTAAAGAGTATCCGGAATCAAGTATAAAAAAGGGAATTATTAGTGTAGATGTTGCTAATGTAAGACAACTTCCATCATTAAATTCTAAATCATTAGGAACAGTAAAGAGTGGAAGAATTGTAAGAATATTAGTAGATGGCAATGAATGGTACAAAATAAAAGCTGGAAAAACAACTGGTTATATTAGAAAAGATTTATTATCAAAAAATTGTATTTTACTAGATATTAGTGATCAAAGATTATATTATTTTACAGAGGGACAATTATTATGGTCAACAAGAGTTGTAACTGGAAATCAAGGTAATCATGATACTCCAATAGGAAACTATACTTTAAATCCTAATAATTTAGAGCAAGATAGATATTTAAAAGGAACAAATGATAATGGTACAAAATATAATGCTCATGTTGATTATTGGATGCCTTTTATATTAGGTAAAGGAATAGGTTTCCATGATGCTTCTTGGAGAAGTAATAGTGAATATACAAAAACAAGATTCCAAGGTAATGGAAGTCATGGATGTGTAAACATGATGCATGACGCTGCTCAAAAATTATATGAATCAACTACTGAATCTATTAGTGTAGTAGTAAGAAAATAAGTTCTAGAAGTCTAGAACTTTTTATTATAAATAAAAAAATTACTAATAATATAAATATAGAATAAAATATTAAAAAACATTTGGTATAATAAAAGATACATATAGTTAGGAGAAATTATGGAAAGACAGAAATTTTTAAAAAGAATATTTATAATATTAGGAATTACTTTAGTATTAATAATAATTATTTTTTTCTACAAAGAATATAAAATTCATACTGCAAAAAGATATGTTGAATTAAATACAACAACAATAGAAGTATATAGTGATATAAAGTTATCAGATATAATAAAAAAAATAAATGGAAAACTAGTTAAAGATGAAAAAGTAGACACTACAAAGTTAGGTGAGAAGGAAATTAAATTTAAATATATAAATGATGATAATATTACACTTACTCATAATATTTCAATTAATATAGTTGATACAATTCCTCCAATTATTGATAAAATATTAAATTATAGGATTACTAAGGGAGATACAACAGATATTTCTAAGAGTCTGTTTTGTGGAGATAATTATGATTCTAATCCTAAATGTTATATTGAAGGACATTACGATGTAAATACTCCAGGAACTTATAAAGTGACTTATAAGGGCGTAGATAGTTCAAAAAATGAGTCATCTTATAATATGAATATTATTGTTAAAGAGCCTTCAACAACTACTAATAAATCAACAAATAATTCAGGTACATCGTCAGTTTCTGGAACAAAATTTACAGATATAGTAAAAAATTATAAGAATAAAAATACTGAAATAGGAATAGATGTATCTCATTGGCAAGGAAATATTAATTTTAAAGAAGTAAAAAAAGCAGGAGTAGAATTTGTTTATATAAGAGTTGGTAGAGGAAATGGAATAGGAAAGGAATATGTATTAGACGATAAATTTAAAAAAAACATAGAAGGATTTAATAAAGTAGGAATACCGGTTGGAATATATTTTTATTCTCATGCGAATAGTAGGAAAGACGCTATTAATGAAGCAAAATGGATAATGAATAAAATAAGAAATTATAATGTATCTTTAGAGATTGTTTTTGATTGGGAAAACTGGGATAGTTTTCAAGAGTATAATTTAAGTTTTTATAAATTGACAGATGCCGCTAATGCATTTGTAAAAGAAGTTGAAAAAAATGGTTATAAGGGCATGGTTTATAGTTCAAAAAATTATTTAGAAAACATTTGGCTTAAATTGGATTCTAGAATTTGGCTTGCTCATTATACTAATGAGACTAACTACCAAGGAAAATATAGGGTCTGGCAAATATGTAATGATGGGATAGTGGATGGAATTTCAGATAATCAAGTTGATATAAATATAAGATATAAAAAATAAGTGCCTATAAATATTTATAGATACTTACTATTAAATTATTACTTTTAGTATTTTTAACAATTCCATTATATTTATATTTGCCAACTCTTTTAATACTAAAAGTATCTCCTTCACGTAATTTATATGAAGTGTTTTTTAAGAAATCATAATTTAAAATGATTTCTTTTTTCTTTAATAAATCACTAATATTATTTCTACCAGTATGAATAATTGAACTAACTATAGTATCAATTCTATTACTTGAGACAATAAATTCAAGTTTTTCATAAGCTCTTTCATAATTTTCTAGAGTACTAATAGGTAGTTCAATGAGTTGTATTCTAGCATTCTTAATCATTAAAAAGTTAGTTTCAAAATAATTTCTAATTATATCTAAGACATATACATAATAATGTCCATCAATTATTAAAACATCTCCAAATAGTTCACCACTAATATTTAAAGAGTATATACTTCCTAAAATATCTTGATGTCTTAATTCTATATTACATTTAATTTCATAAAGAATAATATTAGGCATATTTCTATTATAAATAATGTTTTTTTCACTATCTTTATATGGATAAAAAATAGAATATTCATCTTTTTTTAATTTAGATTTAACTTCATTTAGTTCTTTAGGGTCGAGAAAAAAAGTAAATTGTCCGTTTCTTAATCTTGTTAAATTCTTTTCTATATAATACATAAAGTCTCCTTAAACACAAGTATTATAACATAAAAATTATTGCACTAATAATTAAAAAAGTATAAAATGTTTTTTGGTGACACAAAATGATGGAAATAATAGATGAAAAAACAAAAAAAAGATTAGATACTATAAGCGAATGCTTTGATTTAGAAGACTATTTTAAGAAAATAGAAAGTAAAAGTAAAGATATATATTATCAAACAGTTGCTCTTGTAATAACAAAAGACAAGTTAATTGCTAGGCCTGATTTTTGCTTACATGTAAATGCTGCAACGGAAATTTATAAAAGAGAGTTTCCCAATTTTAAAAAATTTACTGATGACTATAAAGATGAGTTTGTTTTTTGGGGAGAAGAGGGTTCCAAACATTATGGAACAGTAAATTCATGCCTTTCAATATTGGGAAAATTCTTTCCATTATATATACCAGAAAGCTTATCGGTTTTTCAGTATGAACAAATTTGCAGATTAAAAGAATTAGGTGAAAAATATGGAATAGAGTTTGCTGTAAATATAAAAGATGAAAATGATAATTATTATAATTTATGTGAAGTAATGGATAAATTAGAAGAAAGAACTAAATTCAAAACGAAAAAGAAATAGTTCTTTTTTTTAATATTTTAATAATATATAATTAAATCAAGGTGATAGAATGATTGATTTAATAGAAATAGAAATAAGATGTGGAATAATTCCAAAATATAATATTTTACTAATACCAAGTAAAAATATATGTTATATAAATAATAAAAAATATGAAGTAAAGGAAGTATTTTTATATAAAGTAATTAGTATTATTAAAACATTAGAGAATATGGATATAAAGAAAAAGAATATTGATGAAGAAGAATACTTTATAAGGATAATAAATAATAATAAAGAAGAAAAAATACATGGAGTAGGAAATTGTTCATTAAACTATAAACAACTAATAATACTATTTGAGGAGTTAGTATATGAATGAGATATTAAATAAATTAAATGCGGATAGAACATTACAAGAAAATATAAGTAAATATATAGATGTATTTGTAGATTTCTATGGTGAAGATAAAAGAGATGAAATAGAAAGAAAATTTAATAATGCAACATTTGTTGGATATTTGTCACCTGAGAGGCAACAAGTAGAACTTACTAAACTAATTAAAGAAAAATCAAAAGAACTAGAAAGTAAAGTATTAGAGTATAATGAAACATCTCTAGATAGTAAAGATTTATTTGATACGTATGACTATAGTTTAAAAATATCTCAACCAATAAATAATTATCAAAATTTTATAGAACTATATAAATTAGGAAAGGAAGGAAGAAATGAAAAATATATAGAAGATACATATAATGATATCAAAAAATATTTAAATGAATTAACAAAAGAAGAATATTTAAAAATAATTGAGACAAAAGTATTACCAGAAAAATATCAAAATATTCCATACTGGTTAAAAAATAATATTCAGTATACTACGAATTTACAAAATATAGAAGAAAACTATGAAAAGTCTTTTAATAAAGCAAGTAGTTTAATTAGAAAGATTATTCCTAGATGTACACTAGATAATTTTGATATTAATAATGAAGAAATAGAAAAATTAGATAAAGTTATTGAAAAGTATAAAGAAACACTTAAAGAATATTAAAATTTTGAAAAAGAAAATATTGAATATTTTAATGAAATGCAAGTAAATAAAGATTTAGAAATGTCTTTAAGAGAAAAATATTACAAAGAATTTTTGAAAGAAAATATTGATTTAATAAAAGAAGATGATAGGCAAGGGGTAATAGAATATTTAAATGATAGTAAGAAGTCTTATTTAATGAATTATTCAGTAAGAAGACTTTTAGGTTCATCAATACAAAGTGAATCTATTTTAGAAAGTTTTTATGAAGAACAAGAAGATATTTTAAATAATGAAGAGACGTCTACTTTTATTAAAAATAATATTATAGAAAATAGAATTAAATATTTTAATAATATTGGTATAAATTTAGGAAATAATTATAATCTTTATTTAGAAAATGAAGATGTAAAAAGTAATTGGCCAACGAAAGAAAGATTAGAAAAATTTAGAGCAACAAAAAATAAATTAATTAATAATTTTATGAAAGAATATTATTTAAATACAGTATCTCATAAAAGACTAAGACAAGTTGTTGATAGTAAAAATCTTTTAAATAAAGATGATGGTTTGGATCAAACAATGTATAATTCTTCTCTTGGTAAAACATGTGTTGCGACAAATTTAAAGGAAATAGATGGGAAGTTAGAAGCAGCACCTCTTGTTATGATTTCGTTTGGTGGATTTGATGGGGCGCTAGATCATGATATTATTCATGAACTAAATCATTTATACGAATTAAGTCTAGAAAGTGTAATTAACAATAAAGCAGTTTATTTATGTGGTTGGGATATATGTGAAGATGATATAGTTGGTGAAGTAAATGACTACATTGATATTACAAAAGAAGAGCCTAAAAGAAGTTATGAGTTATTTAATGAAATAATTAATGAAGTAATTGCTCAAGAAATAGAAGAGAAAATGCATGAGAAAGGAATACATATTTTAGATTCAAGTAGAAACTCTAAAGTAAAAGGAAATACTAGTTATGAAGCCTCATTTTTTATTATAAAAGACTTCTATAAAGAATTTAGAGATGAAATAATAAAAAGTAGAAGTAATGGAAATATTAAAGAAATATTAGATGTTGTTGGAGAAAAGAATTTTAACGATTTGAATGACTTATTTGACATATATTTTGAAAATCTAAGTGGATTAAAAAAGATGCAGTTATTAGATGATATAAAAAATAATAGAACAACAAATTTAACAATAAAATATTATGAAATAGTGGATAAGAGTAAAGAAATAATGGAGAGAATGAGAGAAGAAAGTAAAAAGAAAAAAGGAGAAAATATAACCATATGAAAGTATTAACTATAAAGCAACCATTCGCAACTTTAATTATAGAGGGTTATAAAGAATATGAATTTAGAACTTGGAAAACGAAATTTCGTGGAGAATTTCTAATTCATGCTGGAAAAAGTATTGATAAAGAAGCAATGGAAAGATTTAAATATTTAAATTTGGAATATAAAACAGGTATGATTCTTGGAAAATGTACTTTAGAAGATTGTCTTCTAGTAGATGACAAATTAAAAAAAGAATTAACAGAAAAAGATCCAGTAGTATACTATGGAGCAATTCATTCATCAAAAAAAGAATATGCATTTAAATTAAAAAATATTGAAAAAATTAATGAAATAAAAGTAAATGGAAAATTATCTTTTTGGGAATATAATTATAATAAAAACAGATAGAGTTTATAGAAAAAATATGATAGACTGATATTATAATAAGGAGTATAGTAGGTATGAAAAAAAAGTGGTTTCTTATTGTAATAATAATTGCTATATTTGGTGTAGGAATCTTTTTTTACAATAAAAAAAATATTTATATTAATATCGTTCTTAGTCAATCATCATATAATTATCTTCCGAAAGAGGCTAAAAATTATATTAAAGAGGTTTATAATAAGACAGGTAATGTATTAAAAACAGAAAAAAACAAAGAAAAAGATAATATATATTTAAATCCTAAGTATGTTAATTATCTTACAATGTCAAAAGAAAATAACAAAGAAGAAATTCCTGTTCCTGTGGTAGTTGATTATACTAATGATAAAGTAGAAAGTGAACAAAATATTCCAGATTCATATGATTTAAGAAATATAGATGGAAAAAACTATATTACGCCTGTTAGAAATCAAGGTAATTTAGGAATATGTTGGACGTTTGCTACTGCTGGAGCAATGGAGTCAAAGATTTTAAAAGCAAATTATTCAAATAATCAAACTCTTATTTCTGAAAGACAAATAGATTATGCAACTTCAACTAACGGAATAAAAGATTATAGAAGCGAATATATTTCATTTATAAGTAGAGGCCTAGGTGAGGGAGGAAACTTTTATATAGCAACAGTTGCTATGGCAAATGGTATTTCATTATATAATTATAATGCATTTAAAGAAGTTAATGACGAAGATTTAGATAAGATGGAATTATCTGATGTTCTTAGTTACAAAAAATCAAGTTATGAAGTAGACTCAACTATTAATATGGAAACATTAAATTTAAGAGAATCTTCAAATCAATTAACAGAATCAGAGAAAATAACAAGAACAAATTATTTAAATGATATAAAAACAAATATTATGAAAAATGGTGCAGCGTATCTTGGAACTTATATGAATAATTCTTGTATATATAAAGATAAAAATATAAATGGATATATTTTGGATATATATAACTGTAGTAAAACAGGTGGACATGCTATGCAAATAATAGGCTGGGATGACAATAAGGAATATTCTTATTGTGCGGATAATAATAAGCATATTGCGGATATTTCATCTTGTAAAAATAAAGTTATAGGAAAAGGAGTATGGATTTTAAAAAATTCTTGGGGAGATCTTACACCTTATTTATATTTAACTTATGATTCTCTAGATTCAACAATTGGTTTTATAAATGAAATAAAAACAAATAAAGAAAAAACATGGGATAATAACTATGTGCTTGCAAATACATCAACAGCGTATAAAGAAAAGTCTTATGTTTTATCAAAATCAAAAATTAAGAATAAAGAGATTTTAAAAAAAGTAAAATTCTTTGCATTAACACCAAATACAGAATATACCATACGTATTTTTAAAGAAGATAATTCTTTTGAAACATTCAAAGTAAGTAGTGATAAACCGGGTTTAATAACATTAAATTTAAATAAAAATGTTATTGTTAATAAAGATTGTGCAGTAAATATTAGTACGGATGGAAGCTATATAGATAGAGTTAGTGTTTTTACAAAAAATATTGATACATCACCATACATTGATTCATCTTCTCACGAAAACAAGGAGTTAAGTACTGAACCAATGAGATTATATTCAGAAACCAAAAATATTCCATCAGGTGCTATTGTAGAATACAAGCTATATAATTCGAAAAATGAAGATGTAACAAGTTACTTAAATGTATCAAATAATGTAATTGCAGAAAATAATATAAATACTGTAGTTTCATTAAATAAAGAAATAAAAACAGATAAATATAGAATGGATATTATTTATGATTCAAGTGTTATATCAAGTTTTAATTTAACACATCAAGAACAAACTGGTTTAGGTACAAAAAATAATCCATATATAATTACAACACCAACAGAATTATCAAATATAAGAAATAATCCTAGTGCGTATTATGAGTTAGGTAATGATATAGACTTATCTAAAGCAACACGAAAGAATGGTAAATTAGAGAATGCAGATTCTGTTTGTAATGAAGCTTTCGGTTGGGAATCAATAAATAATTTTAATGGTTATTTAGATGGAAAAGGTCATAGCATAAAAGGGTTATATCAAAATAATAATATTATATGTAATGATAATCATACATGGAGAGACAATAGTAATGGATTAATAAATTATGCTTATGGAAATGTAACAATAAAAAATATAATTTTAGAAGATTTTGATATTACATGTCAAGGTGCTTATTGTGGAGGTTTAATTTCAAATTATAAAGATAATGAAAATTCGAATGATACAACAGAGTCTAATCTTATTTTAGAAAATATTGTTTTTAAAAATAATAAAATTACTGGAGTATATAATGATAGTAATAAAAATAGTAGTTATCGTACTTCATATGGAGGAGGATTGCTTGGAAATATTGAATCAAAAAAAGGTGCAATTAATATAAACAATATTTATTTAGATAATCTTCTAGAAGTATCAAACTTTCTAAAAAAATCTTTATTTATTGAAACATTATTTGCTAAAAAAGCAAATATAAGTAATATTCGTTTAGGTGGAACTATAAATGGTAAATATGGTGATGGAAGTGGAGATTCAATATTTAATAATAAAATACTTACAAATACAAATGTTGATATTAAAAATATTTTCTCATCAGTAGATGGTAAAAATATATCAGGAAACTTCTTTGGCGACATATATAGTGATAATGTAAATGTTTCAAATATTAAAGTATTAAAAATAAATGATAATGGATTATGTCGTAATGATACTAATTGCTTTATAAATGATAAAAATGTAGTTTATGAAAAAAGTGATATAAAAACACTCCTAAAAAAAGAAAATTATGCTTATTGGGATAATTTTGATGATAATTGGATAATTAAAACTGTAAATGGTATTCCAAGATTCCCAGTATTAAAAAATATTCCTTTTGAATATACAAATATAAATAATATTACTTATCAGCAAGAATTAAATAAAAAAGATAATATTTATAATTACATAACCCCAAATTATGATATTGCAAAAAGAATAAGTTATAAATCTAATAATTTAGATATTGTAGATTTAGATGAAAGTGGAAACTTTATTCCTAAAAAAACGGGAAATACGACAATTCATGTAGAAAGTTTATATGATGGTTATATTAATGATGTTCCGATTTCTGTATCTTATCTACCACATTATAATATAAAGTTTGATTCTAATGGTGGAACTGGAGTAATGAAAGATATCGAAGTTTCTACAAAAGAAAATTACACATTACCTGATAATGCATTTATAAAAGAAAATTATAAATTTAAATCATGGAATACAAAAAAAGATGGAACAGGAAAGGAATATAGTAATTTAGCTCAAATAGAAAAATTGAATGATAAAGAGACAGTAACATTATATGCACAGTGGATAGGTAATGAAATAACAATAACTTTTGATGCTAATGGAGGAGTAGTAACTCCAACAGAAAAAAAGGTGAGGTATGGTGAAAATTATGGAGAATTACCAATACCTATAAAAAATAATAATGCATTTTTATATTGGACAGGTGGTAATGTAATAGTAGATGTAAGTAAAAAAATAAATGCACGAGAATTAAAAGCAAATTGGAAGGAAAATGCTTATACAATAATTTATAATGCTAATGGCGGAAGGATATTAGAAAATAAAAATTCAAATTATAAAATAATGTCAGATAAAAAATATATAAATACAGGTGTCTATAATAAAGAAAGTACAATATTAAATAACTATTTTCAAAAGTCTGGTTCTAAATTTAAAGAATGGAATACAATGCCAGATGGAACAGGAACTGCTTATCAAGAAGTAGAAAAAGTAAATTTAAGTAATATAGAAAATTCTCAATTAAACTTATATGCAATATGGGAAAATGAAAAAGGAATAATTACATTTAATTCAAATGATAAAAATAATAATACAAAAGAACAAATAGTTACATTAAATGAGAATATAAAATTAGATAGTAATACTTTTAAAAGAGATGGTTACGAATTTGTTGAATGGAATACAGAATCAGATGGAACAGGTGATAAATATTCTGATGGAGAAATAATATCTTTAAGCAAAAATGTTACTTTATATGCCATCTGGAAAGAAAGTTTTATTTACAAAATAAATAATTATGCTGTTGATGAAGTAAATAACTATATAAGTAAAATAATGGTTGATACTACTATAGAAAATTTTAAAAAAAATATAGAATTAAATAAATTATATAATATAGATATTGAATATAAACTAAAAGATAATAAAAAAATCATATATACAGGTAGTAAAACAAAGATATTAAAAGACAATATTATATATAAAGAATATACCAATGTTATTATTGGAGATATTAATGGAGATGGAGTTATTAATTCAGCAGATTTATTAAAAATAAGGCAACATTTATTGGGAATTAATAAATTAAATGGTCCATATTTCTTATCATCAGATATTAATTATGATAATACGATAAATTCAGCAGATTTATTAAAAATAAGACAGCATTTATTAAATGTAAAAAGAATAGATGGAGGTAAATAGATGAAAAAGTTAAAAATATTTTTGTTACTTTTAGTATTATTATGTATTTCAAAAACAAATGTTTATGCAGCATCAGGAAGTTTATCAACTAGTGCAGGTACTGTTTATGTTGGAGATAGTTTTACAGTATCAGTAAATGTTTTTTCAGCAGCTGCTTGGAATGTACATACATCAGTATCAGGACCTGTAACAGGATGTATAATAAATCAAGCAGATGCTACTGCGGATGCTATGGATACAAATAAAACATTTAATGCAACATGTACAGCGACTTCTGAGGGAACAATAACAATAAGATTAAATGGAGATGTAACATCAGCTGTAGATGGTAATGCAGTAGCATTATATGGAAGTAAAAACGTATCAGTAATAAGTAGACCTGCGCCAAGCAATCAAAATAACAATAATAATGGTCAAAATAATAATAATAATAAAAATAGTAATAACCAAAATAACAATAATCAAAATAATAAAAGTAGTAAAGATGAAGAAAATAAATCTACTAATACAAATATTAAAGAAATATCTGTAGATAACTATAAATTAGAAAAGCAAGATAATAATAACTATAGTTTAATACTAAGTAATGATATTAAAGAAATAAATGTAAAAGCAGTAGCAGAAGATAATAAATCAATAATTACAGGAACAGGAAAACATAATATAAAAATTGGTGAAAATATTATTGAATTATTAGTTAAATCAGAATCTGGAAATACTAATAAAATAATAATAAAAGTTACTAGAAAAGATAAATTATATCTTGATGACTTAGAAAGAATATTAAAAGAAAACAAAGTAAAAGAAATTAATATATCTATAAATAAAGATACAAAAATATTAAAAAAAGATTTAGAAAAAATTAAAAAAAGTAAAAAAATAGTTAACTTTAATTATGTAAAAGATAATATAGATTATTCTTGGATTATTAATGGAAAAAAACTAAATAAATTAGAAGATTTAGATACTACTATAAATTTTGATACTGATAATAAAAAGAAAATATTAACTTTATCAAATTATGCTGATGGGATATTTGTTAATTTAAAACAAAATAATTCTAATATGAAAGGGATTACATTAAAAGTATATGTTGGTAATAAATATGAAAAAGATGATTCTATTAACATTTATTCATATAATAACGATAAATTAAGTGTTTTATTAAAAAAAATAAAAATGAAAGATGGTTATATTGAATTTAAATTAGTAGATACATCTGATTATTTTATAACTATGTCTACAATAAATAACAAAGAAAAAGAAAATAATTCATTGAATATAACTTTAATTACTATATTAGTTATAGTTATAGCTATTTTAATTATATTATACGTATTTAAAGGTAAGTTGAAATTTAAAAAAAATAAAGAAAACACAGTAAAAAGTGTAATAGATAATACTGATGTTATATAAAATAAAAGATAAATACTTCACATAGAAATATTTATCTTTTTTTATACGAATTCTTTTAATTTTTCTAAATATCTTTCTTGAAATTTTATGTATTCTTCGCAAATCTTTTTAACTTTTTTATTCATTATTTTATTATTAAGTAACTTTCTTCCTTCAATAATTCCCATATTTGTTCCGTTTATTAATAAGTCAGCAAGTTTAGAGGTACTATCATCAAGAATAGTATCTTTTTGTATGCCATACCATGTCATTGCTTTTTCCATCATATTAGTTTCGTGTATATTATCATTAGAATATTCTCTATAAAGTTCATCAATTTTATTACATAATTCTTCGTAACCATTCTTTTGATTTTCTAATAATTCTTTAAACTTAAATTCATCAACTTTCTTTATAATAATGTCAATTGCATCGACTCCCATACAACAGCCTTTATTTAATTCATCTAAAACATTAATATTTGTATCCATTTTATTCCTCCTAAAATTATTATTTCCAAATTCTTAATAAATATACAAATATAAATAATGAAATTAGTCTAAGTAGTACTTTACACTTATTCTTAAAAAGTATAAAATTAAATTATGATAGGGTGGTGAGTACATGAAAAAAGAAAATACAAATAAATTTACTGGAATTGGATATGTATATTTAATATATGCATTTATTATTTTGCTACAAATATACTTGAGTTTAAATAATAACAGTTTTTTAATAAGTGTATTTCTCTTTATATTAACAATACCATTCCTAGTACTAGGAAAAGATATAATAATTAACGCTATTAAAAGTTTATTTAAAAAGAAAAATTATTTAGAAAAATATATTACATTTGCATGTTTAATAAACATAATCTATAGTTTTATAAATATTTTTAAAGGAAAATCTTGTTTTGAATATACATCAATTATTATATATATAGCTTTACTTACTAAATATTTAAAAGATTTAACAGATACTAAAGAGGAAAAAAATATTAATGAATTAAAGAAAAATCTACCTAAAAATATAAAAGTAAACATAGATGATAATTATTTAGAAATCGAACTAGAAAAAGTAACTAACGGAACTATTATAGTATGTTATCCAATGGATGAAGTTTTATATGACGGAGTAGTTATAAAGAAATCATCTAGAGTTGATACTTCAAGAATAACTGGTATAAATACACTTCAGGAAATTAAAGAAGGAGATTCTGTAAAGAAAGGTTATATAAATAGAGAAGATATTTTTGAATATCGTGTTGAAAGTATAAAACAAGATATGCTTAAAGAAAAAGAAAATATTATAAGAAATGATAAATGTTATAAAGACTATTTAATTGTAATGTTCTTATTAACAATAATTCTTTTTTTAGTAAAAATAATATTAAATAAAAATCCATTTACTTCAATAATATTCTTATCATTATCAGTGCCAATATTGCTACCATTTATTGAATATCTTCCATTATTAAAGTCAAGAATGGTATTAAATAAGCGAGGAGTACTAATTAAAAATATTAATATACTTGAAAAGATAGATTCAATTGATACAATAGTTTTAGATAAAACTAGAACTATTACAACGGGTATACCTACAATTAATTCTATTAATAAGCATTGTGATTTAGATGAAAGAGAAATATTAGAAATACTTGTAAGTATAGAAAAACATAGTATAAATAATTTCTCTTTAGGTATAAAAAAATATGCTGAAGAAAATTTTATAAAAGGAAATTTAGATATAATAACAGAAGAACTTGAAGGATATGGTATAAAGGCTAAATTTAATGGAGATATTTATTATGCTTGCAATAATAGATTATTAAAAAAATTAGATATTATAAATTCTTATAAAGATGAAGAAGAAAAATTAAATAGTGAAGGAAATGATGTAATATATTTAGTAAAAAACAATAAAGTAATTGCTTTGTTTGGACTAAAAGATACTCCTAGAAAAGAAAGTTTTAGAGTAATAAAAAAGCTAAAAAATAAAAACTTTAATTTAGTATTATTAACAGGTGATAAACAAGAAGAAGCAGAAGAAATAGCCACAAAATTAGATATTAAAAATACTTTGTTTAATGCATCAAAAGATGAAAAAGAAAAGTATATAACAAATCTTTTAAAAGATAGTAAAGGTGTAATGATGATAGGGGATGGTGATAATGATGCATCTGCAATAAAAAAATCAACTATTGGAGTCGCTACCAGGAGTGCAACAAATAATGCTATATCATCAGCAGATATTATCTTAGAAAGAGAAAATTTAAATAAAATAATAGATATTATAGAAATAGGTAATAAAGTATGTAAATATAAAAAAATAAATATTTTAATAAACATTGTATTATCAAGTATAATAGGAATAATTGCTATCTTTTTAAATCAAGTAAATATTGCATTATATATAATATTTATTATTAATTTAGTAATTAATTTTTTAATAATCAGAAAAATAAACTAATCGTTATTTAAAAATTTAAATAAAAATGTTATACTATACAAGATTTATAAATATCAATGCAAGTACAAGAAGGTGAAATTATGAAGAAGAAAGTAGTTGTAGGAATGAGTGGAGGAGTTGATTCAAGTGTATCAGCAATTCTTCTACAAAAACAAGGATATGAAGTAATAGGTTTATTTATGAGAAACTGGGATTCTCTTGCTGATGGTGAATTGGATGGTCCAACAACATCAACTGGTCAGTGTCCACAAGAGGCTGATTATGATGATGCTAAAGCGGTATGTGATAAGTTAGGTATACCTTTATATAGAAAAGATTTTGTAAAAGAGTACTGGGATTATGTATTTACATATTTCTTAGATGAATTAAAAAATGGTCGTACTCCAAATCCGGATATTATGTGTAATAAATATATAAAGTTTGATATGTTTGCTAAAGAAGCTCGTAAGTTAGGAGCAGATTATATCGCAACAGGTCATTATGCTAGAATGAATAATGGGCATTTATTAAGAGGTATAGATAGTAATAAAGATCAAACATATTTTTTATCACAAGTATCAAAAAAACAATTAGAAAATGTTTTATTTCCAGTAGGTGATATGGAGAAAAAAGATGTTAGAAAAATAGCTGAAGAATATGAGTTAATAACTGCAAAAAAGAAAGATTCAACAGGAATTTGTTTTATTGGGGAAAGAAACTTTAAAAACTTTTTAAAGAATTATTTACCAAATCAACCTGGAGATGTAATAAATATAGATACTAATGAAGTAATTGGTAAACATATTGGTTTAATGAATTATACAATAGGTCAAAGAAAAGGTCTAAATATTGGTGGAACAAAAGATAAAATGTTTGTTGTTGGAAAAGACTTAGAAAAAAACATTTTATATATTTGTTTAGGTGAAGATAATGATTATTTAATAAGTACTTCATGTCTTGTAGATAATATTAATTATTTAGGAGATGAAAAATTAGAAAATGTAACTGCTAAATTTAGATATAGACAAGAAGATATTCCTGTACACTTAGAATGGCTTGAAAATGGTGAAGTGCTAGTAAGATATGAGCAAGGTGTAAAATCAGTTACTCCAGGGCAAGCATGTGTTTTCTATAATAAAGAAGAATGTCTTGGTGGAGGAATAATTAAAGAAGTAAGAAAGAATGATAAAAAACTTTGGTATTTATAGGAGGTATAATGAAGAAGTTCATAACAAGTACAGTAATTGTTTTAACATTATTACTTTTAGTAACAGGATGTAATAAGACTAAGAATTTAACAGATAGTGAAAAGTTTAAAGAAGAGTATGAAAGTTTAAATAAAAAAGATAATGGAGAAGTAAATTATATTAATGTAAAAATAAACAAAGAAAATCCTATAGTTTATACAACTCCAAAAGAAGTGATTGATAAAATTAATAATAAAGATTTATTTGTAGTTTATTTTGGAAATAGTAAGAAAAATGAAAATAGACAAATTGTAGAAAGTCTACTTGAGTCTGCAAAAGAAAAAGAAGTAGATAAGATTTATTATATTGATACTAGAAAATATGAAAATGATTTAGAAGATTTAAGAAGTTTATTAAAAGAAATTAGTGGAAAAGAAGATGATTATACATCTGTTCCAAGTGTAATTGCAATTTCAAAGAAAAAAATAGTTCAATATGAAACTGGTATTGATACAGATAAAGATATAAAAACATATTCAAAAAATAAATTTAATTGTTTATTTAAATGTTTGGCAGAAGAAAGTACTACTTGCAAAAAAAATAGTTGTTAAGGAAGTTAAAAACTTTCTTTTTTTATATCTTTTTCTATTTGCAGGAATTATCATAATTAAATTATTAAAAGTGTTAAGAAATTTTATTAAATTAGTATAAATTAGTATGTTCAAAATACTGAAAGTACAATTTGTTTTAATTTATAAAGTTTGTTATATTGCCTCCTGGAAAGGAGGTGACTCTATAGTAAACCTTATTGATTATAAATTTAAGTGTCTATATGATTTAAAAGTAGACAAAAAATATGCGGTTAAATTTGAAAAGTTAGAGAAGGGTAAGAAGATTTCTCTTTTATCAGATACTATGT
>OLHE01000231.1_pt1 | contig 50273 bp, 40 predicted proteins | sample 1605821 | NCBI WGS metagenome assembly OLHE01 (sample SAMN03283250) | human gut metagenome | biome: human-associated habitat; material: feces | host: Homo sapiens | place: USA | collected 2013
TACTGACATTAGTATAAACGATAACGATGAAAATATCAAGGATTTTGACGAAAGTTTTCGTGAAATGCAAAGAGAAATGCTGAGGCAAATGGATCCGTCATATTTGAAAACCGTTTCAATGTCGGCTCTGTATGATACCGATTTCGAAACACAAACCGCACTTATAGACGGTCTGCTTTATCAGGGAACTTACTTGTTCGTGGGTTCTCCGAAAGTAGGAAAGAGTTTTATGATGGCACAGCTCGCTTACCATATCAGCACTGGAACTCTGCTTTGGAATTACAGAGTCCGCAATGCAACCGTTCTTTATTTTGCCCTTGAAGATGATTACCCTCGCTTACAGCGCAGGCTCTATCATATGTTCGGCGCTGACGGAACGGACAACTTGTATTTTGCAACAGAAAGCAAAACCGTAAACGGCGGTTTGGAAGACCAAATAAGAGGTTTTATTCAGGAACACCCTAACACCGGACTAATTATCATAGATACGCTAAAGCGTGTTCGAGAGACAGGTGGTGCGGATTACAGCTACGGCAGTGATTACGATGTAGTCGCAAAGCTGAAAGCGCTTGCCGACAGCTACAAGGTAACAATGCTTATCGTCCATCACACACGCAAACAGCAGGCTGACGATAAATTTGATACAATCTCCGGCACAAACGGATTGCTCGGTGCGGCAGACGGCGCCTTTGTTCTTAGCAAAGAGAAACGAACAACCAATGCCGCAACGCTTGACATCACCGGCAGAGATCAGCAGGATCAGCGAATACACCTTGTTCGCAATCCGCAAAAACTTATATGGGAATTTGAAAAAAGCGAAACAGAAGTTTGGACAGAGCCGCCTGACCCGCTGCTTGAAAAGGTATCGACTGTTCTTTCTTCGGACAGTAGCCGATGGGACGGGACGGCTTCTGAATTGAGCAAACTTATTGGATTGGATATTAAGCCTAATGTTCTGTCGCTAAGACTTAGTATCAACGCCGGGCGGTTGCTTAAAGATTACGACATTCATTACAAAGCGAGTCGCACGCACAGCGGACGAAAAATATCCCTTTGGAAAGAAAGCGTGTCAATGCGTGACGACCGTGACAAACTCTCCGAGAACGGTGATGTGGTCTAAAACATTGTCACCATTGTCACGGTTTGTCACAGAAAAAAGTTTAGCGGAGTGTGCAGAGAGTGCCTTTTCAAAGGCGGCTCTTTGCCCTTCGGAGAACGCAAAACCTGCTTGCAGGTTGCATTTTTGATGGGCTCGCCTGTCAAAAGTGCTTTTGCGTTACTCTTGACAAGAGTAACAGAACTGAGAACGGTCAATTTTTAGAGATTGGAGGTATATAAAATGCAAAGAACGATAAGTGCAATGGTGGGTAAAGGCTCGGTCAATCATAACAGCCGCAAATTCAAGGCAGAAAATGTTGACGGTAGCAGAACGCATTTGAACATTGATTACTGTAACGAGCCGATAAAGAAAATCTATCACGAATTGTTTGACGAAGCACTAAAAATATACAACGAAAAGCAGACAAGAGCCGACCGCAGAATAGAAAACTATTATGAAAAAATCAGAAATTCAAAGCAGGAAAAGCCGTTCCACGAACTGATTTTACAGATTGGCGATAAGGAAAATATGAGCGCCGAAAGCGAAAACGGACAGCTTGCAAGGCAAATTTTAGATGAGTATTACCGTGGATTTCAAGAGCGAAATCCCAACCTAAAAGTGTTCTCTGCTCATCTGCATATGGACGAGGCAACGCCCCATTTGCACATTGATTTTGTTCCGTTCACCACCGGCAGCAAGCGTGGACTTGATACGAGAGTAAGCCTCAAACAAGCGTTAGCCGCACAAGGTTTCAAAGGCGGAACTCGTGGAGATACCGAGTGGAATCAATGGATAAGCGCAGAAAAATCCGCCTTAGCGTTTGTTATGGAACGCCACGGGATTGAATGGGAACACAAGGGTACTCACGAAAAACACTTGTCTGTTTTGGATTACAAAAAGCAAGAACGAGCGACGGAACTTGAAGAATTAGGGGCTAAGATCGAAGTAAAACAAGCAGAATTTAATGTGTTATCCGAGCGAGTGTTAAACTATGATGATGGTTTGGAAAACTTAAGAAATGTGGAAGAAATGCTTGATAATGCACCCGAATATCAGCTCTCCGAGCCGCAAAGTTTTATGTCCGCAAAAGCATATAAAGCAAAAATTGCAGAGCCGCTTATTCAAAAATTAAAAGCGTTAGTCAAGACTGCATTGGCTCGTTGCTTTGAAGGTTGGGACAATTACCATAGATTAAATATCACGAACGGCAATCTCTATCGTGAGAACAAAATGTTATCGAAAATAAATAGCAAGCTAAAAAGCGAAAACGAAAATTTGCGTTCGGAAGTCAAAGAGTATAAACTCTTGTGCAAAGTTTTCGGACATAAACAGATTGATGAGTTGCTTGAACAGGCAAGAAATATCAAAGGTCGCAAGCGTGAAAATCCACGCTCAAGATAAATAAATTTTTGGAGGTAAAACAAATGGCAAAGACAATTTTTGAAAAAGCAGGCGGTACTTACACTCAGGTGGGCGACTATATGTTGCCCGATTTATTACTGGCGGAAGAAGAAAAGGAAGCGAATATCGGCGTTTGGGGAATGAGGCATAAACGATATTTGAAGCAAAATCACAAAGTGCTTTACTACAATTTGCTGACAAGCGGTAAGCTCAATTCATATCTTGTAGATATTGAACAGCAGGCTCAAGACCTTTTTTCTCGGCTTGTAAAAGACTTAGCCGAAAAAGAAAATGTAACCGAAAACTTAAAAGCAACTGACCAAATGCTATGGGGTCGAAAAATGAACAATATCCGTAACCGTGCAACGGAAATTGTAAATGCGGATATAATTTACAAGGTATAAACATAACGACGGCAGGGAGTAATCTCTGCCGTTATTCGTTTCTGAAATTTTACATCAATCACGAAATATGATATTGCTATTATTCGAGATTTAGAATATAATATAGTAAATGACACACAGTGCAGAAACAGGAGGTTTTTATGGAATTTATGTCTGCAAGAGAAGCCGCTGATAAATGGGGCATTTCCCAAAGAAGAGTGGCGGTTTTGTGCTCTGAACAAAGAATTAAAGAAGCAACTATGGTCGGTAATATGTGGATTATTCCTTCTTCCGCAGAAAAGCCCATAGATGCAAGAAGTACACGATATAATCAAACCGAAGAAAAAGCAGTTAAACCTTTTTTGAAATGGGCAGGCGGTAAAGGGCAGCTTATTAAAGAAATTGAGCGCTACTATCCTTTTGAAAACGGCGAAATAACCAAATATGCCGAGCCATTTGTCGGCGGTGGTGCTGTTTTGTTTGATATACTTAGTAAATATGATTTAGATGAAGTTTATATCAGCGATATTAACGCTGAACTTATCAATACTTATCGTGCTATCAGAGATAATATTGATGATTTAATTGAAATACTTTCTGTAATGCAGAATGATTTTATATCGCTTGATACAGAACATAGAAAAGGATACTATCTTAATAAACGTAGCAGATTTAATGAACTAAAAGTCAACGGTGACAAAAATATAAATCTTGAAAAAGCGGCATTGATGATTTTTTTGAACAAAACCTGTTTTAACGGCTTATACCGTGTGAACAAAAAAGGTTTATTTAATGTTCCTATGGGAGCATATAAAAACCCGATGATTTGCGATGAAAACAATCTCAAAGCAGTATCTGAGAAGTTGCAGAGAGTTACTATCGTATGCGGAGATTACAGAAAATCGGCAGACTTTATTGACGAAAATACCTTTGTTTATTTTGATCCGCCATACAGACCTATTACAGATACAGCAAGTTTTACTGCATATACCGAAAACTTGTTTAACGATGAGGAACAGATTGAACTTGCACGATTTGTTGATGCTATGCACAGAAAAGGTGCAAAGGTTGTAATCAGTAATTCTGATCCCAAAAACTCAAATACAGAAGATGATTTCTTTGATAATATTTACTCTGCTCATAAAATCAAACGAGTTGAAGCAACTCGAATGATTAACTGTAACAGTGAAGCGAGAGGAAAGATTAAAGAATTGCTCATTAGCAACTTTTGATGGAGGAAAAGAAGATGAGTTATGAGTACGATGTTGCATTGTCTTTTGCAGGAGAAGATAGAAAATTTGTGGAAGATTGTGCGGAAATTTTACGTTCGTTAAACATTAACGTTTTTTATGACAACTACGAAAAAGAAGTATTGCTTGGGAAAAATTTATACATTTATCTAGCAGATGTCTATCAAAATAGAGCTCGCTTTGCCGTTGTTTTTGTTTCAAAAGCATATAAGAAAAAAAGGTGGACAAATCACGAACTTGAGTATATAACTGCACGAAAATTCACCCAAGATGAAGAATATCTTTTGCCTGTAAAACTTGATGAAACAGAATTGAACGAAATACCATTAACAACAGGTTATTTGCAGGGCAATAGTCCAGTAGAAGTTGCGATTACAATTGCTAAGAAAATCAACAGTAAACTAGATGTAGACTTAATGCTTTCTGAATTAAAATATTATCTCCCTAATTACGAAATAGATATTATCGACAGTGAAGTTTCTTTCAGGTGCGAGCAAGAAGATTTTTATGCTGAATATCCCATTGGCTTTATGATGGAATTATATCGCCAAGATTTAATTGAAAGAGCATTCGTGCTACCGGCTATTGTACCGAATTAATAGGAGGAGTTATTTATGAACAGAAATTTTAGCACTTGGCTGTCAGGTTTTCGTGACAGTATCGCAGACTATGGTTATTACATAGATTTTGAAAAGGTTCACAGAAACGTCGATAATATCAAGGTTGAGCTTAATATCTTAAATTCCCTCATCGGTTCTAAAAATATTGAAGCTGATTTTGAAAATTTGATGAGAAAATATCCCGAAGTATTAAAGTGTATCCCTCTGCTCTTAGCAGTTCGAGCAAATGAAATCTACTGTCAAGATGAAAATGGCGGTCATTTGTTTCAATTCGACTTTGGAAAGTATACGCCGAACAGCCACGCTCATTATGAGAGATACAAATATTTTATGCGTGAAACCGGGCTGTTTGATTTATTAGAAAATCATATAGTGAATAATTTGGTGGACTATGCAACGGGCGTCGAAACAGGTCTTGATTCCAACGGTCGTAAAAATCGTGGCGGTCACCTTATGGAAGATTTAGTTGAGAGTTTTATTCAAAAAGCAGGTTTTGTAAAGGGCGTTAATTACTTCAAAGAAATGTATATTCACCAAATTACAGATAAATGGAATATAGATTTATCCGCTATTTCCAATCAAGGCAAGATGGAAAAACGTTTTGATTTTGTTATTAAGACTCCTAATATGATTTATGGTATCGAAACTAATTTTTACGGTGGCGGCGGAAGTAAATTAAACGAAACAGCACGCAGTTACAAAACACTTGCTCTCGAAACCGACACAATCTACGGTTTTACTTTTGTTTGGTTTACCGATGGAAAAGGTTGGACAAGTGCTCGCCATAATCTTGAAGAAACCTTTGATGTTATGGAACACGTTTACAATATTAAAGATATGGAAGATGGAATTATAGACGCCATTATGAAATGAGGATATATATGCAAATTAGTTCAAATATTTCCAATGAGGAAATAAAAAGCTTACAGAAAAGTTTTTATGAATATTTTGAAACTGGATATGCGTTTGAAGATTTTTTGAAAGAATATCTTCTTAAAATGGGTCTTGATGAAGTAGAAGTAACACAGCGTTCAAGAGACGGCGGAATCGATTTAACGGCTATTCGCAAAGGTGTTGGGGATTTCAGTGAAATCGATATTACACACTACTACATACAAGCGAAAAGATATGTTTTAAAAAATAAAATCGCTGTAAAATCAGTAAGGGAATTAAAAGGAACAATACCTTTCGGCTATAAAGGAATGCTTATTACAACATCAGATTTCACAGGAGACGCTGTAAAAGAATCTTCAAATGATCCCTCTAAACCAGTGGTCTTAATAAATGGAAAGTCTTTGATTACAAGCTGCATTGATAATCAAATTGGTTTTATTTTTAAGCCTATTTTTAGCAGTGAGCAAATGGATCTTTTTGTTAAGAAACGCAAATCTGATGCGTCAGCACAAATAAATGTAAAAAACAATATTGTTAATGATTATATAGAAAAAGCAATTACAGCTAATGATATACGTGCAAGAATTGTTTCTGTACCTTCTTCTGTGATGAAACAATTTGATATTGCTTTGAAAAGTGTTAGTGTGATAGTTAATGATAAGGATAAATACTTTTTCAACATAAATAAAGTAAGAAATTATTTTGGCGGTGTAACTGCATTTTTGAGAGATTATAATATGATTTCTGATGAGGGGGTTATAACGCCTAAACAAAGTAAGTGGAAATATGATGCAGATAATAAAATAGTCAAAATATACATTGAGGAACAGCAATGAATAAAAAGAAAATAACAAAATGGGAACCTGATGATTTTGAGTTGGAAATGACAACACATTGGTCTTTCCCAAAGCGTGGCGATTGGGCAACTCACGATGCAAAATGGCGTGGAAATTGGTCTCCGTATATTCCTCGAAACATTATATTAAGATATTCAAAAGAGGGCGATGTAGTTCTTGACCAATTTGCAGGTGGTGGAACTACCCTCGTTGAAGCAAAGCTTTTGAATCGTGATATTATTGGCGTTGATGTCAATGATGTTGCACTAAACAGATGTAAAGAAAAAGTGAATTTTGAACACGAAGGTGCAAACGGAAAAGTTTATATCCGTAAGGGCGATGCAAGAAATTTAGATTTTCTTTCGAATGAAAGCATTGACCTTATTTGTACTCACCCACCCTATGCCGACATAATTAAATATAGTGATGGAATTGACGGAGATTTATCACAACTCAAAGTGAAAGATTTTCTTGAAGAAATGAAAAAGGTAGCTGCAGAGAGCTACCGTGTTCTAAAAAAAGATAAATTTTGTGCTGTACTTATGGGCGATACAAGACAAAAGGGTTGTATGATACCAATGTCTTTTGATGTTATGAAAATTTTCCAAGATGCCGGATTTACTCTTAAAGAATTGATTATCAAAGAGCAACACAACTGCAAAGCAACGGGATATTGGAAAACAAACAGTGTAAAATATAATTTTTTACTGATTGCACACGAGTATTTATTTGTTTTAAAAAAATGATGGGAGAATAAAATGCTACGAATAACAAATTGTAATATTAATCGATATCGTTCCATTTTGTCGATGGCAATTGATATTTCGTCTGATCTAAACTTAGTTGCGCTTTGTGGTCAAAACAATGTTGGTAAAACTAATACATTACGAGCAATTAATTTATTTTTTAACCCCGAAACCTACACTCCAGAAGTTGATATGCCAAAAATAAAACATGCCACTGGCGGACAGTCTATTCATCCCAAAATAGAAATCACTTTTTGGGACGATAAGAAAGATATTTTTTATGTCATTTGTCGCGATATGAAGTTTTATTCAGCATCTTCAAGCGAAGAGAGCATTAGTGGAGTTTCTTTTAAACTTGAAGGAAAAAAGAAAAAAGATAAGAAAAAACTTATTTTTGCAGAAATTAGTGATATATTGAACCAGGTTGAATTTGTATATATTGAGTCTATAAATACATTCATACCTGAATTGATAAGTAAAATTACAGAAGGCATCATAAATGTTGAATATGATAAGGCACGATTTTCTCGGTCTAAAAAGGAACTAAAAGAAGCATATGATACATATGTTGATGGATTAAGTGCGATTCTCGAAACTTTTGCAAAGGATATTTCTAACACTTTCAATTATTTCCGCGAAAATTGGAAGGTAGAATTTATAGTTCCAAAAAATTCGGAAACATTCAGAGATCTTATTTCTGAAGATGTTCATTTATCTCTTGATGACAACGGAAGTATAGGAGTATTGGATAAGGGAGCCGGCTTACAAAGATTAGCTACTATTTTGCTTAATTTTGAAATGCTTTCTCGCATTAATAAAAGAAAAAGTATTGTTGTTTGTATAGACGAGCCAGATGCGTATTTGCATGAAGGACTTCAACGAAAATTGAAAGCGCTTTTCGATGAAAAAAGTAGTAGTATGCAGTTGTTTTTTACGACACATTCTAAAGTTTTTATTAATGAGTATAATATGCGTAATGTTTTTCTTTTGGATTCTAAGTATTATGAACAATACTCCACACGAAAAAAGAAAAATATCAATGTTACAGAAACTATTTTGATTGATATAAATGAGCAAAGTGGCTATGATAAAATTTGCTCTCACTTAGGGATTGAAGCGGTAACATATGAATTGCTACAACGAAATAACCTTTTAGTAGAAGGCAACTGTGATAAAAAATATCTTACTGAGTTGCTTAATTATTTTGAACTTCCGTGTCCAAATATAGAGGCTCTTAACGGTGCAGATAATGCTATAAAATTTCTTGAATTTTATGATTCGTACTATCGAAATAATACGACGCAATATATGCCGAAGATCAAAGTTGTGCTTGATAACGATGTCAAGGGAAGAGAAATTTACAGTAAAATTCAATCCAAATCATATAATCACATTAATGTTAATGCAATTTTGCTTCAAAATCACACAAATAGCGGAAATGTTAAAATTGAAAAAAACAATACAAATAACGAAATAGAAGATTTTTTGTATCCGGAGGTTATTGTTTATTTAATAAATTTACTTTTGGATAAGAAAAGTATGGTAAAATTGAAATCAAGTTCAGTATGTAAAAAAATACATACACCAGCATTCGCCATTAAGGGAATTCTTGAACTGTGTGAATACGAAAAGAATTCTTTGAATCCTGAAAATGGTGCTGAATTATCATTTATATCTTCTGGAAGTCAAACAAATCGAGTAAAAGAAGGACTGGCAGGAATGTTCAATTTAAAAGCCAACAAAAATCTTTTAGCATTGATAGGAGAATGTGATAAAAAATATCCCTATGTGCAACAGGCGCTCAAGAAGTTATGTGATTTTGAGGATGTTACCTAAGAGTTGGTTTCCGTGGCAACGATATGGCAACAAAAAATCGGATAGCGTATGCTTTACCGATAATTCAAATAATATAAATACTCTCTGATAAATTTCATAAACAAAAGTGTTTAAGATTGATTTACAGGGAGCGAGTGGGAATAATTTCACATGTTATTGTGCAACACCCATTATCCTGTAATGTGTAAATTTTAATATCCTTGAGCGACCTTGAAGAGCAATCTTTTAGGTCGCTTTTTCTATGCCCAAAAGTCCAGTGTTTATCGGGTTTTTGGCAATAAAATTACGGTTTTATTCGGAGTTTAAACAATATAGACAGAGGATAACAAAATTTACCCCAAAGAGAGTAGAGGGGTTTGTACAATAACATCACATGTTATTGTGCAACACCCATTATCCTGTAATGTGTAAATTTTAATATCCTTGAGCGACCTTGAAGAGCAATCTTTTAGGTCGTTTTTTCTATGTCCGAAAAGTAAGTGTTTATCGAGCTTTTCGGGGGATTCTTTTTTATTTCGTGGGACTGTTATGGGACTAAAAGTAACCGTCAAACCTGCAGCCGTGTTGAAAAAGGTACATCGAAGAGGCAGACCGGAGCTTGACAATAATCGTGCCAAGCTAAAATAAAAAACAAGTAATTAACAGTTCAGCCATCGTGAATTTACACGGAGGCTGTTTTGACGGTTACACTCAAAACTTCCGAAAAAGCAGGGGATGTCAACAAGATTTCGGGTGAAGCTGTTGCAAAATTGACTGAAAGTGATATAATAAAGACGAAGAAAATTAGCGGTGCGCTAAATCTTCTGAGTCCAATGGTAAGGTCATTTAATATCTTATTAAAAGGAAATGCAGTTTCTTGCGATTATACTCCTGAAAATAGCGAACAAGCCAGTCATGTGGTTATGGATATTAACACGAAAGAATTGAAAGAAGTTAGTTATTCTGAGTATGAGTACGGTAAGAAATTGTATGTTTCTCATGTTCGCAAGAAACTTGCTGAAATAGTTAATATGACAGAACTGCCAAAGGAAACTGTTGCAATTAGGTACTAATAATATCCAATTAGCAGAAACAGCATAATTTTAACCGCTCCGTAAAAAGGGCGGTTTTGTTGTATGCAATTCACAAAAACAGCATAAAATTGCGAATTGAGCATTTTATAACCGACAGCAATGTTGATTATAGGGTGCTTTTTTGTATTTAAACCCGTCGATTTCGACCGGTTTAGAAAGGTGGTGACAGAATGAAAATCAGAGTAACAACAGCATTTAACGACAGGCAGAACGCTTTGACCGCCGTGCCGAATACAGCCTTGATGAGGACAATAAACGCATTGCCCAAACCCGAGCCGATGAGTGGCACGATAGGGCGAATACGCTTGAAGAAAAGACAAAGCATTTCTCACTAAACACCAATGAACAGAAATATTACAGACCTGTTTTTGAAGAAGATATATCAAAAACTTTTGAACGCAAAATTGAGGGCGAAACAATTACAATTGATATCCACAAGGCAAATACATTGTGTGATAATGTTTATATTTCAGATAAGGTAAAGCTAAAACGAAAAGAACTTCATAATTTTGATATGCAAGTGAGAAAAGCGTTTGATATGCTCGGAGAGGTTGAAACAAGCGGAAAGCCTGAAATTTGTATTGTCACTCCCGAAGAAATGCGAGTAAATGCTATTGCTTCATATATGCCAATGCAGAATGTTCTAAATGTCAATTCAGCATACTTTTCAACAAGTGATTTGTCAGGCTTACAAGAAAACTTGGCTTGTCCGCAAGACAGATTGAGTACAATTCTGCACGAACTGATTCATTGGCAAGACGCTAAAAATTACAGAGCAAAATTCGGAAGTATTAACGATTATTTTGAATATTGCGATTACCTTAATAAAATTTATGCTCCAAAGGTTGAAAAATTGATAAATAACGGTTATAATATAGAGGATATAAGTGAGTATGCTTTTGAATGCTTAAAAGATAAAGCTATGGATGAAGTGTATAACGAGTACAGAGTCAGCAAACTTTTAGGGTGATGATGGTATGAGATTGATACAAACTGAAGAACAAAAATCTCTATGGAATGCGTTTAAGCCGTACCTTGTAACAAATGGTTTAAATGTCACTTTGCGTGAAGATGCTCCACAAGAAGCTAAAGATGCTGAAGCACTTTACAGTAAGCTTAGAGAGAAACAAAAAATGCAATATCTAAAAAATAGTGGCATAATCTAACCGCTCCGTAAAAAGGGCGGTTTTGTTGTTTAACTTGCCGAGAATATGTTCAGAACAAGAAAAACGGCTTATTTACGGCATTATTTAACTTGCCTGCAACTTGCCGAAACAAAACATAATACATCAAATCAGCACTTTGAGAAATCAGAGTGCTTTTTTATTGCATTTAAACCGGTCGAAATCGACCAGTTTAAAATATTGAAAAGGTGGTGACAGAATGAAAATCAGAGTAACAACAGCATTTAATGACAGGCAGAACGGTTATGTAACCCGACCTGTGAATGAAGTTTTTGAATGTTCCGAGCAGAGAGCAAAGGAACTCATTGACGGCGGTTTTGCAGAAGAGGTCAAGCCTGACGCTCCCCAAAAACCGAGAGCCAAAGCAGTTAAAACAGAAAAAACAGATTAAGCACTTTACGAATATGTAAGGTGCTTTTTGTTGTTTGTGAAGATTATTATAAAATAACTTTTATTTCAAAAAGCTGCACAATAATTACAGCAATGCAATTGACATATTATGTATAACGTGGTAAAATTAAGCAAAATAATATTATCAGAGTTCAATAAATCAGGAGGTGCAATTGTAATGAGCGTAGTAAAAAATGCTAAAAAGGCAGGAAAAAGGAGTCTGGCTTTGATCCTTAGCTTGTCGGTTTTGTTATGCGGTATATCATCGTTATCGGTTACGGCAAAAGAAAACGACAAGGATTTTACACGGCTGTATGATTATGATGAGCTTGCAAAGCGTTATCTTTCGGAAAACGAGGAGGCGCAGTCCGAATATCCAAACGGTGCATTTATGTTTCCTCTTTCATCGTCACAGCTTAATCAGGATGAATTTTATGCTGTTTATGTGTTCAGAGAGGGCGGAACAAAGGGTGAGGCTTCAATCACGGTTAAATCAGTTGATTTGACAGCCTGTTACGGTGTCGATTACGAGATTTTTCTTGAAAATAAATCCTCTTCAACGCCCGTTGACGGTGAAGCAAACCCTTATTACGATATGGAGGAATACAGCTTTATTGCAACGCACACTCAAAGCGAGAGGATTTATCCGTCAAACAATGACGAAAATACTCAGCAGGTGCGTAAAAATGCCAGCAAGTATAACGATTATCTTCTTAATGAAGTAATGCCGACTTCAAGTGAGTTTACTCTTAATTTTGCAGACGGTGAAAAATCTAAGACCGTATATATTCAGACTCATCAAAAGGATGAAGTTACGGCAAATCTTGAATTTACACTGAATCTTTGCAATCCGACGGGTGGCAGTATAGGCGCTCAGACAAGCTGTGCCTTTACAATACTTGAAGACAGGGAAATTTCTCCTACATATCTTGAGCTTGTCGATACAAGCGTAAACCCAAACAGCGATGAAGCATATGTTACCGTAAAAAGAACAGGTAATATGGGTACTACAGGTACATTTTCAATAAGAACCGAATCCGCTACCGCAAAAGCAGGTCAGGCATACAAGGCTGTTCAAATGCCGCTTGAATTTACTCCCGGAATGTCTGAAATTAAAATTCCGGTTACAATGCTTGACGGTGCAAAAAACGGCACATATTTTAATGTGTGTCTTGACGACATAACCGTTGCCGACAGTAAAAGTCAGACAAGAAAAGTGAACATTACCGATATGGCAGCCGCAGAGGAAAGACATCTAACCACTCTCACGGCTTCGGAAGAATATGTTTCATCTTCAATGGTTGACACAAACACAGGCACAAGAGGAGTTCAGATAATCGACGCCTCACAGTTTGATGTTGCTACCGCTACGGACAGAGGTACAGGCAGTCAGAATCACGCATATAAAGCGGACGGTGCTGATATGAAGCTTGAATACGATAACAACTGGAGCAGTAAGAATAACTGCGTTTCAGCCCGTTCAAGAGAAAAAATTAACTTTACCGGTGTTGATTCAATCACAATTGCAATTGATAACTTCGGCGGTTCAACAGCGTCTGACGACCAACTTTTTTATGTTGCCGATACCGATAAATTTCAGTCGAATACCTCTAACTATGATTGGGTGCATGAACTCGGCGGTATAGGCGGTTGCTGAAATATGACAAATATCGGCGATTCGTTTATTCAAAGAACAGCTAATCTTGATCAGAATCAGGTTAAGGGAGATCATTATCTCTATCTCGCTCTTCACAAGGGTGCGGTAGTGGGTTATGCCGGTTACAAGGTTTATAATCGCGGTGCTGAAAATCTTAACCACAATCTTCGATTGAATATGACAAAATATAACCTGAGCATTATTGAGCCTGACACTACGGCAATTTATGTTGACGGCAAGCTTTCAAATGTTCAGGTCGCAAAAAATGTTCTTCTGGTTGACCCTGCGTCTATGCATGACAGCGACAGAAACACAGGTGCAACCTTTGATATTTACCGAGATGAAACATCGGCTGTTTCTACGGCTATTGATACTCAGTTTAACGGCTTGGTAAAGCTTGAGGGTGTGTATTTCTGTGAAAGCGGAAAAACCTCAAATCATTCTGAGCTTTATAAGCTTGACAGCGATTCGTTTACTCTTACCTCTGAAATTCTTGAAAAATATGCTTCATATATAAAGGATAAGAAGATAGTAATTCAGCCTGTGTATACGGTGTCAAATTCTTCTTTGCGTGTTGAAAGCTTTGACAACACAAAAACAACAGGACAGAAATTTGTTGTCGATAATGAAAACTGCAAGGGCGAATTCTATTATTCAAACGAGCATATCGGTACGCTGAGCTGGACTAAACCGAGAGAGAGTACAAATAACTACCTTGTTGCGGATACCCTTAAATTCAATTTTGAATATGCCGACGGAATTTCGTCACATCTTTGGAATATGAAGCTTGACACAAGGGCGGCGTCAACAGATAATTTGCTGTCAACTGCCGATATTATAACCAAAAATACAGGAACGCTTTCAGTTGATGTACAGCTTTCGGATTTGTATTTTTCGGTGACTCCGAATTTCAGCCTTGCCGATACAACAACTGTATTAAAGGTTACAAATCCCGACAACGGTGATTTTATCGGCAAAAACGGAAAGTATGCAGTCAAAAATTCCGACGGTTCGGTTACACTTAAAGGCTACTCGGCACAGGACGGTGCAACCGATACTGTGTTTAATAATATGTCGGTAAATGAAATCATCACTTTTTATGCTCAGCCTGACAAAGGCTACCGTGCAAGGTGGAGCTATACTGACAGTGCGTCGCATCAGACAAAAAACTATTACGGAAATAGCTTCTTCTTTGCAATACAAAACCCTTATGATCTCAATGACAACCATATTACATTGACCTTTGAAAAAACAGGCAATGATTATCAAACCTTTAACTTCTACGGACAAACAATGCTGCAGGAGGGTACGGTTATAAATCCGCCGACAAGCCAAACCGATACATACAACCTTGTAAGCGGAGCACAGATTACTATGGACAGCTATTCAGCTGTGTCGGATGAGAACGGTGAATTCTGCCTTGAATCAAATCCTAACGGTGAAAACTCCGAAATAGTAAAAATTTCGGCATCAAAGGACGAAATCCACAGAGCGTTGGTATTTTACAATCACCGTTACTATATTTGCAATATCAATATGCCTGACTATCTTTCATCCGGTAATGAAACAAGTATAACGGCACAGTTAAAATTGCAGTATAAAACAAACGGTGTTGTTCCCACAAGGATTAACGCAGTTTCTTCGGATGGAACGGTTTACGGCGATACCATTACACTCATAACCGCAAATGCCGTTCAGTTTGATCTGTCGCTTAACACAAAGGGGCAGAGTGTCGACAAACCTGTCAATCTTGTTCGCTGGAGCATTGAAAATGAGGACGGAATAAAATCTAAATATGATGTTGAGCTTGAAAAAGGTCAGACGGTTTCGCATTGGGCAAGTACACTTTCGGAAATGGTAAAGCAGGGTGACAGGCTTTATGTTGAAATGTTATGGAAAGGTTACGACAGTAATGCAAACGAAATCTATTCAAGCTACGAAAAGTTTGATACAGGATACAACTTTGTTGCAACCTCGGTAATAGATACAATAACCTATGCGCCTGATGTGGGTGCGCCGAGTACAATGGCTCAGCCTATCCCTGTTTTGGGAAATGTAAGTCCTACTGTTTCATTAAAAGGTTTTACCCCGATTATCAATTCGGGTACGGCAGGAAAAGACAAGGACGGTCACGAAATCAATACACTTACAATCGGAGTAAGCTTCGGCAAGCTGAAAGATGCCGCTTCAAAAGACAGCACATGGGCGTCGGCAGGTCCTCTTGATAAGGCGAAAAAGCTCGGAAACATATTGGACGGTTACGATACAGCCAACAATTCATCCTCAGGTCTTCCAAAAAACGCCATAGGTCAAGCACTTACCGATTCGCTGAATATGAAAACGGCGGTAAATTCTCGTTCAGCATTACATTGTGTTATCAGGGCAACTATTATGTTGACGATAACGGCGAATGGAATTTTGTCGGAAACCTGTTTATTGCAGGCGCAGGCGGTTCAATAAGAGTGAGTATGCCGTTTGTGCTGTGCTATATTCCGTGTTTTGCATACTTTACGGCTTCAATTAATGTAAACATTTATATGGGCATTTTTGCAAACAATGACGGCGAAACGGGTTCATCGGTTGCTCTTACTCTCGATCAGCTCGATGATGCAAACGCTTCAACTTTCCAGGGTGTATATGAGCTGAAAATCGGGCTCGGAGCGGGTGTTGGCGTTGGCTTTGACGGCTTGCTCTCTGCATCGGGCGGTGTTGACTTTAAGTTTGATATCCAATTTAATGATTATCTCAGAGGAGTCGGAACTGTCGGAATGTCAGGCAGTATAACGCTTGAACTTTTGTTCCTTAAAGCGTCTTGGAGCGACAACTTCTTTACGACCGAAATGTTCAACACTCTCGACGATTCAAATGATGTTATGAATTTGAGCAGACTTCAGTCTAAGATAGAAACTGATTTGCTTAAAAATACAACGATAAAGGATATGGTTGTTTCAACAGCAGAAACTTCCAAAAAATTAACTGTTCCGAGAAATGTGGCCGAAGAAAAGGTTGTGCAGTCAACCGACACACTCGTAAATCCCGAAATTATTTCAATCGGCAATGATAGATATCTTATCGTAAGTACGTCAACAGATATCGCAACATCTAAGAATAATGTTCTTCATTTCTATATCTATGATGAAAAATCAGACATCATTGTTGATTCAGGCTCACTTTTAAAGCGTGCGGTTGAAGACGCTTACGGCAAAGAAACCTCTGAAAAAATTTCACAGCTTACAGAGGATTACGAAAAAATAGACCACGATGCAGTTATGACGGACTGTGGAGATGATATCCTTATCGCTTGGAACAAGTGTATGATAGTGTCACGCAGCAATAACCGTGATTTGCTGAATTCAGTCGGCATTGCAACTATTTTCTATAATAAGGAAAGCGGCAAATTCCACGATTATAGGGTGATATCAGACAAAAGCAAAAAGCAGCTATATATGATGCCAAAGGTTGTGTACAACAGCTTGAGCGATTCTGTTCAGATGTTCTACCAGTCAATGAACATGGAAAAGGTTACCCTTGATACCACTATTGAGGAGCTGCAGTCAATGCCAACCGCTTTGCTCACATCCACCTACAGTGCTAAAACGGGAAAATGGTCGGCAGGAGAAGTGTTATCAATCAACGGAAAGTATCTCAAATATTTTGATGCCGTTTCATACGGTGACGAAACCTTGCTTTCATATGTTGCCTCCGACACATACGGCTTTACACTTGATTCTATTGATGAATTTGAGGTTGAAAGCGATTTTGATTCATCACAGTTTGAAACAAACAATTCTCTTTATATCCGAAGCTTTAAGGTGGACAACGGAAAAATGAAATCATCAAATCCAATGCGTCTTACAAAGGACGGATATGTCACGGCTAATCCAAGATTCATTAACATAAACACTCAAGGTGTAGAGAATACTCTGTTGTTCTACAAGTGTAACGGAGCATATGCTTATCAGAATATTACCAACATTTTTACAAACGGACTTTACAGTGATGCAGACGGATATTCGCAGATAAGCGACTCGTATGTTGAGCCTAACTTCATTTCCGAAAAAGACGATTATACCACAAACGATGACTTCTCGGTTTTCACCAACGGCAGCGGTGATATCTACGCATTATGGACAACAACCGAGAGCAATCAACAACAAATATGGGCAAGGCAGTTTGTTTTCAACCGTTTTGATAAGGTTACGGAAGTAGGTAAACTCGATTCCATCGGAGTCCTTATGTATGACGAAAATTCAAATCCGATTACCGAAAAACTTGACAACCCGATATATCTGCTTAACGGTTACTGGGGAGGCAAGACCTATCTTACAGAAAACGGTATTTACGGAAGCAAAAACGCAGGTCTGTATAAAGGCAATTTCTCAGCTGTAGTTCTTGAAAATGGTGACTTGCTTACTGCATTTAATGCCTTTGACAGAAAGATTACGGATGAGGGTTGTACATATGTAAACAATATGTTTGTTGTTTCCGAATATAATACGGATTCTGAATATCATATGCCTGAGGCGATAGATGCAATCGAGTTCGGCAACGATTATCCAACAGGCGGTGAAACAGTCAATGTTACCTGTCACGCTGAAAATCTTGGCATCAAATCGGGCAGAAATGTAACCGTAACACTGTATGTAAACGGAAAAGCTTATGACAGTACAAAGGAAAGCGTATGGCTTTCGGCAGAGGCAAAAGCTTTTGATTTCTATTACACTCTTCCCGATGATAAGAAAGCAGACGAGGTTTCAATGTATTTCACAGTAACTGAAAACGGAGAAGAAAAGCTCGTTTCCGATTCATTCAGTTTCAAGCAGGGTGCAGACCTTGACATTACATCACTGACATTGTCCGAAATCAACCTGATTACCGATGATAACGACAACGCTAAGTTCTTTGTTCGTGCAATGGTTCAAAATAAGGGCAATGAAGATTATTTGGGCGGAGATTATGTAAGGCTTGTTGATTATGATGTTGAAGAAATGTGTAAAGCAATGGAGGACGGCTATAAGGCGAAAAATCCGATTTACACCTCCTTTGGCAAAGAGAAGATAAACAGCATCAAAATCGGAAATACTGCCGAGGTTTGCTTTATATCCGACGATATTCCTTCACGGGTGTTTGAAAAGACAGGAACCGATACGGCATATCTTGAATGCTTGATTTCCGATAAGAACGAAAATGATTGGAAAACACGCAATTCAGAGGAAGACATAAATGTAATTTCTGAATTCTATCCCGGACTTACATCAAAGCCTGTTCCGGAAAAAGTTCAGTCCCTGAGCATAGACGATGTTGCCGTAAAGGTTGATGAGTCCCAAAAACTTGACAAGACTGTTCAGCCTGTTTCTTCACAGATAAACAGTAAGATTAAATACACTTCATCTGATGAAAGCATAGCAACGGTTGATAATTTTGGTGTTGTTACAGGTCATAAGGAGGGTAAAGTCGTCATTACTGCAGCGGTAAACGGTATTACCGATACCGCAAATGTAATCGTTGACAATTCAGCTGTTACCCCGACCAAACCGACTGATCCGACCGTACCAAATCCATCGGATTCGGTAACATCCGAAACAACCCCGACTGACTCCGCAGATAACGGTACTCAAATCAACTACAATGCAGAAGCAGTTCAAACAGGCGGAATAATATTGACAGCAATGTTGTTCACTCTGATAATTTCTGCCGCAGTTGTAATCTATATGAAAAAACGAAGAAACAAAATTTAAGCCTGGGCAGATTTGTTTTATGAACAGCAGTAAAAACGAATAACCGACAAAGGGACTGTTTTTCACAGTCCCTTTTATTAATGGGTTTACCCAGTGCCACGCTTGCGTGGTACAAACAACCACCCGCTATGCGGGTGTGCATAAAAAGTTATACAAAAAAATCACCAATCGTATTACAATAAGAATGTTCAAGTCTATTGTAAAAAAGAAAGGTGATTTTAATGGCAAATAAAACAAATAGTTTATCCCACACAAAATGGATGTGCAAATACCATGTAGTGTTTGTACCAAAGTATAGAAGAAAAATAATATATGCACAGTATCGACAGAGTTTGCAAGACATAATAAGGCAGTCTCATAACCGTCGCAAGTTGAGCAGAAGCCGTTGTCGTCAAATGTATGCGTGTGTTCATCTATCGACAATACCGTTACAATATCCGAGATTGCTACATAGCTTTCGGCTGATTCCTTCATTTTTGTTACAACGCATCTTATCGGTGTGTTTATGCTGCTTTCAGTTGCCTCAAAGACATATTTTTTCGGATCGTTCGATTTGTTATTTGTAACAGAAGTCCACGTTTTTGACTTTGAGTTATAGGTTTGCCACTGATAACTTATACTCTTTGCGTCATTTTTATTATCTTTTGCATCAATTGAAAATTCAACATCATTTCCCGATTCTTTTAAATAGCAATTTTTAGGCTGTGATGTAATTTCCAATCCGTCTGTTAAAAGAAATTTTTCAGGTAACAGCCGAATATGCAACCTTAATTCCGGCGGCAATAATATGTATTCTTCCTGTACAGCACCATTGCAAGGTTAACGGGAAGGTTTTTTTGGCGTGGATAATTGTGGGTTTATCAATATTTTCTGCCATTTGCGGTATAATAAAAATCCGTTTTTCGCCTGATACAAACGCATTGTTACTTCCGCTGACTTTAATATGTATGGTAATATATTTTGTGTTTTACAAAATAAGTAAACAAAAACTGTGGTATGTGTTTGTTTCGGTAATGGCGGTGTTCTCGTTTGCAGGACTTTCAAGCTATATTATAGAAGCTCATATAAACGAAAACGGCAAGGTGAGCGATTTGCAAACCTACGGATTGATTGCCCAATGGATTGTAATTGTAGGATTTATGATTATTACCGCTTTGATGCTGCCAAAAATAAAATGGCTTATAGATGACTATCACCTTGAAAATGTATGGAGGTTTATTTGGCTTATACCTATGCTTATCACGGTTGCAAATATACTTATGGTGCCACAGGACTATTCAACAGTAAATGTGGGGCGATTATTTGAAATATACATTGTAGTAGACACTTCGTTTTTGATATTCTATGTGCTGTTTCAGTTTATGCTTTACATAATTGCAAAGGCTGTTACCAATAAGGCAAATGCCGAACAGAATGCACAGATGCTCGGTATTCAGGCAACGGAGTATAATATCCTTACAAAGTATATTGAGGATACAAGTCGGCTCAGACACGATTTCAGACAGGTAGCCAGAACCTCCGTGAGGCTTGCTAAAAGCAATGATACACACGCACTTATCAATTTGCTTGATAAGTACAATGAAACTGTGGAGGATTCACATTCACAAAAAATTTTCTGTGAGCATAATGCACTGAATGCGATTGTAGAATATTATTATGATGAGGCAATACAAAACAAAATCAGATGTAACTGGAATATAGATATACCTGAAAATATTAAGGTTGCCGATGTGGATATATGCTCAATAGTGGGAAATTTGCTCGATAACGCAATTCAGGGCTGTCTTACCATAGATGAACCCGGATGGCAAATCAGCTTTAAGGCTGACATCGAAAACGGTGATATTTTTATTGTGATGACCAAAATAGCTTTGACGGCTACATAAAAAAGAAAAATGGTAAGTATGCTTCAACAAAAGAAAACGGTTTTGCTATCGGGCTTGAATCAATCAAAACAACTGTTAACAGATACAACGGCTATGTAAAATTTTACAATGATCGAAAGAATTTTTATACATATATAATGATGAAACCGAAAATATCGGAATAAAATAAGCCTCCTGCAACGAATTTAAGCAGTTGCAGGAGGCTTTGCTGTACAAATATTTATATTTTGATATCAAAATCGTAGGTGACTTAAAAAACGCCGCTAATTTCTGCGCCGTTTTTATCATATAATGAACCTCCAATATGTACAGCGTCTTTTGCAAGACCTGCATATCCACGCATAATGACAGATACGCTGTTAAAGGAAAAAATCTGTGAATAAATTTTGTCTGTTAATGCTGACAGATTTATGATACAATAGTGCTGTTAGTTTGAATTTAAAAGTGAGTAGAAGTATAAAAAATGAGGAAACTGAATTTTACAAAAGCACTTAAAAACGCATTACCGTATGTATTAACGCTTATACTTGTCGGTATAATGACTTTTGTTGCGGAAATATTGGGTGAGGGGGAGATAATCTTTCCTGAAATAACGGCACTTGCAATTGGCTATATGGTTACACAAAAGCAAGGTTGGAAAGTCAATGACAGCCGAATGATTGCGTTAATTGCGATTTGCGCTGTTGCGGGTGTGCTGACAGTCCGATACATAAAAGTCGGGCTTTATCTTGAAATATTGATTGCATTTGTATTTGCACAAATTCTTTTTATGTTTTCGGGAACAACATTTGCACCGATGATTTCGGCAATTGTGTTGCCCGTTATGATGCAGACCGAGAGCTTTATATACCCGATTGCCGCATTTTTGCTGACAATTGCGGTTGTATTATTCCGCAGATTTCTTTTGAAAGTTAAAATAAGAGATAAAGAGGATTTTCAGTCGGTAAACCTGCGTGCAAAGAGCGATGTGATTGACACAGCCGTAAGAACAATCTGTGTTGCCGTTGTGGGATTCTTCGCAATTTGGTCGGGCTTTAAATTTGCAATTGCACCGCCGTTGCTTGTGGCGTTTACGGAATTTTCCCGTCCGAAAAATAAGGCTCGCAACAAGCCGGTAAAGACGGTTTTGCTGATAACAGTCTGTGCATTTGTCGGAGCGGTTTCAAGATATGTGCTGAATATGACTCTCGGATTGCCGTTGACAGTTGCCGCATTGACAGCCACGGCGATAATGCTTGTAATTGTTTACTGCACAAAAATGTATATTCCGCCTGCCGGAGCATTGACAATTTTGAGTATGATTATTCCGAGTAAAAGCGTACTTTTGTACCCGTTGCAGATACTTGTCGGAACTGCGGTAATAATGCTGATTTCACGGCTTTTGTTTATGAAACGGCAAAATTAAAATAATCTTAATTTAGTTATATTATTCTATAGAGGAAATTAAATGGATATATTTATTACAATTTTAGTTACATTTTTTGCAGGAATGGGCGCAGGTCTCGGAACAGGTTTTGCAGGAATGAGTGCGGCGGCTGTAATAAGTCCGATGCTCATAACTTTTCTCGATATGGACCCGTATATGGCAGTCGGAATCGCACTTTCGTCCGATGTTTTGGCGAGTGCAGTTTCGGCTTATACATACCATAAAAATAAAAATCTCGATGTCAGAAACGGTTTGATTATGATGGCGAGTGTGCTTGCATTTACGATTGTCGGCAGTTATGTTGCAAGCATTGTTCCATCAGCTACAATGGGCGGATTTTCCGTGTTTATGACATTTTTGCTCGGCATAAAATTTATCATCCGTCCCGTTATGACAACTAAAGAAGCTATGCTCGGTGTGTCGGCAAAAAAGAGGGCAATCCAGTCTGTAATCTGCGGAATGTTAATCGGCTTTATCTGTGGATTTATAGGTGCGGGCGGAGGAATGATGATGCTTTTGATTTTGACGACCGTGCTGAATTATGAATTGAAAACCGCTGTCGGCACAAGCGTATTCATTATGACATTCACCGCCCTGACAGGCGCAGCTTCGCACTTTATGATTGGTGGCACACCCGATTGGTTTGTGTTCATTCTCTGCATAGCGTTCACCCTTATATGGGCGAGAATTGCCGCCGTCTTTGCAAACAAAGCTAAGCCCAAAACCCTGAACCGTGCAACAGGCATTGTCCTCGTGGTGTTAGGTGTTGTTATTATGGGATTTAAGCTTTTAGCAAAATAAAAATTGACAGTTTAAAATTAAAAATTCAGGTCGGGCAATAGATTTGTAAAATGCAAAAATTTCTATTGCCCGATTTTTCAACGGTTATCTTGGTGCTAATCGAGTAGGGCGAAACAAATGCTTGCTTTGAACAATATTCAGGGGGAAAGTATACTTTTTTACAATTGCATTATTATTTCACAAAATCAAAACCACCTGTTGGACGGGTGGTTTTGATTTTACAAAATGCATATGAGGTTTTTTAAAAATGATAATTATAAATAAGAGGCAGATTCATTTTTATATTTCTGACTAATCGCCGACTCAAATCACGCCAAATGTGCTATATTAGATTCTTCAAAAGTGGTCAAGTAGTAGTCGGTTAAGAGGGCAGACTACTTTCAAAATCAACCGTATAACGATAATTTTATTATAGCATACAATTGTATGATAACGATAATAATTATAAACTTTTAGGTTTTGCACATGAGTTGCGAACTTTTATTGGACAAGGCAGATAGACACGCATAGGAGAATAATAATCGGTGCTTTTAGGTTTCATCAGATTCAAAATAAATCTAATGCCGTAAATACCCATTGCATATACAGGTGCGTTTACCGTAGTAAGCGGAGGGTTTGTATATCCCGAAAGCTCCGTGTTATCAAATCCCATAACAGAAATATCTTCAGGAATTTTGTAACCGTTTTCTTGCAGAGCTCTCATTGCACCGATTGCAATATGATCACTTGCCGCAAAAATAGCTGTGGGGAGATTCCCTTTGTTGATCATTTCTGACATCATTTTATAACCGGATGATGTTGAAAATTTGTCCTGTATAATAAACCCATCATATTTAATGTTTAGTTCATCGCAAATGTCTGTGAAAGTGTTGAGTCGTTTATCAGGAAATATCGTTCCGTCCTCAAGCTGTTCAATGCCTCCGATAAAGCCAACTGTTCTATGGCCTAAATCATATAGATATTTAATTGCATCAGACACTGCCTGACGAAAGTCGAGCGATACGGATGTGATTTCAATATTCTCAACGGTCATATCAAGAAAAACAATTTTATTATTCAAAGAATGCAGTAATTTAATTTCTTGTTTACTAAACTTTCCGAGGCAGATTATGCCATCAACATCAGAAAGTACATTCTGATAGTCATTGTCTGTTTTAAATGTTCGTACAATACTTATATTATTTTTTGAACAGTAGTCCTCGATACCCTGTCTCATCAAAAAGTAATAATTATCTTCAATTTCCTGTTTGGAAGAGAACCATTGTAGAATTCCAATGCGACATGAAGGTGCTGATGTAACCCTTTTTTTCTTTACATAATTAAGTTCTTTAGCCGCTGCAAATATTTTTTGCTTTGTTTCAAGTGAGGTGCTGAGGGTAGTGTCATTATTAAGCACTCTTGAAACAGTAGCTACTGATACATTTGCCTTTTTGGCAACATCTCTGATTGTAGCCAATTGAATCACCTCACTACCATTATAGTGAAATATTACTAAAAAATCAAGTCGTGTTTAGTGAAAAACAGAGAAAGAAAAAATGTTTACCAAAAACTATTGACAGTTTACGAAACAAAACATATAATTTAGTTAACATAAAAACAAAAGAAACATTATTATTAAATAATAACGAAATCTTTTGTGCAGGTTGTCACGGCGTTTCATTTAAAATTAAAAGGAGGAAAAATTATGAAACAGACATCATCACAACCAAGACTTGATGGCAAAATCCCGGGTAGAATCAAATACACCTTTGCTTTAGGTGCCCTCGGCAAAGATATGATTTATGGTATGATTGCCACATTTTCAATGATTTATTTCACAGACATCATCAAGGTTAACCCGGTATTTATCGGCGTAATGTTCTTTGTTGCAAAGTTATGGGATGCCTTTAATGATTTGTTTATGGGTATGATTGTTGATAACACACGCAGCAGATGGGGTAAATTTATTCCATGGCTTGTAATAGGTACGCTGGTTAATTCAATTGTATTTGTTGTTTTATTCACAGACTTCCACCTCGATGGCGTTGGACTTTGCGTATTTGCAACAGCAGCTTACATACTCTGGGGTATGACCTACACAATTATGGATATTCCTTATTGGTCAATTATTCCTAACCTCACTTCAAATCCTGAGGAGAGAGAAAAAGTTTCGGTACTTCCGAGAATCTTTGCAAGTATCGGACAGTCACTTGTTATTGCAGGCTTTGGTGTTCAAATTATTGAGGCTCTCAGCGGCGGCACAACAAATCAGGCAGGTTATCACAGATTTGCAATCATAATTGCAATTGTATTTATTCTTACAATCGGTATTACAGTAATCAATCTTCCGAAAAAGAGAGATGATTCTGTTCCGGAAAAGAAAGTTAAGTTTAAAGATATTTTCTCAATCATCGGCAAGAATGATCAGCTTCGTTGGGCGGTAACTCTTATCTTCCTTTACAACATCGGCATTCAGTGCATTATGGGTGTTGCTACATATTATTTCAAATATGTTTGCGGCAACGCAGGAATGATGTCATCATTTATGATCAGCGCATCAATCGCAGAGGTTGTAGGTCTTATCGTATTTCCGAAGGTTACAAAATTTCTTTCAAGAAAAACTTCGTTCCTTCTTGCGTGTCTTTTACCGGCATTTGGTCTTGTAATGCTTTTGTTCGTAGGTATTTTTGCTCCGCACAATGTTGTGCTCACATCAATCTCAGGTGTTATTGTAAAACTTGGTACAGGTCTTGAACTTGGTTGTGCAACAGTATTCCTTGCAGATGTTGTTGATTATGGTGAATTTAAGCTTGGAACAAGAAATGAAGGCGTTGTATTCTCACTCCAGACGCTTATCGTAAAATTTACAGCGGCTCTTACAGCACTCGGTATTGGTGCGGCACTTGGAAGCACACAGTATATTCCGGGACAGGAACAGTCATTTGCAACAGTAGCATCAATCAGTACACTTATGTGCATTGTTCCTGCGGTTTGTATGCTTATTGCTTATGTTGTTTACAGAAAGAAATATAAACTCAATGACGGTATGATGAAGAAGGTTATAAACACAATCGGTGCAAGAAGAGAAGGCAAGATTGATATGACACAACAGCTTGATGAAAGCGGTAACACAGAGCCTTCTATGTTCCTTCCTACAGTTGCGGAAAAGGCAGGTAAATAAAATGATTGATACTAAAACAGCAATTGAAAAAATTACAAACGGCGAATTTGATAATCTTTTCACTGATATATATATAGATTCATCAATGATTGATTATCAGAAAAAAAGATATGTTCATGCAATTGAGCAGTATGAAACAATTTTTTGCCCTGATAAAGTAGCAATATTCAGTGCTCCCGGCAGAAGTGAGGTTTGCGGTAATCATACAGATCACCAGCACGGAATGGTGCTTGCAACATCTATTAATCTTGATACTATTGCTGTGTCGGCCAAGAATAACAATGATGTTGTAAGATTTGTTTCTGACGGTTATGATATGATTACTCTCAATATAAATGACCTCGAAGTTAATGATGATGAGGCAGGCACAACGGTCAGCCTCATCAGAGGTGTTCTTCGTGGACTTAAGGATCATGGATACAAAATTGGTGGATTCAATGCTTATGCAACAAGTGATGTACTTGTTGGTGCAGGACTTTCATCGTCAGCAGCTTTTGAGGTAGTTGTCGGAACTATTATTTCCGGTTTATATAATGATATGAAAATAAATTCAGTTGAGATTGCTCAGATTTCTCAGTATGCTGAAAATGTATTTTTCAAAAAGCCGTGCGGACTTATGGATCAAATGGCTTGTTCAGTCGGAGGAATGGTTAACATTGACTTTAAAGATCCGACAAAGCCAATTGTTAAGAAAGTACCTACCGAATTTGAAAAATATGATTACAGTCTTTGTATTGTTGACACAAAGGGCGATCATGTTGATCTTACAGATGATTATGCTATGATTCCCTCGGAAATGAAAAAGGTTGCAAATTTTCTCGGAGAAGATTATCTGAGAGATTGTGATTCAAACGAATTTTATATTCGCCTTGACGAAATTCGTGAGGCTGTTGGCGACAGACCGGTACTTCGTGCAATTCATTTCTTTAATGAGGAGCATAACGTTAAAAATGCCGTTTCGTCACTTGAAAACGGTAAGTTTGTTGAATTCCTTGACGCAATCAGAAAATCCGGTAATTCATCGTTTAAGTATCTTCAGAATGTATATACAACAAGAGATATTCAACATCAGAACATCTCGGTAGCCCTTGCACTCAGCGAAAGCCTTCTTCGCAATTACGGCGTGTGCCGTGTTCACGGCGGTGGATTTGCAGGTACAATTCAGGCGTTTGTCAAAAATGATTTTGTAAGTAATTACAAAGAATTTATAAATAAAATTTTCGGAGAAAACTCATGCCATGTTCTCAAAGTGAGAAAATACGGCGGAATAAAAGTAATGTAATTATGTAGGTTTTGTTTTTATTAAGGAGGACAAAATGAAAATTCTTGTTTTAGGCGGTGCCGGATATATCGGTTCGCATACAGTTTACAGACTTATTGAAAGCGGTAATGAGGTTGTTGTATTCGATAACCTTGAAACAGGTCATATCGAGGCGGTTCATCCCAAAGCAAAATTTTATAAAGGTGATCTCAGAAACAGAAGTGAAATTGACAGCGTTTTTGATAAAGAAAAAGGTATTGATGCTGTAATTCATTTTGCAGCCAATTCACTTGTCGGTGAAAGTATGACTAACCCTCTCAAATATTATGATAATAACCTCAACGGCACAAAGGTTTTGCTTCAGTCAATGGTTGCTCACGGAATTGATAAGATTGTATTTTCATCAACAGCGGCAACATACGGTGAGCCTGAGAGAACTCCTATTCTTGAAACCGATCCGACAAATCCGACAAACTGCTACGGAGAAACAAAAAAATCCATGGAGAGAATGTTCTATTGGGTTGAAAAAGCACATGGTTTAAGATATGTTTCTCTCAGATATTTCAATGCATGCGGAGCACATATCAGCGGAAAAATCGGTGAGGCACATAATCCTGAAACCCACCTTATTCCGATTATTCTTCAAGCGGCACAGGGTACCCGTGATCACATAAGTATTTTTGGTACTGATTATCCCACATCTGACGGAACTTGTATTCGTGATTATATCCATGTCACTGACCTTGCACAGGCTCATATTCTTGCAGTTGAATATCTTATGAAGGGCGGTAAAAGTGATATATTCAATCTTGGCAACGGTGTAGGTTTTTCAGTTCGTGAGGTAATTGAAAAAGCAAAAGAGGTTACACAGAAAGATATTAAGGTTGTTGAAGAAAGCAGAAGAAGCGGCGATCCTGCTGTATTGATTGCGTCAAGCGATAAGGCGAAAACTGTACTTGGCTGGAAACCTGAGTATGATGATCTGGGAACAATTATTAAAACAGCGTGGAAATGGCATTCAACACATCCCAACGGCTATAATAAGTGAGGCGGTATTTATGAAGAACAGCGTTTACGGCTTAATATTAAGACTTGTTTCATACGGAATCAATACAGGGCTTATTGAAAAAGAGGATATAATCTACACGCAAAATAGGCTTTTGTCGTTGTTCCATATGGATGAACCCGATGACAGTTGTACTTGCCTTACAGCAGATAACGAGGATACTCTTGAAGAAATTTTGTCGGGACTTCTTGATTATGCATACGAAAAAGGAATCATTCCCGAAAATACAGTAACATATCGCGACTTATTTGATGTGAAACTTATGGCTTCACTTGTTAAGAGACCGTCAGAAGTAATAAGAGAATTTTGGCAGAATTATAGCTGTTCTCCTAAACTTGCAACCGATAGCTACTATAAATTCAGCTGCGATACCGATTATATAAGAAGATATCGTATTAAGAAAGACTTAAAGTGGAAAACATCAACCGAATACGGTGATATTGATATCACGGTAAATCTTTCAAAGCCTGAAAAGGATCCGAAAGCTATTGCAGCGGCAAAACTTCAAAAACAGTCGGGCTATCCGAAATGTTTGCTTTGTAAGGAAAATGAAGGATATGCCGGAAGAGTAAATCATCCTGCAAGAGATAATCACAGAATTATTCCGCTCACCATTGACGGAGATAACTGGTTTATGCAATATTCTCCGTATGTTTATTACAATGAACATTGTATTGTATTTAACGGTGAGCATACACCAATGGTAATCAATGATTCCACATTCAGAAAACTGTTTGATTTTATTTCACAGTTTCCGCATTATATAATCGGTTCGAATGCTGATTTACCGATTGTAGGCGGTTCAATACTTACACATGAACATTTTCAAGGTGGCAGATACAGCTTTGCACTTAATAGGGCAGAGGTTGAAAGAAAGTTTATTGTCAACGGCTTTAATGATGTGGAGTGCGGAATTGTAAAGTGGCCTATGTCAGTTGTAAGATTGACAGGTAAAAATAAGGACAGCATTATTTCATTATCTTCTCATATTCTAAAGAGTTGGAGAGCGTACACGGACGCAGATGTTGGCATTTTTGCCGAAACAGACGGTGAAATTCACAACACTATCACTCCGATTGCTTTTACAAAGGATGGAAAATTTGTTATTGACCTCGTTCTCAGAAATAATATTACAAGTGAAGAGCATCCTCTGGGAGTATTTCATCCTCATGCGAATTTGCATCATATTAAAAAAGAAAATATCGGCCTTATTGAAGTTATGGGACTTGCAGTATTGCCCTCAAGGCTTAAAGATGAAATGGCTATTTTAAAGGATGCAATTCTTAATCACAAGGATGTAAGTGAAATTCCGAAAATCAGCAAACATTCCGAGTGGGTAAATGAATTTGTTTCGCAGTATGATGAAATCAATGAAAATAATATTGATTCAATAATTCAAAATGAGATAGGAAAGGTGTTTCTTAATGTTCTTTTGGATGCAGGTGTATTCAAAAGAACTCCTGAAGGACAAAAGGCTTTTGATAAATTTATAAAAACGCTGTAGTAAAGGAAGTGCTAAAATGTCAAAGGTAAAGGTAGTGAATTTTGAACCTACATCCAAAGGTGAAAACACTCATCTTTATATAATAGAAAATAACAGCGGAGCAAGCGTGACATTATGTGATTTAGGCGCAAGTGTCGTTTCGATAAAAGTTCCCGACAAAAACGGTAGTATTAGAGATGTAGTTCTCGGCTATGAGCACATTGACGGTTATGAATTTGACGGAACATACTTCGGTGCTACTGTCGGAAGATGTTGCGGAAGAATTGCTTACGGCAAGTTTACTCTTAACGGAGAAGATTATCAGCTCCCTGTAAACAATGGGAGTAACCATCTACACGGCGGATTTAACAGCTTTAGCCGCAAAGTGTGGCTTGCGGTAGTTGATGATAAAGTTCCAAATACAGTTCTATTTATGCTTGATAGTCCCGACGGTGATGAGGGCTATCCCGGAAATATGAAGGTCTTTGTACGCTACACCTTTGATGATGAAAATGTACTTACGATAAAATGGTCGGCAGTTTCCGACAAAGACACAATATGTAATCTGACCAATCATTCATATTTCAATCTTAACGGACATAAAAGCGGTAAAGTTACTGAAAATCACAAGCTGAAAATAAATGCAAATTTCTTCATACCGATAAATTCAAACCTCAATCCCACAGGAGAGATAACTCCCGTTAAGAATACATCGTTTGATTTTACCGAACCCAAGTTAATTGGAAATGGTATTGACAGAAAAAACGAGCAGATTGGTTTTGCAAACGGTATTGATCATATGTTTGTGCTGAATCATTCTGATGAAGAATTTGTGCTTGCGGCCGAAGCTGAGGGTATTGATAGCGGAATCACATTAAAATGCTATACTTCTCAGAAAGGTGTTCACGTATATACAGCAAATTATGTCAATGTTTTGTCCAATATGGGAAAGGATTCAGCAACATACGGAGAAAATCCAGCGTTTTGTCTTGAAACCCAGGGCTTTCCCGATGCTGTAAATCACAAGAATTTTCCTACGACAATATTAAAAGCAAACGAAAACTATACACAAACTACAAAATATATTTTTGGTATAAACAAATAAAATGAGCTGATTTCTAACTCCTTTAAAAATAAAATCTCTCTAAAATCAAGGACCACCTATTTTTCTTGGGCGGTCCTTGATTTTTAATCTATGAGGATGTTTCATGTTTTGCAGTATTACACCGTCTTAAAAATATTCTGTTTTAGCGGTTATGTGCAATTCTGCCTGGAAATCACCCTGTTCTGTTTGCACCGTAAAACCGGAACATTCCTCTTGCACGGCTGTTTTTACAAACTACATTTTTTAAATGCAAAAATAAAATTATTGATTCTGTATTGTCTAAAAATCCTTTGTTGCATACTGATAAGGCAGATAAGAAAAATCACGGCAAGGGAATTTCTATAGTAAAAAGTATTGCCAAAAAGTATGGGGGAGATGTAGTTATTTCGGAGAAGAATAATGAATTCATAGTTTCGGTAATTTTAGATAACCGAATTTTTACCAAAAACCCACTATTTTTACCTGATTAAAATCAAATATTCTAAAAAATGCTATCCTTTCTTTAAGGCGTTATGCCAAGAAAGCGGAATGCAGATACAAAATAATCAGTTAACGCATAAAATAGCAATAAAATAGTTTGACTAATATACAATATTGTGTTAAAATTATACGAAAAAGGATAGCATTTTTGTTTTGTATTGAATTTTATGTTTTAGCCGTATTTGCGTTAATTCCGTTATTATACTTTGCCTTGTGTTGCAGGAATTTGAAACTTTTATTATCAAAAAATTTAAATAAGGTTTAAAGCTAATAAGGTTTGAAGCTGCTTCCGTAAATAAGAATTATAGAGTGCAATTTTTGTCGGATTTATTACCATTTTTGCAAAAATCAACATTCACAAATATTTTTTTTGATAAATTTATAATAAGAAGGTTGATTACAACGAAAAACAAAAATTCATTATCAAGTAAAATTAAGGACGGAGTAAAAAATGCACTAATGCAACAGCACATACAAAAGCTGCACTAAATTATGCAAATACGTACAGTCCAGGTCTAGGATTATATCAGGTAACTGGAAAATCAAGTGTTGTATTTCTTGGATAATAATTAAATAGCAACATCATTTCCTATATACTTTTAACATGTTATCCGTAAATTTTGACATAGTTGTATCAATAAACTTTTGTTTAAAGTAAATTATTATACAGAGGAGTAAGCTGATGAAAAAATTTGTAAGTATTTTATTGGCAGTCGTATTAATATTTTCTGTTTTAACCTGCGTCGGATGTGAAGCAGACAAAAAAGAGAAGAATACAATTACTTATTATCATTATGAGCCGTATGTATCACCAGTTTCTATTTTAATATATCAATATAATGAAAAATGTAAGAATGTTCAAAATAGAATCAATATTGTTGAGTTTGATAATATTGAAAAAATGACAAGTCAACTTACAACTGAGCTTATGGCAGGGAAAGGTCCTGATATTATTACATCTGGTGAATTATCTCTATTATCATCATCAACAGAAAAACTTATTAAACAGGGTGTATTTGCAAATATTGACGATATTATTTCTAATAGCGAAGACAAGGATAAATTGAAATTATCCGATTATAATTCTAATATTCTTGATGCGGGTGTTTACGATGGAAAAAGATATTTTATTCCTGTAACATTTGAGCCTCAGATTTTACTCTCCTCATCAAGCAAATTATCAAAATATTTAGACAACGAACAACCGGATTTAACATACGGTAACATCAAAGAATTGAGCGGAAATATTAATAATGATGATAATAATCAAGCTCTGTTTTCCGGCGTTGAGGATTATAAAAATGTTTTTCTTAATTTAATAGATGAAAATGTTGACTTCTATTCTCAAAAATATGATTTCGATAGTGATGACTTTAGAAAGTCTGTCACCTCACTAAAAGAACTATACAGCAGTAATGAGAAAAATGAAGATAACATAGTGCCAATGTTATCATCGAACGGTCAGATTGAATTATTTGCGTTATATGATGAAATTGCAGACATTGAAAATAATAATGACGAGCCCATAATTTTGAATACACCGAATAAAGACGGTGAGTCCACGGGTGTTATAACCGATGCAATTTTTATTAGCAATAATTCCGACAACAAAGAAAAAGCTCTTGAGTTTATTGAGTATGCGTTATCGGAAAAGGTGCAGAGTGATTTTTGCGGAGCGAATATAGAGGAATATCTACCGACAACCTCTTACGGAAGTGGCTGGGAATATCCCGTCAACAATGAATCTTACAGTAAATTATTTGATAAAGCAAAAGAGGTAAAGTATATTAATAACACTGCAAATATTTCAGAAGCTAATTTTATGTATGCAAAGGATTACGTTGATAACATAAAAAGCTATAGACTTTATGGATTGTATAATTATTATAACACAGAGGTTATAGGTGATATTGTAGATAAATTTTTATCCGATGAAATAGATGAAAATAAATTTATTAAAGAGCTCAAATCAAAAACTGAAATTTATTTAGATGAATAGTGTTATGCAAAAATTAGGGATATTGCAGGTACGGATCGACAAGGTACTAGTGCATACGGTCTTGTAAAGGTAATTGAACATTTTGGTTTTCAGCAAACAGGCGCAACATGTTTTTGCTGAACCGGGATATAATGCATCATCAGGTGTATACACCGTCATAAATAATTCCAACGCATCATGGAGAGGTAAAATGAATTCATGGTGGTGGGGTGGTAAAAATTGTTCAGCCACAGGTAAAATTACAGCAATCTAATTTAGTATTTATTATTTCCTTGTAAACCCGTACTTACAAGGAATAGGGTGAGTAAAAATGATAAAACAAAATTTAAAATTGTTTTTTAAAACTAAAATAATATTTATTCCGGTTATCATACTGTTAGTATGTTTTTTGGGGAATCTTGTATATAGTTGTTATAGCTTTTCACTCAATAATGATGTATTAATATATTTAAAGAATTCTATAAAATTATGCTTACTATCATTTGTAATATTATGTTTTACATCATATGAATTCTTTTACCTATATAAGCGTTGTTATATAGATGAAGCATTGTATTCACACAAAAATGGTAAGACTAGGATTTTAACAAGTACTGTAACAGTTTTGTTGTTTATTCCGGCTTTAGAGTTCTTTAGCGCATTTGTATTTAATTTTGTTATATTTTTGTCATCCGGAATGAATGACTACAGTTATTTGTATCATATATTTTCAGTTTTATTTTTATATGTTTTTCTGGGTGGAATAATCCCGATTTTACTTGGCGTTTTTTTTGCTCAAAAGACGAAAAGGATTGTTTCATATGCTCTTATGGCGCTTATAATTTTCCTTGTGTCAAGTACATCTGACTTTATTCCGGGGGGTTTAAGCCAGGTTACCAAAATTAATTTTTGGGAATCAAAATATTTTCTTGCATATATTCTGCCAAATGATTTAGAGTGGTACATAAACCATGATTACGGTATGTATGCTGAAATTTATAGATGGAATTTAATTATTTTCTGGATTTCTCTACTGTCATTTTTGTTTTTCAAACTTTGTCAAATAAAGAAAACCGCATTAAAAGCTGTTTTACTGTCATTAACACTATTAATTTCAACATTTAATCTGGTTGGCTACTTTTATGGTGGAAGCCATATTGAAAAGGGAGCTCAGCTTGACAGTATTTCAATGTCAGATTATTTGTTTTATACTGAAAATGAGCAAAAGAACCAAGATCCGGATTTTGAAGTTACATCATACGATATGGATTTAAGCATTTACAGACAATTAGATGCCGAAGTATCAATGACTTTATCTGATACAGTTTTAGAGTATTACAATTTTACATTGTACCATGGATACAATGTTTTAAAGATAACTGATATTGAAGGAAATGCTTTAAAATATAATCGTGAAGGAGATTATGTTACTGTAATAGGGAACGGAAACCTGCAACTTATAAACATAAAGTACAGCGGTTATTCACCTATATTATACAGTAATTATCAGGCGTGTTCTCTGCCCGGCTTTTTTGCATATTACCCTATTCCCGGATTTTACAAAATTACGGGTGATTATACCACATATAATCCGATTGAGATAAAATCCGAAACAGAATTTAATATTCGAGTTGATTCAGCAAGGCAGTTTTATTCAAATCTTGATGAGGTAAAGAATGAGAAAAATTGTTTTGTCGGGGTTACAAGCTATCCTACGCTTTTTAGTGGATTTTATAAATCAAATTCGTCTGATATTTATAAGATTTATGCAATTACTGTAAAGGGGTGGGGATTGAGCAAAATAGATGAAGAATATATAGACGAAATTCAGAAATACATTAATGAGTTGGATAACAATAGCAGCAATAAATTAAATCTCAAAGAATATACTATTATTCAGACAAATGAAATGCTTTCTTCTAATTGTATTTATGATGGAATATTTTTAGGAGATGATACAGTTTTTATTAATAAAGCAACTGATGAGGAAACAAAGAAGCAAGTTGCTGAAATACTTCTTGCTCAAAGAGATATGGGCTATTCTAAATATGTAGAAAAAGCCGTGGTTGACTCCGAAAGTATAAATGATAATTAACAAGGAAGAAGGTATAATTGTGCTGATTTTGAAGAACTGCACCAAGTCTTTTAAGAAAACAAAAGCTTTAAATGATTTTTCCTGCGAATTTAAGCACGGTATTTATGGCTTGCTTGGACCAAACGGTTCCGGCAAAACTACTATGATGAGATGTATATGCGGTTTGCTTTCTCCTGAAAAGGGAAGCATTGAGTGCGATTGTGAAAATATAGGATATTTGCCTCAGCAGTTTGGTGCTATGAAGTCATTGACTGTATATGAAACTATGAGATATTTTGCCACATTAAAGAAAATACCTAAGTCAAATCAAGACAATGAAATCAGATATTGCATTGATTTGGTCAACCTAAGTGATAAAATTAAAAACAAAGTGGGTTCGCTGTCAGGAGGTATGGTTCGACGATTGGGAATAGCACAAGCTATAATGGGAAATCCTGAAATTGTTTTGTTTGATGAACCGACTGCAGGTCTTGATCCTGAGGAGAGAGTAAGATTTAAATCTCTTTTAAGGAAAATAAAAAATGATAAAACTATTATTATTTCTACTCACATTGTTTCGGACGTAAAATCAATATGTGATGAGATTGTTATAATTAATGAGGGAAGAAATGTTGTTCAGGGAACTTGCAGCGATATTACTTCTATCGGAAATGAAAAAGTTTTTCTTTTAGACGAAGAATATGAAAATAATTTAGAGGGAAATTATTATGTTAAAGACAGAATCAGTAAGGATAATAAAAATTATATAATCGTTCTCTCAAGTAATTTTATTGAGCAGGGAGTGAGTATTAACGCTGATATAGAGGATGGATATTTATGTGCCTTAAAAGATATATAAACCGCCTTTCATTAATACAATTAACACTTAAAGGAATGGGAATTCTCTATATTGTACCTGTTGTTTTTTTATTTCTTGTACTTCCTTTTTTAACATATTTGGATTTTGCTAAAGGATATTCACCCGAACAATGTTATTTTTCAACATACATAATGTTACAAATTTTTTGCCCATTTTTTGCTGTATGGTGGACTTTATTTGGTTTCAGAGAGTATGTAGAGGGCAGGATCAGAGAACTATTGCTTGTTTATAAAAAAAGTCTTATAGTTGAACTTTTTCTTGTGTTTGTTTTTTATTTCCTGCATATATGTGTATTGCTTGGCTTATATTGTATAATACTAAATTTTAATTATTTTAATTATATTTTTATATTTTTTGTTCAGGCATTTGCTTTTTTTAGTATTAGTTTTTCAATATCTATAATTTTAAAAAATATAGCAATTCCTTTTATTATCAGTGTGTGTTACGAAATATTTTGCATGACTGCCAATATTGACTTTCTTAAGTTTATTAATATGCTTTCATCTGATATTCCAAGCAGCACCATGGACATAATATGTCCATATATTTTTATATTGATAAGTAGTATATTTGTTTTTGTGTTATCAAATTCTTGTTTCAAACGTTTGTAATATTTTTATAATTATATAATACCTGATTATACATATCCAAAATCTGCATAGCAGTAAACAAAGAAAAGCTACTTCGTCAGCTCACAGCGGCAACGGAAATTTATTTAACAGAATGAACTGGTATATTATGATTAGATTTAAATGTATATTACAAAACGATGAAACAGATTGCGGTCCGGCTTGCTTGGCCGCAATTTTTAGAAAATACGGTTTAAAAGTTACAATAGCAAAAATTCGTGATATTGCAGGTACTGACCGCCAAGGTACCAATGCACATGGACTAGTAAAGGTAATTGAGCATTTTGGTTTTTAGCAAAAAGTTGTTGAAGCGGATAAAAGTGTGTTAACTAATAAATTGCCTTTGCCTGCAATTGCACACGTGATAATTGATGATTCCTTATTGCATTATGTGGTTATAACTAAAGTTAAGGGTGATACTGTAGTAGTTTTTGACCCTGCAAAGGGAATTGCAAAGGATTTATACGTTACTTTCAATTATTAATGAAGTGAATGTAACTCAGTGCATATTAATTTCGCTACTTATCCGTATGAATTAACAAGTAGAGCGTTATTGTTGATTTAAATAATAAAAATTCAGATAGACTACAGATTAATAATTTAGAATTATGTTAAGATATATAATCACAAGGTGAAGCATTATGAAAAATAAAATTGCGATAATTTTAACATTACAATTTATTATTACTGTGTTTGTTTTCAGCGGATGTGGTGAAAGCACAGCTTCAAGCAATTCCTCAAAGCTTACATATTGTGCATATAATGAGGATGCTATTTGCGATATTATTGAAAGGTACAATAAATATTGTAAAAAGCATTACGATGAGTCCTATCAAATAGAAATTGTGGAATTTGATTCGGAAGATACTATGCTTACAAAAATATCAACGGAGATAATGGCGGGGAAAGGACCCGACATAATTTCATTGAATCAAAAATTACCTTTTGAAAAGCTGATTGATAACGGTTCATTTGCGGATATAGATGAGCTTGCGGAATTATACAAATCCGATATAGATTTTGATGACTATAATTCAACAATAATGGATTGCGGAATTTACAATGGAAAGCGATATATTATACCTATAGCTTATTGCCCCAATATACTTATAACAACTCAGGAAATATTAGATAAATATAATCTGGAAAATACTAACTTTTCATTTAAAGAGTTAGAGATACGGTTATCTGACAAAGACCATAGTTATGCGCTTTTTGGAAATAAAGATGAAACATATAAGTTCTTCCTTTCCTATGTTAATGAATATGTGGATTTTTATAATAAAACTACAGAATTTTCAAGCGATGAATTTACCGAGAGCCTAGATTATATTGGAAAAATGATTAGGAATGATAATTCAAGAAAAGAAGGAACTACATGGGATATAATAGGTAATTATTTGTTTCGTACTTCACAATTATCTTTCGACGGTTCTATGATGAGTACGCTAAATTCTTATTTTTATATTTATAATAATAACAGCACGCCGGTTATTATTCCAAACTACAATAAAAAGGCGAATGCAGTATCAGCATTTGTTCAATGTGGTATTGCATTGAATAATAATTCAAATAACAAAGAAAAAGCATTGGCTTTTATTCAATATGTTTTAAGTTATGATATTCAAAAATTATGGAGTGAAAGCAGCTCATCATCATCAATAGTGGTAAGGGCACTGCCTGTAAATAAATCTGCTTTTGAATATGTAATTGACCATACGTCAAAACGTGTATATGATATTAATGATGATGGAGAGTATGAGAAATCTGAGGAAGAATATTCAGATGAAATAAAAACTAAGTTTTTTAATGAATATTTAGATATGATTAACAGTATAAGCAGTTGTACTTTATATGATTATCTGGAATTTGAAAATACTTATTACAACTCCTCGGTTATCGGAGATATTGTGAACGATTACTTAAACGGGGATATTTCAAAGGAAAAGTTTATACGTCAGCTCACAGCGGCAACGGAAATTTATTTAACGGAATAGACTAAGGATAAAATGTAATTATGTTCACACGCTTTTTATTTAAACCGCACGAATCTATTAAAGTCATACTAGCTATACTTTTAAGTGTTATAATAATTACTTCATTTTCAAGTTGTGCAATAAAAAATAACAGCGGACAAAATCATCTTGTTTATTACACATTAAATGATGAAGACTCTCTTTCTTGGATTATAGAAAAATACAATAAATACTGCATAAACAGTAATAATCCGTCTTTCCAAGTTGAGATAGTTAAATTTGATTCTGAACAAGAAATGTCAACGCAGATATCAACTGAAATTATGGCAGGGAGTGGACCTGATATTATTTCACTTAGTCAAAAATTGCCTTTTGAAAAATTAATTGAAAGCCGTTCATTAATGAATATTTATGATTTGTTAAAAGATGATAATTCTTCAAATGTAATAAATCTTGATGATTATAGCGTTAACATACTCAACGCAGGAGTTTATGATAACGGTTTATATATTGTACCGCTGTTTTATGGAGTTGATGTATTGGTATCTACAGAAGAAAGATTGAAAAATTTCGATATCAAAGAAAATAACGGCTTTTCTTTGACATACAGTAATTTTTCAGATGTATTTGAAAATTATTTTTTAAATGATGAAGGCTATTCATTTGTATCTAATGAGTTGTCGGATTTTTTGTGGTTTGATTATCCAATGCAACTCTTTTGCAGATTTTTAAATAGCTATGTTGATTTTGAAAATAAAGCTGTGTATTTTGATACCGATGAATTTAAAGATAATTTAGATGTAATGATGCAGATGTTGACGATTTCTCAAAAAAACAATACAAATGAATTGTTTGACGGATTGTATATAAATCGGTCATTTCCGTTGATGGCAGGAAGTTATTCTTATTATCAATCTATAAATGAAACACCTGTAGTCTTTCGTGGATTGACAAAAAACAAAGATGTTAATTCCGCACACATACAGGTTGGATATGCAATTAATAATAATACACAACTAAAGGAGCAAGCACTTGCGTTTATAAAATATACTCTTAGTGATGAAATTCAAGAAATTGGTGCAACAGCATCAGGAAGTTTGAGTTTTCCTGTGAATATATCTGTTTACGATAATGCTAAGCTTGTTGCCGGCTCAAGAACGGATGATAACAATAAAATTATCGGGATTGACAACGATTTTATGAAAGCATACATTGACATTGCCGATAATGTAAACGCTTGCACCTTGTATCGAGATGTGTCACATTCATATTATAATGACAATGTTATCGGTGACATTGTTGACAATTATATAAATAAAGGTATATCAAAGGATAAATTTATTCGTCAGCTCTCGGCTGCTACGGAAATTTATTTGACTGAGTAGGAATAAATTATGAGAAAATCTAAATTAACAAGAAAACAAAAGGAACATATAGCAGCATACCTGTTTATATTACCGTCTTTTTTAGGCATAGCGGTGTTTTATATTGTGCCGTACATAATTTGTTTTACCAAAAGCCTGTATGTCGGCGATACTTTTGTGGGCATAGAAAATTACATACAGCTTTTTCAAAACAACACATTTTTGCTTGCACTTAAAAACACGGGCATATTTACAGTTACGGCGATACCGTTGTTAATGGTGATTTCGTTTTTGATAGCGTTGTTTCTTAATTCTTTTAATAAAATATCTTCCTTTTTCAGAAGTGCATTGCTTATTCCTGTTGTAGTCCCGATTGCATCTCTGATTTGCGTGTGGCAATTAGTTTTTGATGATTACGGTGCAATCAACGGATTACTTAATTCATTTGGATTTAATACTGTTGAATTTTTTAATTCGGAATGGTCTATGGTGATGATCGTTTTTATTTATGTGTGGAAGTACTGCGGATTTTGTGTGATTCTTTTTACGGCAGGCATTGCTAATGTTTCGCAATCTCTCTACGAAAGCGCAAGGCTTGACGGTGCAAAAGCTCATCAGCTTGTGACTAAAATTACTATACCTATGATTGCGCCAACTACATTTTTTGTTTTTCTGATGGAGCTTATTTATTCATTTAAAATTTTCCGTGAGGTATTTGCTTTGTTTGGCGATTATCCAAACACCAATGTGTATTTTTTGCAGAACTTCATCAACAACAATTATTACAATCTTAACTATCCAAGATTGTCGGCGGCATCAATTGTCTTATCGCTGTTTATAATTATTGTGCTGTTTATTTTCTTCTGCTTTGAAAGGAAACACAGCTATTCTTGAGAGGTTTGTTATGAAAGATACGGTTATGAAAATACTAAAATATATTTTGCTGATTGCTGTAACTGTGCTGTTTTTGTTTCCTGTCATTTATATGCTTGCTTGTTCATTTATGACAGGTTCACAGGTAAACGAGATGCTCAATTTTTCTGACGGAAAATATAAAGAACTCAATATGATTCCGAATATGGCAACTTTGGAGCAGTTTTATCAGACTCTTTTCAGAAAACCCGAGTATTTGTTAAAGTTCTGGAATTCGGTTGTTTGTACTTTTCCGACAGTAATCGGTCAGGTTGCAGTATCATCATTGGCGGCTTTTGCTTTTGCAAAATTGAAATTCCCGTTCAGGGACAAGCTGTTTTTCATATACATAATTTTGCTCATTCTGCCGTTGCAGGTAACTCTTGTGCCTGATTATATGATTCTTGAAAATATGAATTTGCTGAATAATTTTCTTGCGGTAATTTTACCCGGAACTTTTTCTGCATTCGGAATTTGTCTTTTGAGGCAAAGTATAAAATACATTCCCGATTCCGCAATTGAGGCGGCAAGAGTTGACGGTGCGTCATATTTGAAGATATTTACTAATATTATTCTTCCGCAGATTAAGGGCGGACTCATAACACTTGCGTTGCTCTGCTTTATTGATAATTGGAATGTAGTTGAACAACCGCTGATTTATTTTGATAATGAGGGTATGTATCCGCTTTCCGTAACGCTTACTGATGTCGGAAGTTCGGATTACGGCATAATATTTGCCTGCGGAGTTATATTTATGATTCCTGCATTGCTTATTTATCTTTACGGAGACAGGGATATTGATTCGCCGTTTGTCGGAACTGATAAGGGATAGGAGAGAGGCTTTTATGAAAAAAGATAAGCTAAAGAGCGTAGTGTTGAAATTTTCAATTGTATTTTTTATTGTGATTGCATTACTTACATATTTTTCAAAAACAATCAATAATATGCTTCTTCCAAAGGTCAAAGTGGTTTCGGTTCAAACAGGTGTAATTGACGATACCGCAGGTTCAAATGATATGAAAACACATTATCTTTTGCCTGTTTCATCGGTGGATGGGGCAGGCAATACGGGAATAGTATTTGTTATAAATAAAACCGAAAACGGTGATGCAACAGTTGAAGAGGTTTCGGTGGATATATGTAACAGTGACGAGCTGTATTGCGAGGTGACATCGGACTCACTTTTTGGCGACAGTCAAGTTGTATATAAAACAACCAAGAGTATAGAAAACGGTTCAAGTGTTTATATTGAGGAGGAAACAGTGTGAGCAAAAGAAAAATTGTTTCGTTTCTGTTACTGCTGTTGCTGACTGTGAGCGTTTTTATTGCGAATATTATAATTATTGAAAATGCAAAAGGGCAATTACCTGATGTTACTCAATTAACTTATGATAAAAATTCCGAAACTGCTCCAAAAACGGTTTCTGAACTTGAAAAGCTGTTTGAACGGATTACTGACAAAGGCATAGCTTTTTGTTCCGAGGGTAAAGAAACAAAAGTTAAGGAAGGAACCGTAACTACGGTACTTGTGAATGAAAACTGGTTTTCGGATTATGAGACCGAAATTAACGGCGAAAATATTTCGTCCAAAAACATAGATAACAGAGATAAGGTTGCAATAATCGGAAGTTCTCTTGCTCTCAAACTGTTTTTTACAACAGATGCAGTCGGTAAAAAGATTTGCATTGACGAAAATCAATATACAATTTGCGGTGTGATATGCGAAAACGAAAGCTTAATAAATAAGTTTTCTGCTGATGACAAACAGAGAGTGTATGTTCCATATACAACAGCTGAAAATTATGGTGACAGAACGGTTGATATGATTGTTTACGATAATTCGGTATATACAGGAGCAATGGTTGAGCAAATGAATTTGCCGCAGTATTATTCGGTTAATCTGAATGATAAAAACCAAACGCTCTCGTCATTTGAACATATTTTATACCTTGCAATATTTATCGGATTTAGCATTATTGCATTGAAGTTGTGGTATAGGTTCAGCAGAAAATTTTTTGAGGAGATAAAAGAAAATCTCAAATTAAACTACTTTCTGAAATCGCTAAAAAATATTCCGCTAAAATATGTTGCACTTGTGCTTGTTTTTGCAGGAATACCTGCCGTGCTTTTGATTGTGTTTAATATTTGTGATTTCAGCATTTTTATCCCCTCAAAATATATACCGAATGATAACATTTTCGACATTTCAAATTACCTGAATGTGCTTGTCGATAATGCACAAACACTAAATTCACAAAGCCTAACAGGAAATCAAATGCTTGTAAATCTGTTCTCAAGAACATTTACAGCGTCACTGTGGCTGACAATAATATTTTTGATTAGTATTATAACCGTGCTTTTAAATTTGACAGAATTAAAACTTCATAAACATAAAAACACCTACAAGCAGTAACTAAACTTGTCGGTGTTTTTGTATTTTTAGTAATGAATTTTATATACTCATTCATTAAGGGTAACTTGACCGGTTTCAGAAACTGAGTATGCGGTATTCCAATTATGGGTTCCCTTTTGAATTTGTGATTTTTCCAAATACTTTACTTTGCGGTCTGTTGTTTCTATATACAAATTATGAAGTCCGCCTCGGAAAAATTCGCAGTCGGGAATAGGAATAGTATCAATAATATTGCCGTTGGTGGACATTACAAAAACTTTGTAATTATCCGATGAAACTTTTTCGTTATCCCAGTTAGTAAGATAGAGGTAGTCCGTATCTCTTATTATAAGTTGTGAATTTTCGGGACTGTCTGCAATCTTAACGCTTGAATCGCTATCAATTGTATAGCAATATAAAGCGTTTGATTCAAGATAATAGATTTTTCCGTTTGCAACAGTGTAATCATCGGGCATGTCCATCAACTTTTTAGTTTTTAAAGTATTGATGTCAAGCTGATTAATATACCCTGCCCAATTTTCATAGTTCTTATCTTCCGAATACGAATTTGAAAAGTATAAATAATCACCTGAACCGATTAAGCTGTGAATGCCTGCCGCAAGTTCGTTGCCTTCAAAAATTTTTTTAACTTCAGTAGGCTTATCAATGTTTATAGCGAGCAGTTGTGCGCTTTTGTCTGTGTTTAACGACCAAAACGCATAACCTTTATGTACAGCAAAAACAGTAATACTGTTCAAATCAGATACACTGATTAATTTTGCAACTTCTTCTCTTGTACTTGCATCTTTGCTTATTTTGTAGAGTGAAACTGATTTTGCATCCTTACTGCTCTTTCCAAGCAAATAGATGCTGTCGTTGTAATATGAAAAACCTTTGTCGTAATAATATTTATCCTGAGGGAAAAATGCGTTACAATCGCTTTCTCCATCGTCAACATTAGTTATATGATCGCAGTCAGGTTTGTTACAAGCTATTACAGTAGTGTTAGCGGCGTTATCATGAAAGTAGAGTGTATTTAGATAGAACATATAATCTCCTGATTCATTTGAAGCGCTCATACCTGCTCGTGATAAATTAAACGGTTGATCATCTACGCCAATCTTAAATGAAGTATCGTTAAGTGTAGTATTTTCCCCTGAATTAAAATTGTTGTTTGAAGAACTGCTATTGTTACTTGAAGCATTATTGCTTGAATTACTGTCAGTACTTTCCGAAGCAGAAGAACCTTGCGAGGGCGTATTAGCCGAGCTGCATGCAACAAATGATATGGATAATAAAAATATCAATATTGATAAAGTAAGTTTTTTCATAGATTACCTCCTTAGTAATGTAGTTTAAACTTTCTTTATTGCTTATACTTATTGTACTTTAATATTTTGCTTATTGCAATACAATTTGCTAAAAAATACAAATGTTTTTTAAAATATATATCACTGTTGGCGGTTTTTGCTTTTTGTAATTCATCTATTTATGTCATAAACATTATAATTATCGAAACTTGTGTATAATTTAACAAAACATAGCAATATGCACAAAATTTACCGCGAAAATTTGTAGTGTAGAATTAGGATATTTATTGCTAAAAAAGATAACATAAGATATAATATAGTTAAAATATAAACATTAACTATATATAAATGCAGTAAGTAAATGGTGTATTTGCGACAAAAATCATATCTGCAAATGTTATACATCATAAAAACAGAAAACAGTTACTTCTAAATTTAATGTGTTTTTTAAGTTAAGTAACCGTTATATACTCAAACTCCTTATAAGACGGAATTGTTTTAAACCAATGAGAATTTTACGCTATGGAAATTAAAAGAGTACTGATTAACAAAAAAATAATTATATCGTTTTTTGTATTACTTGCAGTTTGCATAGGTTTTTACATAAACGATCAATACAGAAATGCCGAATACAATGGTGTTCAACTCAGTGCGGTTTGTTCGGAAGAAAAAAATCTGATGTCCGAAATCCGTGACTTGCCTGCAGATCAAATTGAAGATAAGATTTCACGACAGTATGAGTATGTCAGTGTGATTGAGCAACTTTTATCTTTTAACGAAAGCAAAAAAGACGATTATGATATGTATGTCGAGGTTTGGCAGGATCAGGAAAAAGAAATTCGCAATCAATATCCTGAAATTGCGTCTGAGTTTGATAAGCATAAGGAGAGCTATAACGCTCAGGAACTGACAAACAAAGATTATGCTCTCAATAATATTGTCAAAAGAGCTGAGTACGTAAACGGATATTCCGATTATATTAAGAGCGTAGAAAGCAAGGCTCAGCAGATGAATTCGATAAGCATTTTCTCTCAGGACAATTCACTTTCTTCTCAAAATATACAATTGACTGCGGAGGCTTATAAACCGCTTGAAAATCTGTCGCTTAAAGTAGGAAGCGATTTTTCCGTTACAACAGTATTGAACTATGACTTGATTCATTACATAATACTTGCACTGAATATAATTGTTGTTCTTGCCTTTGTTGAAGAACGAAAACGAGGCTTTTGGAGCATGGTGTATGCAACACCAAACGGAAGATTTAACCTTGCTGTAAAACGGTGCGGAATACTTGCAATCAGCACAACAATACTTTGTTTCGTTATGTATTTTGCCCTGTTTGTGACTTCTTTTTCAATATACGGCGGAGTATCGGATTTGTTCAGAAATGTACAGTCTATAGAGATGTTTCAAAATTTTGTATTTCCGATGAGCGAAATACAATTTCTGTTTGTATATGTTCTGATAAATGTTCTTGCACAATTAGTGCCCGTGTATATGATGCTGTTCATCGTTGTGATAATGCAAAACACAAATCTTGCATTCGGCGTGTGCGGAATAATATTTGCGGCAGAATTTCTTTTATATACTTTTTTACCGTCACAAAGCAATTTGGCAATTTTAAAGTATATGAATTTGTTTACATTCATCAATCCGACAGAAGCAATTGTAAAGTATTACAACATCAACTCTTTTGTCATACTTGTGAACCTGTTTTCATTGTTAATTATTTCCGCAATAATATTCACGCTCTTGTTTGCAATTTTTTCAATTATCGGTGCAGGCAAGAAATATCCTAATAAAACTCCAGGCAAAATTGAAAGTGTCTTACTGCGATTTTCTTCAAAAATTCGCACAGTATATTGGAAATGCGTTGAAAAACTCGGCGCTACAGGTACTGAGTTGTACAAAATACTCTTCATGCAAAAAGGCATAATAGTTTTGCTTGCTTTTGTTCTTGCGCTGTTTAATTCATTGAATTTAAGAACACTTAATATCAGCGAAAAAGATAGCATAGTTAACGAGTTTTATGAAACTCACAGCGGTGAACTTAATGACGATGTTTACAAATATGTGGCAGATCTTGAAAATGAGATTAATGCTGTTGATGAAGAACTTGCCAATGCGTATGAGGATTACAAAAACGGAAAAATTTCCGAAGATAAATATTACAATATCAGCCAAAAATACGATGCGTATGACAGTAAGCGTGAAGCATTGAAAATTATAAATGAAAGAATTTCATATGTTGAAGATGCGAAAAAGAACGGGGAAGATGCTTGGCTTGTAAATCCCACCGGATTTGAATATTTGCTTGGCAGCAGCGGATATGACAGACAACAAAATTTCGCTCTGTTATCGGTTTTCTGCATCATAATTATAATGTCAGGAGTTTTCGCATTTGAAAAAAGACAGCTCGTTTCAGATTTGTTAAATTCAACAAGTGGCGGTAGAAAAAAACTGCTCAGAAAGAAAATCCTCTGTGTTTCATTGATTGCGACAATTGTGTGGATTTGTGCATCTGTGTTTGAATTTATCGAAGTCTGCTCAAAATATACGCTGTCAGAAATTACGGCACCGGTAAAAAGTCTGGAGTTTTTGAACGGCTTGCCTTTTAATTGCAGCATATTGATGTTTATGATTTTTGTGTACGCAGTGCGGTTGTTGTTGATTTTGGCGATTACATATGTTGTTTGTCTTGTATCGGCAAAAACAAAGTTTGAAGTCAGCATAGTTGTTGCATCTGCTGTTATGATTATTCCGTCACTTATCTATGTGGCAGGAGTTCAGATTTTTGCATATTTTTCTGCAACTGTTCCTGTAGCATTGATGAAACTTGTTGTGGAATCAAGTGGATTTACATTTCTAATTCCAATAGCTTTAATGCTGATAATGGGATTTGTTGCGGTGAAAATCACGAAATACAGTATGTGCAGAAAAGGCGGTGATTAAATGACTCTTGAAATGAAAAATCTTACGAAAAATTACGGTAATTACTGTGCTCTCGATAGCTTCAGTATTACTCTGACAGATGGCATTTACGGCTTGCTGGGGGCAAACGGTGCGGGTAAAAGCACGCTTATGAGTTTGATTACCGACAATGTTCAGAGAACATCGGGAGAAATCCTTTGTGACGGCAAAGAAATTTTGAAATTAGGTAAAAAGTTCAGACAAAAGATTGGATTTATGCCACAGCAACAGGGCTATTACGAAAATATGTCCGCACGAGCTTTTATACTTTATATGGCATCACTCAAAGGTATTAACAAAAAAGAAGCCAAAATGCAGACTGACAAGCTTTTAAAAACAGTTAATCTTGAAAAAGTCAGCCATAAGAAAATCGGTGAATTTTCGGGAGGTATGAAACAGCGTGTCCTCCTTGCACAGGCTATGCTCGGCAACCCTGATATTCTTTTGCTTGATGAACCTACCGCCGGCCTTGATCCAAAGGAGAGAATCCGTATCCGCAATTTTATAAGTGAAATTGCGGAAGATAAAATCGTACTCATTTCTACCCATGTAGTGTCCGATATTGAGTTTATTGCTAAGGAGATTATACTTCTAAATCAAGGAAAACTCGTGTCGCATGATACCTGCAAAAATCTCGTAAATGAAATTGCATATAAGGTAGTTGAGGTGGAAATTGAAAAAGAGGAATTAAAATATTTTCAGGATAATTATCGAGTTTCAAATCTCTATCATAATGATGATAAAATCGTAGTAAGATTAGTCACAGATAATCCCCCTGAAAATCATAAAATAACAATTGCAAACCCAACCCTTGAAGATTTGTACCTCTATGTTTTTGAACAAGGAATGTGATATTAAAATGATTACCGACAAGTAATGGTGTTCTATGCTAATATTTGTCGGTATTTTTATGCTCTCTTTATATGAAATTGTAAGGATAAAACGGAATATAGATACAAAATAATCAGTTAACGCATAAAATAGCAATAAAATAGTTTGACTAATATATAATATTGTGTTAAAATTATGCGAAAAGGAGGGTGACAGCTCTATGGAGCAATATATGCCGATAGTGTGGATAGGCTTTGCAATATTTATGTTGCTTTGCGAAGGCTTTACAACGCAGCTTGTATCAATATGGTTCGTTCTCGGCTCGGTTTGTGCCGCAGTAACTACTATATTCACGAGCGACATAACAATCCAGTCGGCGGTGTTCCTTGTTGTGTCACTTGTATCGCTGATTGTGACACGACCGCTTGTAAAACGCTTTAAAAAGCGTAACAAGACAACGGGAACAAACGCAGACCGCCACATCGGTCAAGTCGGTTTTATGCTGACTGATTTAACCGATATTGACGAAACAGCACAGGCAAAAGTTGGTGCGGAAACTTGGACGGTAAAGTCCGACAAAGCACCGCTTTTAAACGGAACAAAAGTTAAGGTTCTTGCAATCGAGGGCGTAAAGCTCATTGTAGAACCCATATCAGAATGAGAGGTAAATAATGTTAGGACTTATTATTTTAGGAATTATCCTTTTAATCCTGCTTATAGTAATCGTAAGCAATGTCAAGGTAGTGCCGCAGGCACACGCATATGTAATTGAAAGACTCGGAACATATCATGTAACTTGGTCAACAGGCTTGCATGTAAAAATTCCGTTCATCGACAAAATTTCAAAAAAGGTTTCATTAAAAGAGCAAGTAATCGACTTCCCTCCACGCATGGAGTGAATAAAACGATACCTTCTTCTAAATCTTAAAAAGTAAGTTTATATCAGAAAATTTAAGATAATTAATAACAATTACTTGTTTAATATTTTTAACATCTGAGCCAGTAGGCTCTTTTTTTATGCCTAAAATTCTTGTATACTCATTTTTCGTGTTGCAAGAATGGGTGACAAAAACGGTGGACTTCGCAAGCTTCATGCTCAACCAAGCTCCTTAATATCTCCTACCTTCAGATCAGCTATATCACGAATGTCGGCGCAGGACAGGGGCTTCTCAAGGTCGGCAG